>Ga0065165_1001850_pt1 | contig 20614 bp, 17 predicted proteins | sample AraplaMF_Cvi_mMF_FD_63813 | JGI IMG/M metagenome (GOLD analysis project Ga0065165, IMG submission 63813) | Arabidopsis root microbial communities from the University of North Carolina, USA - plate scrape MF_Cvi_mMF (version 2) (version 3) | ecosystem: Host-associated > Plants > Roots >... | reverse complement strand
GGCGAATCCTACCCCGGCGTCGACGCCCGCCGCATGGGCAGCCAGGAAGCATTGCGCTACAAGGCGCGCGACGGCCTGGAGATTCCCGCCCTGCTGACCCTGCCGCCCGGCACGCCGAAAGGCGCCAAAGTGCCGCTGGTGGTGCTGGTGCACGGCGGCCCCTATGTGCGCGGCAGCGTCTGGGGCTGGGATCCGGAGTCGCAGTTCCTGGCCTCGCGCGGCTATGCCGTGCTGGAGCCGGAATTCCGCGGCTCCACCGGCTTCGGCACGAAGCACTTCACGGCCGGCTGGAAGCAATGGGGCCTGAAGATGCAGGACGATATCGCCGATGGCGCCCGCTGGGCCATCGCGCAGGGCATCGCCGACCCCAAACGCATCTGCATCGCCGGCGCCAGCTATGGCGGCTATGCGACCCTGATGGGTCTGCTGAACGATCCCGACCTGTACAAATGCGGCATCGACTGGGTCGGCGTCACCGACATCCAGCTCATGTACGACGGCCACTGGAGCGCCAGGTCGGATCTGAGCGAAGTATGGAAGAAATACGGCATGCCGGAACTGGTCGGCGACCCGGTCAAGGATGCCGCGCAGCTGGCGGCCACCTCGCCCCTGCGCCAGGCCGCGCGCATCCGCCAGCCGCTGCTGATGGCCTACGGCGGCGCCGACGAGCGCGTGCCGATCTACCACGGCACACAGTTCCGCGACGCCGTCACCAAAACCAACAAGCAGGTCGAGTGGGTCACTTACCCGGAAGAAGGCCATGGCTGGACCTTGCCGAAGAACCGCATCGATTTCTGGGGCCGCGTCGAGAAATTCCTCGACAAGCATATCGGCAAGGATGCCGCGATCGAGTAAAGTACATCCATGACCATGCCGCCGACATCCTTCCTGCTGCGCCCCGCCACGGATGCCGATGCCGGCTTTGCGCAGGCGCTGTATGCCTCCACCCGCGAGGACCTGCGCCAGTTGCCCCTGCCGCCGGAGCAGCTGGCGCAGCTGATCGGCATGCAGCAGCGCGCGCACGAGGCGGGCCAGCGCGCCACCTACCCTAACGCCGAGATCATGATCGTCGAGCACGCGGGCACCGCCGCCGGCCGGGTGGTGCTGGACACTTCGGGGAGCGACTGGCGGCTGGTCGAGCTGGCGCTGCTGCCGCCCATGCGCGGGCGCGGGCTCGGCGCCGCGCTGCTGGAGGCCCTGCAGGCACGCGCCGGCGCACACGGCGCCGGCATCCGCCTGACTGTCCTGCACAGCAATGCGGCCGCACTGCGCCTCTACGAACGCGCCGGCTTTGCCATCGACGGCGGCGACGCGCTGCAGCACCAGATGGTATGGCGCGCGAGCTAGACCAGGCCACGCGCTGGCTGCGCCTGCCGCTTGCGTTCGACGTCGAAGGGCTGCGTGCGGACCTCGGCATCGCCACCGCCTGGCACTGGCAAACGCACTACAACGACCGCGCCCACCGTGGCAGCTGGACCAGCATCGCCCTGCGCTCGGCCAGCGGCGAGGCCGGCGACATCCAGGCCTGGGAAGGCGCGGATTTTCGCGACAGTCCGCTGCTCGCGCGCTGTCCCGGTTTTCGCGAAGCGGTCGACAGCTTCGCCTGCGAAAAGAAGGCGGTGCGCCTGATGGCGCTGGCGCCGGGCGCGGAAATCATGCCGCACCGCGACCGCGGCGGTTCGCTCGAAGACGGCCTGGCGCGCCTGCACATCCCCATCGTCACCGATCCCGCGGTCGTGTTCACGCTCGACGGCGAAGAGGTGCATTTCAGCGCCGGTGCCACCTGGTACATGAACGCCAACTGCCTGCATGCGGTGCGCAACGGCAGCACGCGCGAACGCGTGCACCTGGTGCTGGACTGCGTCCCCAACGCCTGGCTGCTGGCGCTGTTCGAGGCGAGCGGCTGGCGCCCCGCGCCGCCACCGAAGTACGGCGATCCGAACATCGATGACGCCAACGTCGGCGCCGTGATCGCCGCGCTGCGCGCCAGCGGCAATCCCGCTGCGGAGGCCCTGGCGGCGCAGCTGGAAACTGCCAGTTCCGATAGGTATGGGAAGGCCGCCCCGATGCTAGGATGATTCTTCACTCATAAAAACGAAGGGGATGGAATGGAAGTCTTTATCGGAACGATCATGCCGGTGGCATTCAACTATGCGCCGGCCGGCTGGGCGATGTGCGACGGGCGCCTGCTGTCGATTGCGCAGAACAGCGCCCTGTTTGCCCTGCTCGGCACCACCTACGGCGGCAATGGCCAGACTACCTTCGGCCTGCCGGACCTGCGCGGCCGCACCCTGGTCGGCATGGGCAGCGCTCCGGGCATGACGCCGGTGATGCTGGGCCAGATCTGGGGCAGCGAAAACACCACGGTCAACGTCAGCGGCAGCGCCGCGGTGACCATCGACGCCGCCCACCTGCCCAAGCATACCCACCCGGTCAGCATCGCCGGCAACCAGCTCACGGCAGTCTCCACCCTGAATGCCACCACCAGCACCGGCGTCGCAGTGCCGGCTGAAGGCGCGGCACTCGGCTCGGGCGGCGGCGGTCCCGGCGCGGCGAATATCTACGTGGGCGGCGGCGTCACGCCAAACGTGCCGCTGAACACGAGCAGCGTCAGCACCAAGGTCGGCGGCCAGGTCGACACCCAGACCGGGGAGAACGCCGGCGGCAGCGGCACCATCGCGGCACCGGTCAGTGCCAGCGGCCAGGCCGGCGTGACCCAGCCTTCGCTCGGCATCAACTACATCATCGCCCTCCAGGGCATCTTCCCGGCCCGGAACTGAGCGCTCACTGAGCCGGATGGGCATGGCGCGCAGTTCGCCGCTGACGCAGGAAGGCTGGCTGCGCGCCCCGGCCGTGGAACCGGACCGCCTGGACTCGATGCGCGGCTGGTTCCCGGTCGCCCTCGACGGCCAGGCGGTCGCCTGGCGCCGCCTGCCCGGCCGCTTCACGGAGCCCTTTTTCGGCGATACCCTGCGCGCCCAGCCGCGCGAAGACAGGCAGGTCTGCCACACCGCCTACGACCGGCTCGGCGACGCCGGCGACACGCTGGCACCGAGCGCATTCATCTTTCATGGATCGCGCTGCGGCTCGACCCTGCTGGCGCAGATGCTGGCCGCGCTGCCGCAATGCGTGGTGCACTCCGAGCCGCCGGTCATCGACGACTTTTTCCAGCACCACGGCGATGCGCCCCAGGCGGACGCGGTGCCGCTGCTGCGCCGGCTGCTCGGCGCGCTCGGCCAGCGCCGCCTCGCCGGCGAAACCCATTACATCGTCAAGCTCGACTGCTGGCACATCCGCCACCTGCCGCTGCTGCGCGCCGCGTTCCCGCACACCCCATGCTGGTTCCTGTACCGCGAGCCGGCCGCCATCATGGCCTCGCACCGGCGCCAGCGCGGCCCGCAGATGGTGCCGGGGATGGTGCCCGGCGTGCTGCCGCCCGATGTGGCGGCCGGTATCGAAGCCTGGGACCTGGAAGGCTGGTGCGCCGGCGTGCTGCGGCAGATTTTCGGCACGGCGCTGGCCCATGCCGGCCAGTTGCGCCTGCTCGACTACCGCCAGCTGCCCGGCGTGGTATGGGAAGAACTGCTGGCGGAACTCGGCCTTGCCCCGGCCGCGCAGGACATGGCGGCGCTGCGGACGCGCGCGGGCTTCCATGCCAAGCGCGCGGAACAGGTGTTCGGCGGCGATCCGGCGCCGGAAAGAGTAGCGGCGCCACACCTGCCGCAACTGCTGGCAGGCCTGGCGCCGCTGTATGCGCAGCTCGAAGCGCTGCGCCTGCCCCGCTGATGCCGTGCTAAGCGTTGATGAAATCCCAGTCCAGCGCGCCGCGCAGGTGGCCGCCCATTTCCGCCGACTTCACGAACTCGTCCGCAACGTGCTCGAGGCTGACGCCGTGGTTCATCGCATTCAGCCAGAACGCGAGTCCCTCGGCGTCGGGCGCGCGGTTGAACAAGGCGGTGTAGAGCAGCGTGAGATCGTGGGCCGCCACGCCATTGAAACCCTCGTGGCTGGCAAGCCGTTCGCTTGACCCGATCATGTTCAGCGCGATATTGCCCCAGTTGGCGCCGGCCTGGTGGCCGTTGGCCCAGAACTCGATGCCGCCGATGTCGGCCTGGCGGCCCAGCACCGTCTGGTAAAGGCCGGCCAGCGTGCTCATGTCCGCGCTGTTCTGGACCACGACCTGGCCGTCGCTGAACTGCAGCGTCTCGACATTGACCACCGTCGCCGTCGTCGCCGGACCGGACTTGCTGGTGACCGTCGCATACGCATTGTGGAAGGCGATGTTGTAGTCGGCGCGGGCGCCGCTGAACACCGCCACGTCGTTCGCCGAGCCGCCATGCAGCATCACCGCGCCCGCGCCGGTGCCGCCTGCGGCGGGCGGGCTGAGAGTCAGCGTGTCGTTGCCGCCGCCGGCCAGCACGGCATTCGGGCCCGTGCCTGCGGCCACCGTGAAATGCTGGCTGGCCGCGTCGCCGCTCAGGATCATGCTGCCGGTGGAGACCACGTTGGCGGCACCGATCACGGCTGCGAAATCGAGGTTCTGCAGCGCGATCGTGGCGCCCGCACCCAGGCCGCCGGCGTCGATCACCAGTGCCGTGCTCTGCCCCTGGGGCTGGGCCGGGCCGCTGAGCGTGAGCACGCCGTTGGGCGCACCCGCCGCGCTGACCGGTTTTACGGTCTCGACCAGCAGCGTGCCGCCTGCCGCCAGCGCGGCCAGGAAGGACTGGCCATTGCCCGTAAGGTGGCCCTGGTCGGCGGCATCGTGCGAAGGCGTCGCCGCCTTGATCGCGGCAATCAGCAGCTCCGCGCCCCCCACCTTCGGCACACTGGCGCCGTTCGCGGACAGGCCGATACCGACCGGCACCGCGGCCATCAGCAGCGGGTTGCCCTGGCTCGAGGTGAGCAGCGGGATGTCGGCCACGCTGGCCTGCCCGCTCGAATCGACGCGTCCCGCGCCCACGACCGGAATCGAGACCGCGCTGCCCATGACGCCGCCCGGCAGGCTGATGGGCTGGATGTCGACCGCCACACCATCGATCAGGTTGGCGACCACCACCGGCGGCGCGTCGATGCGCAGCAGGAAGGGGGCGCTGTGCACCGATTCGTTGCCGGCGGCATCGGTCTGGGTCACGCTCAGCGAGTGCGAACCGACCGCCAGGCCGGCGGTCGCGATGCTCCACTTGCCGCTGCCGTCGGTCATGACGCTGCCGATCGTGCCCTTGCCGCTGCCGGAAATGTCGTACAGGGTCACCAGGGTATTCGCCAGCGCCGTGCCTTCGATCACCGGCATGTCGTTCTCGGTGACGCCGTCGCCAGGGGTATCGGTGTCGCTCGCCGCCGCCAGGGATGGCGCCGCCGGGGCGGCCAGGGCCACGGTATCGACGGTCACGTTGAACGCCGTCCCCGCGTCGGACTGGTTGCCGGCGCGGTCGGTCTGGCGCGCCGAGATCGCGTGCGTGCCGTCCAGCAGGTCGGCCGCCGGCGTGAACTCCCAGCTGCCTGCCGCATTGGCGCTGGCCGTGCCGAGCACCGTCGCGCCATCGTACAGCGTGACCTGGGCGAAGGCTTCTGCACTGCCGGTGAACGCCGGTTTCTTGACATTGGTGATGCCGTCGTTGGCCGTGCCGCTGTCGCTGCCGGTCTTGAAAGCCGGCGCTGCCAGCGCGGCCGGCTTGATGCTGTCGATCGTGACCGTGAGCGGTCCCGAGGCGGCGCTGGCATTACCGGCGGCGTCGAAGGCTTTGGCCGTGACCGTGTGCTCGCCGTTCAGCAGCGTGGACGCGGTGATGGTCCAGTTGCCGCCGGTGGCCGTGGCGTGGCCGATCTCGGTCGTGCCGTCGCTGTCGTACAGCCGGACGGTGGCGCCGGCTTCCGCGGTGCCGGTGAAGACCAGCGCCGTGTTATTGGTCAGGTCGTCGGTGTCGAGGGCGCCGCTGTCGCTGTCCTTGTGCAGGTCCGGTGCGGACGGCGCTGCCGGGGCCAGCGTGTCGAAACTGAGCAAAGGCGTGGCGCCGGCGGTGCCGAGGTTGCCGGCCGTGTCCTGGTACGAATCCGCGTTCACGCTGATAGTGGCGGTGCCGCCGTTGAGGTTCGCGTCCGGCGTGAAGGTGGCGGTGCGGGTGGCGCCGCTTCCTTCAATAGCCGACAGTGTGCCACCGCTGACGCTCACGTCGCCGCTGCTGCCGTTCCAGGTGAAGCTGGCACCCGGGTCTTCGCTGAAGGTGAAGGTGATGGTGGCGGTTTCGCCGGCCTTCAGCTGGGCTACATTGCTGCTGATGGTGACCCCCGGCTTGACGGCGTCGAGGGTGTAGGCCTGGGTGCGGACAGCGCCGAAGTTGTCGAGCGAGTCGATCACACGCACCTGGATGTCGTGGCTGCCGGCAGCGAGAGTGAGCGGCAGCGACCAGGTATTTGCGCCAACCGCGCTGATGGCATTGCTCCAGGTGGCGCCGTTGTTGAGAGAGACCTGCACACGCTCGCCGGCCGCCAGGTTGGCGCTTAGCGTGCCAGACAGGGTCTGGGCCGCTACGTTGGTGATGAAGTCGCCGGCGGTGCCGGAATCGCTGGCCAGCGCCAGGCTGGCGACGGTCGTGGCCGGACCGACCGTGCGCACGTCCAGCTCCAGCACGGGCGACGTGGCGCTATGGTTACCGGCGAGATCGGTCACCTCGGCCGTGATGTAGTGGATGCGCTGGTCCAGCGGCGTGCCGCTGCTGGTGGTGATGTGCCAGGTGCCATCCTCGGCGATGTCGCTGCCGATTTCGATGCCGCCGTCGAACAGCGTGACCTTGGCGCCGACTTCCGCGGTGCCGTTGAAGCTCGGCAGGGTCACGCCGGTGATGTTGTCCGTGGTCGAGCTGCCGCTGTCGCTGCCGGAATCGAGGTCGGGCAGGGACGAGGCGGCGGGCGCCACCGTGTCGAGGACGTAGGCGTGCGCATACACGGCGCCGCCGTTGCCGGCCAGGTCGACCACCTGCACCTTCAGCGTGCCGCTGCCCGCGAGCGTGGCGCCCAGCGTCCAGGTGTTGCTGCCGACGCTGGCGCTGGCGGCGGTCCAGGTGGCGCCGTTGTCGAGCGAGACCATGACCTGCTCGCCGGCCGCCAGGTTGGCGCTGATGATGCCCGAGATGGTCTGCGATGCTTCCTTGGTGACCATGTCGGTGGTGGAGATGCCGGTGTCGGCCGACAGCGTGGCACTGGCGATCGTCGTCGATGGCGGCGTGCGGTCGACCGTCACGGCCAGTCCGTCGGAGACCGCGCCGACATTGCCGGCGGCATCGACGGCAACCGCCACGAAAGTGTGGTTGCCTTCGGCCAGGCCTGTGAGCGTGAAGCTGTAGCTGCCGCCGCTCGCCGTCACGCTACCGATCTCGGTGGCGCCGTCGTACAGCTTGACGGTGGCGCCGTTGTCTGCGGTGCCGCTCAGGGTCAGCGGGTTGGCCTTGGTGACGTAATCGCTGTTGGAGGCGCCGGTATCGTCGTTGACCGCAAGGCTGGGCGCCGACGGTTTCGACGGTGCCAGCGTGTCGTAGCTGAGCGTCAGGTTGTTGCTCGCGTTGCCGTCATTGCCGGCCAGGTCGTGGTAGGCGCCGGTCAGCACGCGGATGCTGGCGCTGCCGGCGTCGGTGTCCGCGGTCGGCGTGAAGGTGGCGGTACGGACCTTGCCTGAGGTTTCGTGAAGCGCGGACAAAGTCCCGCCGCTGACGACAATGTCGGAAGCATCGAAGTCCGTACCTGGATCGTCGCTGAAAGTGAATTTGATGGTGGCGGTCTCGCCGGCCTTGAGCGGTAGCGGCGTGTCGCTGGTGATCGCCAGGGTCGGCGGCGTGGTGTCGACGGTGACGATGGGGCCAGTGACCAGGTTGCTGGCATTGCCGGCGGCGTCGAAGGCCTTGACCTTGATCGTGTGCGAACCGTTCGCCAGCGCCGACGTGACGATGCTCCAGTTGCCGCTGACGTCGGCGCTGCCGGTACCGACAACGGTGGTGCCGTTGGTATCGTACAGCGTGACCGTGGCGTTGGCCTCGGCGGTGCCGCTGAATTGCAGGGTGCCCTTGTTGGTTATGCCGTCGGTGCTGGAATCGCCCTTGTCGTCGGCCGTCAGCAGAACCGGCGCGGACGGATCGTTCGGCGCCTTGGTGTCGTATCCGAAGCTCAGGCTGGCGTTGGCACCTTTGTTACCCGCGGCGTCGGCATAGTTGGCGCCGGCGACCGTGAAGGTGGCGGTGCCATTGTCGATATTGGCAGTCGGCGTGAAGGTGGCGGTGCGTTTGATGCCGGTGGTTTCGTGAAGCGCGGACAGAGTCCCGCCGCTGACGACAATGTCGGAAGCATCGAAGTCCGTACCGGGATCGTCGCTGAAGGTGAAGGTGATAGTGGCGGTTTCGCCTACGCCGAGGGACGACGGGTCGCTGTCGATCGTCAGGGTCGGCACGACGCCGTCGACGGCGATGTTCGTGTTCGCTGCCAACGAGTGGGGGTCGCCGGGCGTAGGCAGCGTCAACGTTGCATTGAGCGTGCTGTTGCCGTGTGCTTTGATCGTGCCGCCGTTCAGCGCGATGGCGCTGCCCTTGTAATCGAGGCTGGACACAAGATCGCCAGCCTGCACCGTATATTGGAACGTGAGAGTCGAGCCGCCGCTGCCGCTGGTGTAGTTGATGACACGGTCCGTCGTGCCGGTTTCCAGTGTCAGCTGCGGCGTGCCGGTGACATCGACAGGGTTGTCGAACATGACAAGGATGTCGACCGTCTCGCCGAGCTTATAGGTGTGGGCCGGCGCGGAGGAGGTGACATCGCCGATCTTGGGCGGGACCGGCTGGATGTTGCTCAGCACCAGATCGTCAATCTGGAAATACTGAATGGTTTGCCCCGCTTGGGGCGTTATCACCAAGGTCGTGATGTTCGTAAAACCGCTCAACCCTTGCAGAGAAAAATCAGTGATGTGCTCTCCCACCGGGATGTGGACGTCGGCATGGGTAACTTCAGAACCGTCTGCCCTCTTCCCCGTGAAAACCAGGGTCTGGTCCGATGAAGCATTGCCGTTCACTTTGAGGGAGGTGAGCGTAAACAGCTGCCCACCCTCAAATCCGATCGTGATCTCGTCTTCGATGAAGGTTTGTGAAAACGAAACGTACGCGTTTGGCGCGAAATCAGTCCCGTAACTCCAGACAGCATCTTTGTGTCCATTGAAACGCAGTACATAGCTTGATCCCGGGATCGTATAGGCGAGGTCAGTGTTCGCGTTAGATCCACCGGTATGTGGCGCCGTACTGAAGTCCACCGTAATCGGGTAGGAAATATTGAGCAACCCATGATACTGCGCTGCCAGCGCCGCATCGACGACAGGCACCGCGTCGATACTGCCCGCCCTCACTTCCAGATCCCAGTTCCCGCCCAAACTGGCGCCGCCGGTTGCGTCGCTCGATGCGGCGACATCGGCCCCGGTAGCGATGGCAAGCTGCGTTACCAGCCCGGCGCCCAGCCCTGCGCCGACGCTGCAGCCGTAGAAAAGAATATCGCCCCCAGCCGCCAGGCTGGTGCCGATCGTGGCCAGCACATCTTGGTGCTGTGCCGCCGACGCCTGGTCCAGCGTCAACGCGCCGAGGGCGATCTTGCCTTGCGCCCCGTGGGTCACGATGTGCAGGGCATCGATGCCGCTCATGCCCTTCACGGCATCCGCGATCTGTTCCAAACCATCCTTCGTCGAATCGAGAATGACGACCTGGCGGCCGGCGCCGACATTGGCCGCGATGGTCTGGTAGTCGGCAACGTTATCCTCGATGAAGACGATCTCCTTGCGCGGCTTCGCGATGATGAGATCGTCATTGGCGGGATCGAAGGCGAAAGTCGTCATGCTTGTTTTCCTTGTTGTGCAGGCTGGGGCGCAATCACGTTCGCGGCGCTGCCGCTGGTATCGCTCCAGAAGGACATCTGGTTGAATTTCTCGAACAAATCGGGCGGGATGACGCTCGGGCGCGGGGTGAACTTGACCTGCCGCTTCACGTGGTGCAGGCCGGGCGCGCCGAGCTGCTGGTCGAATTCCTCGGCGTCGTACTCGACATTGTCGAAGTCATGTTCGAAATGCGGCTCGCCGAGGAAGTCGTAGACCAGCGGCAGCACCTTGGCCGGCGCGCGGGTCAGGAGTTCGTAGTCGATCAGCAGCAGCGAGGACGCGTGCTCGCCGTAGAAGGCTTCGCGCAGCGCTGACCAGGCATGGCCAACCGTCTGGTCGTGCTGGGCCAGGCCTTCCAGGCGGCTGTAGACGGTGCCGCGCGCGCCTGCCGCGCCGAACAGGCGGGTGTGCTCGTAGGGGTTGGCGCGGTACATGCGCTCGAAGCTGTCCATGATCCAGGCCACGTTGCGCACGCAGGCGATCACCTTCGCCTCCGGGAACAGGTCGCGCACCAGGCCCAGCTTCGCGCACCAGTTGCGGTTGGTGTCGAAGACGACTTCACGGTCGACGTCGGCGTAATAGGAATCGAACAGGCCGCGCAGCAGGGCCTTGCGCTTGTCGCGGCCGACCACCGGCGCGAACTCGCTGCCGGCGCTGACCTGGCCCAGCACGGCGCTGCACAGCGAACCGACCGGGCTGGTCATGCCGGCGTGGAAACGCGGATTCTGCAGCAGGATGCCGGACAGCAGGGTCGAGCCCGAGCGCGGCAGGCCGGAAATGAAATGGAATCGACGGCTGGAAGCCGGGGTTGTGGACATCATCTGGACGCATCGCTTGTCCGTTCTGTACGGACTAGTTCTAGTATCCAGGGATGATGAATTAAAAGTATTTTCTGGGCAATGTCTTGTCGGAATATTTTATTGACAACGATCAATGTCAACAAAAAAACCACATGAAATACAACAACTTGTGACTGGCAGTCACAAATGAATCAGCGTCGCGCGATGATTTCCCGCCGCTCGAGCTCGGCCACCAAGCGCGCCACTTCCTGTGCCACCGACGATTCCGCGCTGTCGACCAGCACGTCCGGCGCTTCCGGCGCTTCGTAAGGGGATGAGATGCCGGTGAATTCCGGCAGCAGGCCGGCCCGCGCCTTGCGGTACAGGCCTTTTGGATCACGCTCCTCGCAGACGGCCAGCGGACAGCGGCAATACACTTCGAGGAAATGCGGGGATGGAATCAGGTCGCGCGCCCGGTCGCGGTCGGCGCGCAGCGGGGAGATCGCCGACACCAGCACGATCTGCCCTGCTTCGTAGAACAGGCGGGCGGCCTCGCCGATGCGGCGGATGTTTTCGGAGCGCTCGGGCAGCGAGAAGCCGAGGTCGGCACACAGGCCCTTGCGGACCTTGTCGCCGTCCAGCACGGCAACCTGGCAGCCGCGTTCGAACAGGGCGCGCTCGACGGCCAGCGCCAGGGTGGTTTTACCCGCTCCGGATAAGCCCGTGATCCAGACCACCGCGCCGCGGTGGCCGGCGCGGCGCAGGCGTTCCTCGTTCGAGACCGGCTGCGTCGCTGTCACGCGCTTGTTTCCAGAGTCAGTTGACGATCGTCTGGGCTTCGCCCTCGGCACGGGCGCGGATTTCGCCGATGCGGTAGACGGTCTCGCCGGCCGCCTGCAGCTGGGCCATGGCGGCGTCCGCGTTCTCTTTCGAGACGATCACGGTCATGCCGATGCCGCAGTTGAACACGCGGTGCATCTCGGCATCCGCCACGCCGCCGTGCTGCTGCAGCCACTGGAACAGCGGCGGCAGGGTCCACGACTTGCTGTCCAGCACGGCGGTCAGGCCATCCTGCAGCACGCGCGGGATGTTCTCGACCAGGCCGCCACCGGTGATGTGGACCAGGCCCTTCACTTCCATGGCCTGCATCAGGGCCAGCAGCGGCTTCACATACAGGCGGGTCGGCGCCATCAGCACGTCCGCCAGCTTGCGGCCGTGGAAATCGGCTTCCAGGTCGGGCTTCGAGACTTCGATGATCTTGCGCACCAGCGAGTAGCCATTCGAGTGGATACCCGAGGATGCCAGGCCCAGCACGACGTCGCCCGGGGCGATCTTGCTGCCGTCGATGATCTGCGATTTTTCCACGGCGCCGACCGCGAAGCCGGCCAGGTCGTATTCGCCGTCCGGGTACATGCCCGGCATCTCGGCGGTTTCGCCGCCCAGCAGGGCGCAGCCGGACTGTTCGCAGCCCAGGGCGATGCCCTTGACGACCGCGGTGGCGGTGGCGACGTCCAGCTTGCCGCAGGCGAAGTAATCGAGGAAGAACAGCGGCTCGGCGCCCTGCACCAGGATGTCGTTGACGCTCATGGCGACCAGGTCGATGCCGACCGTGTCATGGCGGTTCAGCTCGAAAGCCAGCTTGAGCTTGGTGCCGACGCCGTCGGTACCGGAGACCAGAACCGGCTCCTTGTACTTCTTGCTGATTTCGAACAGCCCGCCGAAACCGCCGATGCCACCGAGCACGCCTTCGCGCATGGTGCGCTTGGCAAACGGCTTGATCGCTTCGACCAGGGCGTCTCCGGCATCGATATCGACACCGGCGTCGCGGTAGGAGAGAGAAACATTAGATGGTTGGCTCATGGTATTTGGCAGCGGAGGCGGTAAAATAGTTGGCGGTCAACTAGTCAGTCCGATATTTTAACAAAAATAAGAATATGCCCTTTTGTAAAAAGCGAATGCCATGAAACAGCTGGTGCTCGATCTAGGCGCTGCCGACCCGGCACAAAGCCTCGACACCTTCCAGATAGGAGCGAATGCCGAAATGGCGCACTTGATGCACCAGTTCGCGCAACGCGCCTCGCGCGAGCATTTCTGCTACCTCTGGGCCGAGAGCGGCGGCGGCAAGACCCACATCCTGCATGGGCTGGCTGCCACGCCGGGGTCCCGCTTCATCGCGGCTGATGCCGGCGCCAAGGCATTCGTGTATTCGCCCGATGTCAGCCTTTACCTGGTGGACGACATCGACCGCCTGTCGCCGAAGCGCCAGATCGACGCCTTCGCCCTGTTCAACCAGGTGCGCGAGCACGGCGCCTACATGGTCTGCGCCGGCCCGGTGCCGCCGGCCGTGCTGCCAGTACGCGAAGACCTGCGTACCCGCATGGGCTGGGGCCTGGTGTACCAGATCCACGGGCTGTCGGACGACGAGAAGATCGCCGCCCTCACCCAGGCCGCCGAGGCGCGCGGTTTGACGCTGTCGGCGAGCGTGTTACCCTATTTGCTGTCCCATTTCAAGCGCGACATGCGCTCCCTGTCGACCATGCTGGACGCCCTCGACCAGTATTCGCTCGAGACCCAGCGCCCGGTCACGCTACCCCTGCTGCGTGACCTGCTGCTGCAGGGAAACCCGCAAAACGATGTAAAAGAATGAGCAATCTCGCGCTGTTTGACCTCGACCATACGCTGCTGCCGATCGATTCGGATTTCGAGTGGGGCCAGTTTCTGGTACGCCACCGCGTGGTCGACTGCGACGCCTACCAGCGCCGCAACGAAGCCTTTTTCGCCCAGTACCAGGCCGGCAATCTCGATCCGGTCGAATACCTGGAATTCGCACTCGGCACCCTGGCCGGCTTCGAACCGAGCCACCTGAAGGACCTGCACGCGCAGTACATGCGCGAAGTGATCGAACCGGCGATCAAGCCGCAGGCGGTGGCGCTGCTGCAAGGCCACGTCGACGCGGGCGACCTGGTCGCCATCATCACCGCCACCAACGGCTGGCTGACGGCGCCAATCGCGCGCGCCTTCGGGGTCGAGCACCTGATCGCAGCGCGTCCGGAACTGGACGAACGCGGCCATCCGACCGGCAAGCTGGCCGGTACGCCGACCCAGGGCCACGGCAAGGTGACCCACATGCACGCCTGGCTCGACGGCCTGAAGCGGCCATTCGGCAGCTTCGAGCGCAGCTATTTCTACAGCGATTCGCACAACGATATCCCGCTGCTGTCCGTCGTCTCGCATCCGGTGGCGACCAATCCGAGCGCCAAACTCGCCCAACACGCAAGCTCCCTCGGCTGGCCTTTACTCCATCTGTTCAATGATTAAAAAATTCATCCGTAAAATCCTTGGCGTGAAAGACCAGCGCGACCCCACCCAGCCCGTGATCCTCGGCGCGGCCGAGCATGGCATCGACCCGAAACTGCTGTCGCCGAACGCCGTGCGCGTGACGCAAACCCTGCAGGAAGCGGGCTTCAAGGCCTTCGTCGTCGGCGGCGCCGTGCGCGACCTGCTGCTGGGCGTGAAGCCGAAGGACTTCGACATCGCCACCGACGCCACGCCGGAAGAAGTGAAAAAACACTTCCGCCGCGCCTTCATCATCGGCCGCCGCTTCCAGATCGTGCACGTGATGTTCGGCCAGGAGCTGCTGGAGGTGACCACCTTCCGCGGCAACGCCAGCAACAACAACGCGCCGAAGGACGAACACGGCCGCGTCCTGCGCGACAATAACTTCGGTCCGCAGCATGAGGACGCCGAGCGCCGCGACTTCACCATCAACGCCATGTACTACGACCCGGCCACGCAGACGGTGCTCGACTACCACGGCGGCATCGAGGACATCCGCGACAAGGTCCTGCGCATCATCGGCCAGCCGGAAGCGCGCTACCGCGAAGACCCGGTACGCATGCTGCGCGTGGTGCGCTTTGCCGCCAAGCTGCAGTTCACGATCGAGCCGGCCACCCGCGCGCCGATCCCGGTGATGGCCCCGCTGATCAACAACGTGCCGGCCGCGCGCGTGTTCGACGAGATGCTCAAGCTGCTGCAGTCCGGCCACTCGCTGGCCTGCCTGAAGGAGCTGCGCGCCTCCGGCCTGCACCACGGCCTGCTGCCGCTGCTGGACGTGGTGCTGGAGCAGCCGATCGGCATGAAGTTCGTGACCCTGGCGCTGGAATCGACCGACGCCCGCGTCCGCGCCGGCAAGGGCGTCTCCGCCGGCTTCCTGTTCGCCTCCCTGCTGTGGCACCAGGTGCTGGAAAAGTGGAACGCCTACCGCGCCGCCGGCGAATCGCCGATCCCGGCCCTGCACCTGGCCGCCGACGACGTGCTCGACAACCAGACCGACAGCCTGGCCCTGCAGCGCCGTATCGCCACCGACATGCGCGATATCTGGGCGATGCAGCCGCGCTTCGAACGCCGCACCGGCAAGGCGCCCTACAAGCTGCTGGAGCATCCGCGCTTCCGCGCCGGCTTCGACTTCCTGCTGCTGCGCTGCGAATCCGGCGAGCTCGATGCGGAGGTGGGCAACTGGTGGGCCACCTTCTACGGCGCCGACGTCAACGAACGCGAACGCCTGATCAGCGCTGCCCGCGAACCGCAGGGCGGCGACAAGAAAAAGCGTCCGCGCCGCCGCGGCCCGCGCAAGACGGGTGAAGGTGATTCCGTGGCTCAGAACGACGCCGGCGCACAGGCTGCGTCGGCCCCGGACAACGAATGACAGCCTGGGTCGGCATCGGCGCCAACCTGGGTGACGCCCACGCCAATGTGCTCGATGCGCTGGAACGCCTGGCCTGGGTGCCTGGCGTGCGCCTGCTGCGCGCTTCGTCGCTGTACCGCACCGCGCCCATCGATTCCTCTGGCGACGATTACATCAACGCGGTGGCCGAAGTCGATACCTCGCTGAGTGCCCGTGCGCTGCTGGCCGCGCTGCACGGCATCGAGCAGGCCCATGGCCGCGAACGTCCCTACCATAACGCCCCGCGCACCCTCGACCTCGACCTGCTCTTGTATCACGACGAGGTCATCGCTGACGCTCCAGCTCTCCTTGTGCCGCATCCGCGCATGCACGAGCGCGCCTTCGTGCTTGCGCCGCTGGCCGAGCTGGCGCCTTCGCTGACTATTCCCGGCCGCGGCCGCGTCGCCGACCTGCTGCCCTTTGTTGCGGACCAGGTCATCGAACGACTCTAACCAGACGCCCTCATGCAAACACTCCTGCTTCTCATCTTTTCGAACGTCTTCATGACGACCGCCTGGTACTGGCACCTCAAGGGCGGCATGAACAAGCCGCTGTTCTCGGTGATCATGATCAGCTGGGGCATCGCCTTCGTCGAGTATTGCCTGGCCGTGCCGGCCAACCGGATCGGCTTCGCGAGCGGCTGGAGCGCCGGGCAGCTGAAGGTGGTGCAGGAAGCGATTGCACTGGTGGTGTTCGGCATCTTCATGGTCACGGTGCTCGGCGAGCCCGTGCACTGGCGCCATTTCGCGGCTTTCGGCTGCATCATGGCCGCGGTGGGCTTCCTGTTCATCGGGCGCTAGCGCAGGGCTCCGGCAGGAAACGCCACTTGGCATTACACTTCAAAGAGATTTGGTAAAGGAAAAACGATGAGCGGATATTTGCAGGGCAAGGACATGGCGGCGCCAGGCGCGGACAAGGACGGACAGGCGCCGGTGACTGCGCCGGCCAAGCCTGTCTCGATGGCGGTGACCCTCCCGTCGCTGCGGGCGATGCGCGCGGCCGGCCAGAAGATTGCCATGCTCACCTGCTACGACGCCAGCTTCGCAGCGCTGATGGACCGCTGCGGCGTCGAGATCCTCCTGATTGGCGACTCGCTCGGCATGGTCTGCGCCGGCTACGATTCGACCCTGCCGGTGACGGTGGCGGACGTGGCCTACCACACCGCGTCCGTGGTCCGCGGCCGCAAGAACGCGCTGGTGCTGGCCGACCTGCCCTTCGGCAGCTACGGCACCAAGGAGCAGGCCTACGACAGCTGCGCCACCCTGATGCGCGCCGGCGCCCAGATGATCAAGATCGAAGGCGGCGCCTGGCTGGCCGAGACCGTGCGCTTCCTGGTCGAGCGCGGCATCCCGGTGTGCGCCCACATCGGCCTGACCCCGCAGTTCGTCCACCAGCTGGGCGGCTACAAGGTGCAGGGCAAGACCACAGAAGGCGCGGACCAGCTCAAGCGCGACGCCATGGCGCTGCAGGATGCCGGCGCCGCCATCGTGCTGCTGGAAGCGGTGCCGGCCGCGCTGGGCAAGGAAGTGACGGAGATGCTGCAGGTGCCGACCATCGGCATCGGCGCCGGGCCAAGCTGCTCGGGCCAGGTGCTCGTCATGCACGACCTGCTGGGCGTCTTCCCGGGCCGCAAGGCGCGCTTCGTGAAGAACTTCATGGAAGGCCAGACCAGCATCGACGCCGCCGTGTCGGCCTACGTGACGGCAGTGAAGGACGGCAGCTTCCCGGCGCCGGAGCACTGCTTCTGACATGGCTGACACCACTCGCCTGTTCCTGGCGCTTTGGCCCGATCCGGCCGTGCGCCAGCAGCTGCGCGAGTGGCGCGATTTGTGGGCGTGGCCGCGCGGCGCCGCGCCGGTCCACACGGATAAACTGCACCTGACCCTGCACTTCCTCGGCAACCAGCCGAGCGAATTGCTGCCTTCCCTGCTCGACGGCCTCGCCGTACCTCTTTCGCCGTTCCGGCTGCAGCTGGGTGTGGCGGAGCTTTGGCATAACGGGATTGCGGTGCTGGCGCCTTCGTCCGTGCCGCAAGCGCTGATGGATTTGCATGCGGCCTTGTCGGCGGCTTTGCCGGGCGTGGGCCTGGTGCCGGAGACGCGGGCTTACCGGCCGCACGTCACGATGGCGCGGCGGGCCGGCAAGGCGGATTTGCCGCAGAGTGGGCCTGTGATCGACTGGTCAATCGACCACTACGCCTTGGTCGAATCGAAGACCGGGGATGGCAGCGGCTACACGGTGCTGCGCGAATACCGTTGAATCACCTCTTCGCCACCCGCGCATTCGCCGCGATCACGATCCCCGACACCGACAACAACCCCAGCGCCACCGCGATGCTCGTGTGCGCCGCCACCGACCCGAGCAGCGGCGGCGCCAGCAGCAGCCCGGCATAACCGAGCGTCGCCACCGTCGCCAGGCCGCCGCCGGCCGACATGCCGGGCGTGCGCGCCGCCGCCGAGAAGATCAGCGGCACCACGTTCGCGGCCGCCAGCCCGATCAGCGCAAAACCGCAGGCCGACAGTACAAAATGGGTGCTGAGCACCGCCAGCATCAGGCCGGCGAACATGCCGAGGCCACCAGCCAGCATGATGCGCACCGCGCCAAAGCGCAGCACCAGGCGGTCGCCCGCGAAGCGGCAGCCCGCCATCGCAATCGAAAAGGCCGAGTAGCCGAGCGCCGCCGACGCCGGATCGGCCTTGGTGCGCTCGGTCAGCAGCAGCGCGCTCCAGTCGACCAGCGCACCCTCGACCGCGAAGCACAGCAGGCCAAGCAAGCCAAGGAAGAGCGCCGGCCCGCGCGGCAGGGCGAAGTGGCTTTCGTGGGGCGATGGCGCCACCCGCAGGATGAAAGGTGCGCACAGGGCCACCGCGATGGCGATCCCCACACTTGCCATCAGGGCGCCGCGGCCGTCGCCGAAACCGGCGCCGATCAGCGCGCCGCCCAGGGCCGCGCCCAGCAGCCCGCCCAGGCTGTAGAAGCCGTGGAAGGAGGACATGGTCGGGATGCCGCGCGCCGCCTCGACTTCGCTGGCGTTGGCGTTCATCGACACGTCCAGCACGCCGTTGCTGGCGCCGAAGGCGTACGCCGCCAGGAACAGCGGCACCAGCCCGCCGACATTCATCAGCAGCGCCGTCGTCACCGACAGCAGCCCGGCGCTGGCCAGTACCACGGACCGCGTGCCCCAGCGCCCGGCCAGCCAGCCGGACAGCGGCATGCACGAGAGCGCGCCGCCGGCGATGGTCAGCAGCAGGAAGCCGAGCACGCCGGTGTCGATGCCGGCGCGCGCCTGCACCACCGGCACGTGGGCGGCCCACAGGCCGATCGCGCAGCCGTTCAGCAGGAAGATGAGGGAGATGGCCCAGCGCGCCGCGTTCACGGTGGCGCCGCCGGCAGGGGAGATGGTCGCGTCCGGTTTCATGGCCTGATTATTGCACATACATATTGGCAACAAAATCAGTCCTGATAGTTGGTTGGGAAGAAATTAGTTGTTACACTCGGCCCATAGAAAAAGGTATAAGAACATGGACAAGTCCGCCTCCATCCTGATCGTCGACGACTACCTGCTGATCCGCACCGCCGTGCGCCAGGTACTCACCGAACTCGGCTTCATCAACATCTTCCAGGCCGAAAACGGCAAGACCGCGCAGGACCTGATGCGCAAGCAGCCGATCGACATCGTGATCGGCGACTGGAGCATGCCGATCATGAGCGGCCTCGAGCTGCTGGGCTGGATGCGCAAGGACGCGCGCTATTCCCGGACCCCGTACATGATGCTGACGGCCGAGTCGAATCCAGCCTCGGTGCGCAGCGCGCTGCAGGCCGGCGTGACCGCCTACATGATCAAGCCCTTCACGGTGCACAGCTTCGCCAGCAAGTTCATGGCGATGATCGGCTCGCCGCAGGAAGCAGCACCCACGCCCTTCCCGCGCGTGGCTGCCCGTCCTGCGCCCGCTCCCGCACCTGCTACTACGCCCGCCCCCGCCCCTGCCGCGCCGGCACCGCTCACAGCTGCAAGCGCCGGCGACGTGATCGGCCTGCAGCAGCCGCTGGCCGAGCGCATCAAGAAGAGCACGGTGCTGATCGTCGACGACGTGCCGACGAATATCGAGATCCTGGCCGGCGCGCTGAAGGACGAATACGCGATCAAGGTCGCGATCAGCGGCCGCAAGGCGATCGAGATCGCCGACAGCTTCCAGGTCGACCTGATCCTGCTCGACATCATGATGCCGGTGATGGACGGCTTCGAGACCTGCCGCCAGCTGAAGGCGAACCCGAAGACGGCCGGCATCCCGATCATCTTCCTGTCGGCGAAGGACGCGGTCGACGACGTCGTGGGCGGCCTGCGCCTGGGCGCGGTGGACTACGTGTCGAAGCCGGCCGACCCGACCATCCTGAAGGCGCGCATCGCGACCCACCTGACCCTGGCCGCGGCCACCGCCGATTTGAAACGCCAGAACGACCTGCTGGTCGAGAACGCGCACCTGCGCGAAGACGTCGAGCGGATGACCCGCCACGACCTGAAAAGCCCGCTCGCCGTGGCCCTGCACGCCAGCCAGGCCTTGCAGGACGGCGTGCTGAGCGACGGCCAGCGCGAGCACGCGCGCATGATCGAGATGGCGGCCAACAACGCCCTCGAAATGATCAACCGCACGCTCGACATCTACCGCATGGAAAAAGGGGAGTACCAGCCGGCGCTGCAGGCCTTCGACATCGGCGCCCTGTTAGAGCGCGTGGCCCAGCAAACCAAACTGGCTTTCGCCCCGAACGCGATCGAGATCCGCTTTGCCGCGCCCAGCGACACCATCTGCCTGGGCGAACCGCTGCTGTGCTATTCGATGTTCTCGAACGCCTTCAAGAATGCGGCCGAGGCGTCGCCGGAAGGCGGCGTGATCAAGGTCGATGTGTCGCCGGGCTATGGCAGTTTGCACGTGGTGATCGACAACGAGGGCGAGGTGCCGCTGACCATGCGGGGGCGCTTCTTCGAAAAGTATGCGACGGCCGACAAGGAAGATGGGTCGGGGCTGGGCACTTACTCGATTCGTTTGATGGCCGAGGTGCAGGGTGGTGGGGCTTCGATGGATACGGGAGATGGGCATACGCGACTGACCATCACGCTGCCCTGCGTGTAAACCTACACCAGCAGCATCAAATGCTCCCGCTCCCAGGAGCTGATCACCCGCGAAAACGTGGCGAATTCCAGCTCCTTCACCTCGCAGAACG
>Ga0065165_1001846_pt1 | contig 20635 bp, 20 predicted proteins | sample AraplaMF_Cvi_mMF_FD_63813 | JGI IMG/M metagenome (GOLD analysis project Ga0065165, IMG submission 63813) | Arabidopsis root microbial communities from the University of North Carolina, USA - plate scrape MF_Cvi_mMF (version 2) (version 3) | ecosystem: Host-associated > Plants > Roots >... | reverse complement strand
CGACGAGCGTTCGGAAGCCGAGGAAGAGGCCGAAACCCTCGCCCTGCTGGCCGATCCGACCCACATGCAGATGAGCGAGCTGGAACTGGTCCGCGCCCTGCAGAGCGACCGTGACGGCGGCCAGGAGGAGCGGTACTGAGCCCCGAAGGCGCAGAACCACTCCTTCAAGAGGCGGCGCCTCAACCCGCCGCCACGACCTCCGACGTATCGAATTCTCCGCCTGAGGCCCGTCCGGCTGAGGGCCCCCCGGCCGAGGCCCCGATGGCCGCGCCCGTCGTCGTGGGCGCGACCCGGCCGCGGATGCTCCGCCAGTTCGAGCTGATCGAGAAGGTCCGCTCCTACGACCCCTCGGCCGACGAGGCGCTGCTGAACCGCGCCTACGTCTACGCCATGCGCCAGCACGGCTCCCAGAAGCGCGCGTCCGGCGACCCCTATTTCGCCCACCCCATCGAGGTGGCGGGCATCCTCACCGACTACCGGCTCGACACCGAGACCATCGTCACGGCGCTGCTGCACGACGTCATCGAGGACACCGACGCCACGCGCGAGAAGATCGCCGAGCTGTTCGGCGACGAGATCGCCGAGCTGGTCGAGGGCGTCACCAAGCTCTCCAAGCTGGAGCTCTCCCAGGAGCACCTCCGCCAGGCCGAGAACCTGCGGAAGTTCATCCTGGCCATCTCCAAGGACGTCCGCGTCCTGCTCGTGAAGCTGGCCGACCGCCTGCACAACATGCGGACGCTGCACTTCATCAAGCAGGCCGCCAAGCGCGAGCGGATCGCCCGCGAGACGCTCGACATCTACGGCCCCCTGGCCCGCTCCATCGGCGTGCACCGCATCTGCGAGGAGCTGGAGGAACTGGCCTTCGCCCACCTGAACCCGGTGGGCCGCAACGCCATCCTGCGCCGCCTGGCGGTCCTGCGCGAACAGCAGGGCGGGGCGGTCGACCAGGTCAGCAAGGACATCCGCACCCGCCTGGAGGCCGTCGGCATCCCGGCCCGGGTGTTCGGCCGCGAGAAGCACGCCTTCTCGATCTGGCGGAAGCTCCAGCGCAAGTCGATCGGCTTCTCCCAGCTCTCCGACATCTACGCCTTCCGGGTGATCGTCGACACCGAGGACGACTGCTACCGCGCGCTCGGCGTGATCCACCGCGCCTGGCCCAGCGTGCCCGAGCGGTTCAAGGACTTCATCTCCACGCCCAAGCGCAACAACTACCGCTCCATCCATACCACGGTGGTGGGCGCCAAGGGCATGCGCATCGAGATGCAGATCCGCACCGAGGCCATGGACCTGGTGGCCGAGGAGGGGGTCGCCGCCCACTGGCGCTACAAGAACGAGAGCTACGGCTTCGACCCCGAGGCCCAGAAGGCCGCCGGCGGCCGCGACCCGCTGGTCAACCTGCGCCACCTGGTCCAGGTGCTGGAGCACGGCGGCGACGCCGAGGAGCTGGTCGAGCACGCCAAGCTCGAGATGTACCTCGACCAGGTGTTCGTCTTCACGCCCAAGGGCCAGCTGGTCAGCCTGCCGCGCGGGGCCATGCCGCTGGACTTCGCCTACGCCCTGCACACCGACATCGGCGACACCACCGTGGGCGCCAAGGTCAACGGCGAGCTGAAGCCGCTGCGCACGGCGCTGTCGAACGGCGACGTCGTCGAGGTGATCCGCGGCGGCAAGCCGGTGGTGCCGCCGGACTGGCGCTCGCTCACCGTCACGGGCCGCGCCCGGTCCGCCATCCGCCGCCACATCCGCCAGACCGAGCGCGAGGAGTTCGTCCGCCTGGGCCGCGCCACCGTTGACCAGGCGTTCGACGCCGCCGGCAAGAGCCGCAAGGACGTCTCGCTTCGTCCCGCGCTCGACCGCTTCGCCGTCCAGACCGAGGACGAGCTGTTCGACGCTGTCGGCCGCGGTCGCGCCACGCCGTCCCAGGTGCTGGAAGCCGTCTTCCCGGGCCTCAAGGCCGCCGAGCGCGAGGCCGCCACGGCGCGCCGGCACATCCACGGCGGCAAGGGCGCGCGGCTCTACGTGCGCGGCGGCGGGCTCACGCCCGGCGTCACCATCCAGTTCGGCCAGTGCTGCTCGCCGGTGCCGGGCGACCGCATCGTCGGCATCCTGGAACCCGACGGCACGGGCCTGACCGTCCACACCATCGACTGCGAGAAGCTCGCCGAATACGAGGAGCGCGAGGAGCTCTGGCGCGACCTGCAGTGGACGCCCGAGGCCGAGCGCAACGCCATCGCCCGCGCCCGCCTGACCGCCACCATCAAGAACACGCCCGGCGTGCTGGGTCAGGTCTGCACGATCATCGGCGAGGCTGGCGGCAACATCGTGAACCTGCGCATGCACCACCGGCAGTCCGACTTCTTCGACGTCGACATCGACGTCGACGTCAACGACGCCCGCCACCTCACCCACATCTCCGCCGCGCTGCGCGCCAACCCGAGCGTGGAAGAGGTCGAGCGGACGAAGGGGTAAGGCGCAACCGATTGCAGCCACGCAATCCGTATCCGATCGGCCTGGGCTGATCGACGGCGTCCGATCTGACCGCGATACCAAACCCAGAATGGGTCGGTGGAACGCCGTTCGCCCATTACCTCCGCTTGGCCTCCATGCCATGGTGAAGCTCAAGGTTGCTTGGAGGGCGACATGCCGCCTAACGAGTACTTGGGCATCTACGGCGAGATCAACAACGGCGCGCACCAGAAGGCCGCCGACCTGATCAGCGCGCCGTCGCTCGTCTGGCACCAAGCGTTCTGGAACTCCCAACACGGGGAGGCTCGCAACGCTCGCGCGAAGCGCATCGAGACCTTCCTGAAGGACCTGGAACAGCACATCAGGCAGCGCCAGAACACGCACCTCTCGCTGTCCGAACCCATCGAGATTCAGCCCGACGATCGCGTTCGGGTCATCACTTTCACGTTCCGATGGGAAGGTCTCCGCGCAAAGATCCGAGCGGAAGTCCACACGGAGTATCTCGCGCTCACGTCCATGATCGACGCGTCGGTCGATCTGACCGGCGGCGACGAAAACGTCCTGCGGGAGCTCGCCGCGAGGCAGACGCCGTACGCGGAGGTTCAAGCCCATCTGAAGGCCTTCATCGCGCACGCCGGGCCCCTGCCTGAAGGGGCGCCCTCGCCGGCGAAGACCCTCTCGGAGGCGCACCTCTACCTCTACACAACCGTGTGGAAGGACTTCTTCGGCCAGATCCTCAACGTCGGTCATCATTTCCGTGTCGATCCGGCCAACCGCACGCAATGCCGGGTGCTGATCGGTCTGAAGTTCGCGGAGTTCAAAGGCCTCATCACCTGCGAACGCTATCCGGACACCGTGGAGGAGGAGGAGGCCGAGCGCGCGCTGGAGCGAGACGCAACACTCATCCTATCCACGGCGCTCGAGAGCCAGCTCATGGCTGAGCCGTTCAAGCGAAGGAAGAAGGAGGAGGACCGCACGGCGTGGCAGCGTGTCGGCTTTCCGAGCATTTACTGGGCGCGGCGCCGGATCGAAAGCGTGTGGCCGTTCTTGAATCTCGCAGCGGTCGAGGCTGAGGAACAGGCGCAGCCGTTCGCCGGACGCACCGAGTTCACGGTCAGCCGGCTTCTTGGCGGACGCGTGATCTACGCCAGCGCGCTCGGCCCGCAGCCGCAGGTGGCCACCTGGCAGAACGAGCGGCCGCTTCTCTTCTATCTGCACTCCGTCACCCAGTGCGAGCGGCAGATCGGACGCCTCGTCGATCATCTCTGCCAGCTCGGTACCCTGCGGCTGGCGGCGATCATCGCCCTCCCGGCGCTGAAGCGTGTCAGCGACCAGCTATGGAATGTCGAAGCCAGGGTTCGCGACACGCGCCATCAGGTTCACGAGTTCATCCGGAATGCAGAGGCGCTGGAGCGTGACGAGCCTGAGCGAAAGAGGTTGCAGCGCGGCATCCTCGACGGCCTCGAAGCGATCCACTCGACGATGGCGCAGCTTTCGCTGGGCCAACCGCCGGGCTCCGAGAAGTTCGACCCGAACCTGGAGATCGGCGACGCGTCGATCGAGTACCGGCTGGTCAGAAGCCAATACTATCAGCGGCAGTTCCTGGAGCACATCGACGCCCTGCGCATCCTGCCGCTGGAGGGCTACCAGCCCTACGATCGGTTCGTCCGACGGCGCCTCCAGAGCGCCTTCAACTTCATCGCCGCCATTCAGGCGCGGATCGAGCAGATCAAGGCCGAATGGCGGGCGCTGGACCAGCTCTACCTGACCAACGCGGTCACCATCCTCGCGAGCACGATCAAGGCGCAGCAGGCCGACCTGACCAATCTGTCCGCGCAGGGTGTATCGGTGCAGGGGCGCACGGCGGAGATTCAGAAGGACGTCAGCGACATTCAGGTGTGGGGCGAGTTCATCCTCATCGCGGTGCTCGTCCCGTACTATCTCACGAGCCTCCTGATGCATCTCTTCGGGTGTGGCGAGGAGAAGGGCTATTGCGCCACGCACCTGGGCTTCCCGCCGCTGGACTTCGCGGCGACGCTCATCGTCGGTGTTTGGGGCGCGGCGATCATTGGCGCCCTGTTCCGGCTAAGGGATTCCATACAGAAGGCCAGTAATCGAGCGGCGGGGCGTTCGCCTCCGGCCTCGCCGCGGCCGCTGGCAGATTCTGGTCCCGGCTAGTCGTCGATCAGGACGATGCCCGTGACTTCCTCGCGGTAGCGGCGTTCCTCTTCCCACTGCTTGAGGATGTCGGCGAGGATGTAGGGCGGGGCCCAGTCGTAGTCCTCGTGGTTGGCGCCGGCGAGGTACAGGGGCGTGATCGACTTGTAGTTCTGCTCGATGATCGCCTCGCAGTACGAGCGGATCGTGGAGCGGTCGGTGGAGACCTCGCCGGTCCGGCGGTCCTCGGCGTCGATGCGCGAGCGGCCCACCGGGATCCAGAGCGTGGGGTAGGGCTGGTTGTCGATGACGCCCTTCAGCTTGTCCTTGCCCGACAGGTGCAGGCGCAGCGGCCCGACCTTGCGCGTGTAGGCGCCGGTCAGCAGGAAGGCCAGGTCCACCGACACGATCAGCCGGTTGGGGCTGGCCCACGAGGTCAGGCGGAAGCCGGTGTCGATCGACGGCCCCACGAACTCCCGCGTGATCGAAGGGTTGTTCGGGTTGGCGTAGAACTCCTCGCGGATGTCGGCCTGGTTCAGGATCGGGTCGTGGATCTCGGTCTCGGCCGTCCCGCGCCGGAAGAAGATCTCGGCGTTGGGCACGGGGAAGAGGCCGATCCAGGCGGTCGACTTCACGTCCAGGTGCTTGGAGGCCTCGTCGCGGCTGCCGCGGTACTCGTTCAACGTGGCCAGCCACACGTGCATCAGGGCGTGGGCGTGGCTGAGGCTGTGCAGTTCGCAGACGTAGAGCAGCTCGTCGCCGTTGCTCTTCCAGAACTCTGGCGCGGGCAGGCCGTCGTCCAGGCCGCCGGCGAACTCGCGATACTGCGTCTGAAGAATGTAGTCGAAGTTCCGGTAAAACGTGACGATTTCCGGCCGCCACATCTGGCGGGCCTGCTTGTAAGGCGTGGACCCCACCAGGTCGACGCTGAGGAACAGGCGCAGGCGCGGCTTCAGGCCTTCGGGGAAGTCCACCGGGAACACGCGGCGTTCCTGGGCGGCCGCCAGATCCGCGCACACGGCCTCGTCCGCGCCCTCGCCCGCGGGCGACGCAGCCGAGCCGAAGGCGGCGATGAACCGCTCTGTGGCCAAGTTTCTTGCGTCCATAGGCCTTCTGAGGAGCCTTGTTTGGCTACTGCACCATCACGTATCAGGGCCTATCCTCTCACCGACATGTTGCCGAGAAGCGAACGCCGATGAACACTGAAGCTGTCCTGGACGAATTCCGCGGCGCGGGCGCGCTCCGGGAGGGCCATTTCATCCTCGCGTCCGGGCGGCACAGTCCGATGTTCCTGCAAAAGAACCTTGTTTTTCAATTCGCTGACCGCACCGAGCGGCTGTGCAAGGCGCTGGCCGCCAAGATCGAGGCCCAGTTCGGCAAGCCCGACGTGATCGTGGCCCCGGCGGTGGGAGCGATCATCCCTGGGTACGAGGTCGCTCGCGCCATGGGTGTGCCGTCGATCTTCGTCGAACGCGAGGACGGCAAGTTCAAGCTGCGCCGCGCCTTCAAGATCGCCCCCGGCGCCAAGGTCGTGGTGGTCGAGGACGTGATCACCACCGGCGGCTCGTTCCGCGAGGCGGTGGAGCCCATCGAGGCGGCCGGCGGCGTCGTGGTCTGCTGCGCCTGCATCGTCGACCGCTCGGGCGGCCGCGCCGAGGTGGGCTGGCCGCTGGTGGCGCTGGCCACCGTGGATGTGCCGTCCTACGCCCCCGACGAAATCCCGCCCGAGCTGGCCGCCCTGCCGGCCGAGGAGCCGGGGTCCAAGCGTCTGCGCGGTTGACTCAAACCCCGCTCATCCCCGCGAATGCGGGGCCCAGACTTCCTGCCGGAGGTCTGGAATGGGGCGGTATCGCAACTAAGTGAGCCTGGGTCCCCGCATGCGCGGGGATGAGCGGAGGGTAGGCATGAGCCGGTTGCGGCTAGGCGTGAACATCGACCACGTCGCCACCGTGCGGAACGCGCGGGGCGAGGGCTATCCCGACCCCGTGCGCGCCGCCGAGATGGCGCTGGCGGCCGGCGCCGACGGCATCACCGCCCACCTGCGTGAGGATCGCCGCCACATCTCCGACGCCGACATCGACCAGCTCGCCGTCATCTGCCGCCGCCGCGGCCGGCCGCTGAACTTCGAGTGCGCGGTGACGCCCGAGATGGAGGCCATCGCCCTGGCCCACAAGCCGCACGCCGCCTGCCTGGTGCCTGAGCGCCGCGAGGAGGTGACCACCGAGGGCGGCCTCGACGTGGCCCGCGGCCAGAACACCATCAAGCCCGTGGTGCAGAGGCTGGTCCAGGCGGGGATCCGCGTCTCGCTGTTCGTCGACGCCGACGAGGCCCAGATGGTCGCCGCCAAGGCCGTCGGCGCCCAGGTCGTAGAATTGCACACCGGCGCCTACTGCGCCGCCGTCCGCGAGCGCCGGCCCCAGGCTGAGGCGCTGCTCCGCAACCTCAAGGCCGCCAGCGCCAAGGCGGGCGAGCTGGGCCTGGAGGTCCACGCCGGCCACGGCATCGACTACGAGACGGTCAAGCCGATCGCGGCCATCCCCGAGGTGATGGAGCTCAATATCGGCCACTTCCTGATCGGCGAGGCCATCTTCATCGGCCTGGGCCCCGCCATCCAGCGGATGCGCGCCCTGATGGACGAAGCCCGCGCGAGCCAAGCGGCATGATCATCGGCCTCGGTTCCGACCTCTCCGACATCCGCCGCATCCAGGACAGCCTCGACCGCTTCGGCGACCGCTTCAAACAGCGCGTCTTCACTGAGCTGGAACGTACGCGGTCCGACCGCAGGGCCGACGCGGCCGCCAGCTACGCCAAGCGCTTCGCCGCCAAGGAGGCCTGCTCCAAGGCCCTGGGCACCGGCATGCGCCGCGGGGTCTTCTGGCGCGACATGGGCGTGATCAACATGCGCTCGGGCCAGCCCACCATGGCGCTCACCGGCGGCGCGGCCGAGCGGCTGAAGGAGATGACGCCGGCCGGCATGAAGGCGGTCATCCACCTCACCCTCACCGACGACCACCCCTACGCCCAGGCCTTCGTCATCATCGAGGCCCTGCCGGAGTAGGCGGCTTCTCCCGGATGCTCTGCGCGCCGCAGGCGCTGTCGTTTCGACCACGAACCACACGAACCACACGAACGGCGGCAAGGGCCCCCGGCCTCGCGAGTGGCAAGCCTTGTTCGTGTGGTTCGTGTGGTTCGTGGTCAATTGATCGGCGCCTCCGCGCCATCGGCGACAAGGTCGTTCGCATAGTTCCTCGCAGGCCGCCGCCGCCATCGACTGCCCCAGCGTCACGGCGCCACGACCCGCCCGAACAGCGGAGGCGGCATGAGTTCGGTCAGTGAAGCGCAGGTTCAGGAGATCCGGGGCAAGGTCGAGGCCTTCGTCCGCGAGGTCGTCGCGCCCTACGAGCAGGACCCCCGCTGCGGCGCGCACGGCCCGTCCGAGGACCTCGTCCGCGAGCTGCGCGACCTGGCCCGCAAGGCCGGCGTCCTGACGCCCCACATCCTCGCCGACGGCAGCCACCTCAGCCAGCGCCAGACCGCCGTGGTGCTGCAGGCCTCGGGCCTCTCGCCGCTGGGCCCGGTGGCGGTCAACACGGCCGCGCCCGACGAGGGCAACATGTACCTCCTGGGCAAGGTGGGCTCGCCCGAGCAGAAGGAGCGCTTCCTGAAGCCCCTGGTCGAGGGCCGCGCCCGCTCGGCCTTCTTCATGACCGAGCCCGCGTCCGAGGGCGGCGCCGGCTCCGACCCGTCGATGATGCAGACCACGGCCCGGCCCGACGGCAATCACTGGGTCATCGAGGGCCGCAAGGCCTTCATCACCGGCGCCGACGGCGCGGGCGTCGGCATCGTCATGGCCAAGACGGAGGAGGGGGCGACGATGTTCCTGGTCGACCTGCCCGATCCCGCCATCCGCATCGAGCGCGTGCTGGACACCATCGACAGCTCCATGCCCGGCGGCCACGCGGTGATCAGCCTGGACGGCCTGCGCGTGCCCGCCGACCAGATGCTGGGCGCCAGCGGCGAGGGCTTCAAATACGCCCAGATCCGCCTGTCGCCGGCCCGCCTGTCGCACTGCATGCGCTGGTATGGCGCCTGCGTCCGCGCCAACGAGATCGCCACCGCCTACGCCGTGAAGCGCCAGGCCTTCGGGAAGGCCCTGATCGACCACGAGGGCGTGGGCTTCCAGCTCGCCGACAACCTCATCGACCTGAAGCAGGCCGAGCTGATGATCGACTGGTGCGCCGGCGTGCTGGACACCGGCGTCCTGGGCACGGCCGAGAGCTCGATGGCCAAGGTGGCGGTGTCGGAGGCCCTGTTCCGCATCGCCGACCGCTGCGTGCAGGTGATGGGCGGCACGGGCGTGTCGGGCGACACCATCGTCGAGCAGGTGTTCCGCGAGCTGCGCGCCTTCCGCATCTACGACGGCCCGACCGAGGTCCACAAATGGTCGCTGGCCAAGAAGATCAAGCGCGACGCCCAGCACGCGGCCGGCTAGGTCCCGCGCGCAACCGCGGGTACTCTCGCCGGACACCGGGAGGAACCGAGATGCGCCGCTACCTGATCGCCGCCGCTGCGCTGGCGCTGGCCACGCCGGCCGCTGCCGACACCCTGCAGGAACTCACCACCAAGGGCAGCATCCTCACGGTCCAGGGCATGGACATCGAGGTCACCTACACGCCGGACGGCAAGTTCACCGCCATGAACGGCCAGGTCACCGGCGAGTGGCGCATCGACGGCGCGAAGCTCTGCACCAAGTCGAACTTCGACCCCAACGAGTCCTGCGTCGAATACCCGACCGGCAAGAAGTCGGGCGACAAGTTCGATGTCACCGGCCCGATGGGCACGGCGACCATCACCATCAAGTAGCCGCCGCCTCGCGCCGCGCCACCTGGCCCGGGTCGTAGAAGAACGTCTCGCGCCAGATCTTGTCGCCGCGCCATTCCTGCCAGGCGATCTCCTCGAAGCTGCGCACCGTCCCTTTGTGCGAGGTGAAGGTGAAGCGCCAGTGGATCGCCACCCGGTCGCCGTCCACCATCACGGGGCTGAGCAGCTCGGTCTTCACTTCGGCCTGCCGCGCCAGCATCGCCGCCTCGCCGGCCATCAGCGCCTCGCGGCCCGTCCGCGGCGCGTCCTGGTTCTCCTGCATCGCGGCGTCGTCGGCGTACCAGTCGCGGATCGCCTCCACGTGGTCGCCGGTCAGCACCTGGTTCACGAAGGCCAGGGCGGTCTCGCGGCTGGGCATGCGTCGGGCTCCGAAGGGTCAGGCGGCGGCGGCGCGGCGCTGGGCGAACCGCGGCCAGAGGGTGTTGAGGGCCAGGCCGCCCAGCACCAGGACGGCGGCGGTCAGCTTCCAGGACGTGAGCGGCTCGTGCAGCAGGATCGCCGAGGCGCCCATGCCGAACACCGGCACCAGCAGCGACAGGGGCGCGATGGTCGCCGCCGGGTGTCGCGCCAGCAGCCAGGCCCAGACGGTGTAGCCGAAGATCGTGTTGCCCACTGACTGCCACAGCACCGCCGCCCAGCCGCCGGCGTTGGCGTGCTGGATCGAGTACGCCACCAGCGGCCCCTCGGCCCAGAGCGCCAGGGCGATCAGCGGCGGCGCGGAGAAGAGGCTCGCCCAGACCACATACGCCAGCATGTTCTCGGGCTTGGCCGCCCGCTGGACCGTGTTGCCGCCCGCCCAGCCCAGGGCGGCGCACAGCACCAGGCCCAGGCCGATGGGCGTCACCTCGGCGTTGGTGTGCAGCATCAGCCAGCCGAGGCCGGCGGCCGCCAGGGCCAGCGCGGCCAGCTGGTAGCCGCGGATCCGCTCGCCGGCGAGCAGCATGGCGAAGCCGATGGTGAAGAACGCCTGCACCTGCACCACCAGGCTGGCGAGCCCCGGCGAAATCCAGCCGCGCATGGCGATGTAGAGCAGGCCGAACTGGCCCACGCCGATCAGCACGCCATAGGCCGCCAGGTTCCACCAGCTCACCTTCGGCCGCTTCAGGAAGAAGATCGCCGGCAGCACCGCGAAGGTGAACCGCAGCGCCGCGAACGTCAGCGGCGGGAACTCGGCCAGCCCCCACTTGATGACCACGAAGTTCGTCCCCCACACGGCCACGACCACGAGGGCCAGCAGGAGATGCAGCGGGGGCAGGGCGTCGCGGTCCATGTGCGCCTAGATAGGGCCTGAGGCTGCGCTGTCACCGGTCCAATCGCCGCCAACTGGCCCTTGATCATCGGAATGGGCGCGCGCGGCCCTTCTCCCCTTGCGGGAGAAGGTGGCTCGCGAAGCGAGACGGATGAGGGGTCGCGCTCCGCTGTCCGTCAGCCCCGGATCAGGTCCGAGGCCGCCACCTTCTCCCGCAAGGGGAGAAGGACGCTGCGATCCTGCCCCGCCGCGGCGACCGATCGCCGCCTCTCAGATTGTTCACGGGCGCGGAACTTGCTCCTGGGCTAGGGAGCAACGGCGGACGAGGGGATTCCCGCGGCCGCGAACCTTCGAATCCGGGCCATTTTGGCTCAGGACATTCCGTCCTGCGCCAAAATGCTCTAGGGCAGGCGACTGTTTCGGGACGCCGAGACGCCCAGGGACCACAGATGAGTCATAACGTGCAGAGCGCGCAGACGCCTGAAAAATCCGGCGCGGTGAACGAGATCGTCGAGATCTTCAAGACGATCTTCTGGGCGCTGCTGATCGCGCTCGTGCTGCGCGTGATCTTCTTCCAGCCCTTCACGATCCCGTCGGCGTCGATGGAGCCGAACCTCTACGAGGGCGACTACATCATCGTCTCGAAGTTCAGCTACGGGTACTCGCACCACTCGATCCCGTTCAGCCCGCCGCTGTTCAAGGGCCGCATCCTCGAGAAGAAGGCCGAACGCGGCGACATCGTCGTCTTCAAGCTGCCCAGCGACAACCGCACCGACTACGTCAAGCGCGTGATCGGCCTGCCGGGAGACCGCATCCAGATGAAGGCCGGCCTGCTCTACGTGAACGACAAGCTGGTGCCGCGCCAGGCGCTGTCGCCCGTCCGCGAGGACGTGGGCGGCGGCTACGTCCGCGACGTGGCCCGCTTCGAGGAGCGCCTGGCCACCGGCAAGACCTACGTCACCCAGGACTTCGGCACGGACGGCGAGCTCGACAACACCGACGTCTTCATCGTCCCCGAAGGCCACTACTTCATGATGGGCGACAACCGCGACAATTCCTCGGACAGTCGTGTGAACCCGGCGATCGGCGGCGTGGGCTACGTCCCGGCGGAGAACCTGGTCGGCAAGGCCCAGATCATCCTCCTGTCGTGGAAGCCCGAGGCCTCGATCTTCAAGCCCTGGACCTGGGTGCTCGACGCCCGTCCCAGCCGGTTCTTCAAAGTCCTCAAATGAACGCCCGCGTGGCGGCCGTAGAGGATCTCGAGCGCCGCATTGGCCACACCTTCGTCGATCGCGAGCTCCTGGAGCGCGCCTTGACCCACGCCAGCGTGGGCGACGGCGCGCGCGAGGTGCGCCACAACGAGCGGCTGGAATTCCTGGGCGACCGGGTGCTGAATCTCTGCGCCGCGGAGCGGCTGATGGCGTTGGACCCGGACAGCCGGGAAGGGGAGATGTCGCGCCGTCTCGCCAGCCTCGTGAACTATCACGCCTGCGCCCGCGCGGCCGAACGCGCCGGTCTCCCGGCCGCGCTGCGCCTGTCGGCCAGCGCCACCAAGGTCGGCGCCCGCAAGTCCGACGCGGTCCTGGGTGACGCCTGCGAGGCCCTGATCGCGGCCCTTTACATCGACGGCGGCCTGGAGACGGCCAAGGCTTTCTTCGCCCGGTTCTGGGCCGAGGAGTTCGAACACCTGGACGCCCCGCGCGCCAAGGACCCCAAGACCCAGCTCCAGGAGTGGGCCCAGGGCCTCGGCTTGCCGTTGCCCGCCTATGAGGTCGTCGGCCGCGAGGGCCCGGCCCACGCCCCGGTCTTCACCGTCGAGGTCCGCGTCAACGGCTTCGAGGCCGAGCGCGGCGAGGGCGGTTCGCGCCAGGCGGCCGAGAAGGCCGCCGCCCAGGTGATGCTGCTCAAGCGCGAAGGCGTGGACTCCGAGGCCGACCAATGACTGAGAAAGCCGGCTTCGCGGCCATCATCGGCGCGCCCAACGCGGGCAAGTCGACCCTGACCAACCGCCTCGTCGGGGCCAAGGTCTCGATCGTGACGCAAAAGGTCCAGACCACCCGCTTCCCCGTGCGCGGCGTCGCCATCGAGGGCGAGGTCCAGATCGTGCTGGTCGACACCCCTGGCATCTTCCAGCCGCGCCGCAAGCTGGACCGCGCCATGGTCCGCGCCGCCTGGGGCGGGGCCGAGGACGCCGACGCCATTGTCCACCTGGTCGACAGCGTCGCCGAACTGGCCGCGCCCACCAAGGAGGGCAAGCCCGCCGACCGCCGCGCCGCCGCCGACGTGGAGTCCATCGTCGAGGGCCTGAAGGCCTCCGGCAAGAAGGCCATCCTGGCGCTCAACAAGATCGACGGCATGAAGCGCGAGACCCTGCTGGGCCTGTCGCAGCGGCTGTTCGAGACCGGCGTCTATTCCGAGGTGTTCATGATCTCGGCCGCCGAAGGCTCGGGCGTCGACGACCTCAAGGCGAAGCTCGCGTCCCTGATGCCCGAGGGCCCCTGGCTCTATCCGGAAGACCAGACCGCCGACCTCCCGGCCCGCCTGTTGGCCGCCGAGATCACCCGCGAGAAGCTCTACCTGCGCGTCCACGAGGAGCTGCCCTATTCGGCGGCCGTCGAGACCACCGCGTTCCAGGAGCGCAAGGACGGCGGCGTCCGCATCGAGCAGACCATCTACGTCGAACGCGAGAGCCAGCGCCCGATCATCCTGGGCAAGGGCGGCCAGACCCTGAAGTGGATCGGCCAGAAGGCCCGCGAGGAACTGACCGAGCTCCTCGACCGCCCCGTCCACCTCTTCCTGCACGTCACCGTCGACGAACGCTGGGCTGACAAGCGCGAGTTCTACGGCGACGTCGGCCTGGACTTCGACAGCTAGCCAAAAAGCCGTCATCCCACGGCCGGCCGCCGGCCAGACCGGGGTCCCCAAGCTGACTCACCTGTTGCGCCGCGGCCGCTTGGGTCCCCCGGATCGCTGCGCGACCGTGGGATGACGAGGGATGAGATGCGCCCTACCTAGACCGCATGCTCGACCTCGACGCCTACTTCGCCCGCATCGGCTATTCCGGCCCCCGCGAGCCCACGCTTGCGGTCCTCCGCGAACTCCAGGCGCGCCATCCGGCGACCATCCCGTTCGAGGCCATCGACTGCCTGCTGGACCGCGGCATCGACCTCGACCCCGCCGCCGTCGAGGCCAAGCTTCTCCACGCCCGTCGCGGCGGCTACTGCTTCGAGCAGAACGGCCTGTTCTTCCGCGTCCTGCAGGCCCTGGGCTTCCAGGTCAGCCCGCTGGCCGGCCGCGTGGTCTGGAACCTGCCGCCCGGACCGCCCACGGCCCGCACCCACCGCGTCACCCGCGTCGAGCTGGAGGGCGAGAGCTGGATCGTCGACGTGGGTTTCGGCAGCGCCGTCCAGCCCGAGCCGCTGAAGATCGTCCCGAACCTGGTCCAGGAGACCGTCCACGACGTCTACCGCCTCGCGCCCATGCCCGGCGGCGTGGTCATGGAGCTCCATCGCGACGGCGCCTGGCTGCCGGCCTGGCAGATGCCGCTGGAGCCGGCCGCCGAGATCGACTTCGAGGTCGGCAACTGGTGGACGTCCACCCACCCCAGCAGCCACTTCCGCAAGAACCTGCTGGCCGCCCGCACCGCGCCCGAGGCCCGCTACGCCCTGCTGCACAACCGCCTCGCCATCCGGCCCGTCGGCGGCGAACCCACCAAGGAGGTCCTCGACGCCGAGGGCATCGAGCGCGCGCTGCGCGAGATCTTCCTGCTGCCCGTCCAGCCCGACTGGCGCCCATTGATCGAACGGGCCGCGGCCTATACGGGCGAGTGATGGAGTTCCCTCGTGGAATTTGAGGACGACGCCTTTGTCCTGGCGGCCCGCGCGCACGGCGAGTCCGGGGCGATCGTCGACCTCCTGACCCAGAACCACGGCCGCTACGCCGCCCACGTCGCCGGCGGCAATTCTCGCCGGATGCGCCCCTTCCTGCAGCCGGGCGCCCAGGTGCTGGTCCGCTACCGCGCCCGCGTCTCCGACCAGCTGGGTTCGGCCAGCCTGGAGCCGGTGGGCGAGGGGCCGGCCGCCCTGTTCGACGACCCCCTGGCGCTCGCCGGCCTGGCCGCCGCCGCCGCCGTGGCCTGCGGCGCGCTGCCCGAGCGCGAGCCGCATCCCGGCGCCTACCTCGCCTTCGAGGCGCTGTGCGGCGCGCTCGCCATCCCCGACATCTGGCCCGCCGTCTTCGTGCGCTTCGAGGCGGGCCTGCTCAACGACCTGGGCTTCGGCCTCGACCTCTCGAAGTGCGCCTCCACCGGCGCCGCCGACGACCTGATCTACGTCAGTCCCCGCACCGGCCGCGCCGTCAGCCGCGAGGCCGGCGAGCCGTACAAGGACCGCCTGCTGCCCCTTCCGCCCTTCATGCTGGGCGCGCAGGCTGGCTTGGCCGCCGGCGATGTCGGCGCCGGCCTCGGCCTCACCGGACACTTCCTGGAAGCCTTCATCTTCGGCCCCCTGAACCGCCCGCTGCCCCCGGCCCGCATCTGGCTCCTCGACCGCCTGCGCGAGGCGGATCGGCTGTAACCCCTCCTTCTCGTCATGGCCCGGCTTGTCCGGGCCACCCATGATCTCCGCATCGAAAGGCGCGCACGGCGGCGCGGCGCGCAACCTGCATCTCTCGCGATCATGGGTCGCCCGGACAAGCCGGGCGATGACGCGCTTTGGGAATTGTCGAGGCCGAGCCGCGCCCGGCCTACCGCCGCCTCGCCGCCGCCGGCCTCGCCGCAGCCGCCACCGTCACCCCCGCCGCGCGCAGCAGAGGCTCGACGCGCGCCTTGCGGTCGGCCTCCATCATCGCCGGGGCCCGCGCCTTCAGTCCCTCGGCCAGCCGCAGCCGCGCCGCCTCGGCCAGCGGGAACGCGTCGGGCGCCTCAACCACCGCCTCGCCCTTCTCGGCGTCGGGCAGCAGGTCCAGGTCGGGCGAGGTGCAGGCGAACAGCCCGACCAGCGAGGTCACGCACACCTGGCGGTGCAGGTAGGCCTGGTGGGTCCAGATATAGCGGTCGGCGCCGTCTGGCGGCCGCACCACGCGCAGCACGCTGGTGACGAACACCGCGCGCCGCACCAGCGTCCGCTCGCGCTGGGCGCCCTTCGCCAGGGTGAGCGGCAGGTCGCTGGCGGCCACCACCTCGCTCGTCTCCCGGCGCGACAGGGTCACCGGCTCCGGCGCGGGCTGGACGAGCGCCGGCGGCGCGTCGGCCGCGATCACGCGCCGGCCTGGGGCAGGATGAACTTGATCGGGATGCGGACGGCGGCGCCCCTGGTGGAGCGTCCGTTCCGGTCGACGGCCTTCATCTGGAACTGCGGCGCCAGCTTCAGGGCGGCCTCGCCGAAGCCGGCGTCCAGCGGCGCCTCGCTGGCCACCCGGCACCCCACCAGCCGTCCGTCGCCGTCGATCCGGCAGTCCAGCGTCGCGCGGCCCGCGAGGTTCGCGGCCTCGGCGGCGGGTGGATAGGCCCAGGCGACATCCTTGGCCGTCGGCCGCTGCGTCCAGTCGGGGATGACGTGGGGCGGTGCCGCCGACGGCGGCTGGGCGGCCCAGGCGGCGGCCGCGCCGGCGACGCTCAGCAGCGCGACCGCCACGCCGCCGGCGATCCGCCGCGCCGGGGCGGGCAGGGGCGCGTTCAGCATCACGATCCGCTCCTTCAGCGGATGCGGGGCCGTCGCCGGCCAATGGCAGCCCAGCGGCAGCGGCTGGGCGGCCAGCTGGGTCTTCAGCAGCACCTCGGCATAGAGCCGCCGCGCCTGCGGGAAGCGCGCCAGCACCGCGGCGTCGCACGCCAGCTCCTGGTCGATGCGCAGCCGCCGGATGGCCAGGTGGACCAGCGGGTTGAACCAGCACAGGCAGGCTAGGGCCGCCGCCAGCGCGTTTACCAGGGCGTCGCCGCGCGCCAGGTGGGTGGCCTCGTGGCTCAGGATCACCGCCTGTTCCTCGGGGGCGAAGCGGGTCTCGAAGTCGGCCGGGGTGACGATCCGGGGTCGCAGCGCGCCCACCACCGCCGGGCCCACGCCGCTGCGCTCGGCCCGCAGCACGCCGCCGGGCAGGGGCATGAGCCGCCCCAGGCCGGCCACGAACCGCGCCTGCCGCAGCGCCAGCACCGCCGTGGCGGCGGCGACGCCTGCGATCCAGGCCGTGACCAGCGCCGCGTCCGCGCCGTTCATCGAAGCCGCCGGCGCCACCCGCGCGGCCGCCCGGACCGCCTCCAGCACGACGGGGGCCAGCAGGGTCGTCGTCTCGGGCCGCGGCGCCAGCACCGCCAGTCCCGCCAGCGGGACCATCGCCCACAGCGCATAGGCCGCCTGCGCTCCGAACACCCGCCGCGCCGGTCCGCGCAGCAGCAGCACCGCCGTGATGGCGGCCGCCAGGGCCAGGTTCGCCTGCGCGAGGGCCGTCAGGATGGCATTGGTCATGGCCGCGCTCCGCGGAACGTTTACGTGCGTAATCGTCACTATCGATTACACGGGTAAACGTTCGGGTCAACCGGCCAGCGTCAGCACCGCCGCCGCGCCGGCCCAGCTCGTCAGCACGCCGATCCCCGCCAGCAGTTGCGCCAGCGTCGGCGGCGAGGCCCACCAGCCCTTCACGCGCACGGCGTAGATCATCAGCAGCGCCGGGGCCGCGAACAGCACCAGCGCGATGCCGTGCTGGATCTGCCCCAAGGCGATCATCAGCGCGCCCAGCCAGGCCAGGACCGCGCCGCTTCCAAGACCGAGTTTCGTCCGCAGCGTCATGCACGGATCTTCACCCGAACGCCCTTGCCCGTTGCTCAACCAGCATGGTTTCCGCATGCCGCGAGCTCTGCCAGAGCCTGTCGGGTTCGGATGAATCATCCGAACCCGATAAACAGGCTCGACCTCTTTGATTTAGAGCGCGTTTGGGGGCGAAACCGGCTTCCACTTTCGCCCAACGCGCTCTAGAAGCGCCGCCATGACCGGCCGGAAACTCAATCAGGTGAATTGCCAACAACGCTGCCCAGCAGCGGTGTTTGCGTGCGCCTGTGCCGAGACCTGAGCCACCGGTCCCCACAGCCAGCCTTCGCAAACCCCGCTCCGGCGGGGTTTTTGCTTGAGAAGCCGACCCGCCGAGCCCCTTACCTTTCAGGAGCTCCTCCCATGCCGCCTCACCACCACCCGCTCACCGACGCCGACATCGCCCGCATCGGGCTGGGCGTCGCCGACCGCACCCTGCCCAAGCCCGAGTGGACGCACGCCGCCCACTTCGCCGCCGCGTTCTGGCTGATCACCCGGCCGGGCGCCGATCCCGAGGCCGAGATGCCCGGCCTGATCCGCGCCTACAACGAAGCCACCGGCGTCGAGAACACCGACACCTCGGGCTACCACGAGACCATCACGCTCGCCTCGCTCAAGGCCGCGCGCGCCTTCCTGGCCGAGCGCCCCCACGCCGGCCTCGCCACGGCGCTGGCCGAGCTGCTGGCCGGGCCCCTGGGCCGGTCGGACTGGCTGATGGCCCATTGGTCGAAGGACGTGCTCTTCAGCCCCACCGCCCGGCGCGCCTGGACCGAGCCCGACCTGCAGCCGCTGCCGTTTTGAGTATCGGCAATTTCGCAGGGCGGGCCTGCAAGCTTGCGAATTGTGGCGTTCGGCGAGGGTCGGTAGCTAGGCGGTCACCTCCCCCGAGGCCTCCGCCAAGCTGCGGACCAAGCAAGGAAAAACGACATGAACTTCAAGCCGTGGCTGGCCCTGCCAGCCGCCCTGGCGGCGTTCGCCCTGACGCAGCCCGCCACCGCCGACGCCGCCGTCGTGAGCTACACCTACGACGGCTTCATCGACTTCGGGAACGACGCCGCCGGCCTGTTCGGCGCGCCGGGCGGCGTGCTGACGGGCAAGACCTTCAGCGCCACCTTCTATCGCGACGACGCCCTGGCCCTGCCCGAGAACATCTACCTGGGCGAGGCGAACAGCTACGTCACCGGCGAAGGCGAGTACTCGCCCGTCTGGGCCCAGCTCACCATCGACGGCGTCACCCTCGACATCGGCGGCCAGTCCGGCGAGCAGACCCAGTTCGACGACGGCTACGTCGAGGGCTTCAGCCACTCGGCCCTGGGCCTGCTGGGCGAGCTCGCCTTCTCGGGCAACACCCTGGGGACCTTCGCGCCCACCTTCGGCAACGTGCTGGCCGGCCCCGACTACCACACCCTGACCAGCCTGCCCGCGTTCGACGAGCTCGCCTTCTCGGTGGCGGGCAACTTCCAGTACACGTCGCCGGAGGCCCGCGGCCTCTACACCTTCGCCAACCTGACGCCGACCAGCTTCAGCGTCGGCGGCGGCCCCACCGCCCCGGTCCCCGAGCCGGCCGCCTGGGCCCTCCTGATCATGGGCTTCGGCGGCGCCGGCGCCATGCTGCGACGCCGGGCGGCGTTCGCGTAAGGTCGTCCCCATCGGCTCGTCATGGCCCGGCTTGTCCGGGCCACCCATGATCTCCGCCTCGGAAGCGTGCGCACCGCGTCTCCACGCCTGGCCGGCGCGTCCAGCGATCATGGGTCACCCGGGCAAGCCGGGTGATGACGAGCTGAAAAGGGCGGCGACCTGTGGATGTCGCGCCGCCTGCGGCGCTCCGCCCCTCCCGGCGAATCCTGCGTCTTGCTAAAGAGGCCGGATGACCGTCCACACCACTCCGCCCGGCTCGGGCGACGGCGACCGCATCATCGACGAGCCGCTGTCCGAAGCGCTCTCCCGCCGCTACCTCGCCTACGCCCTCAGCGTCATCACCGACCGGGCGCTGCCGGACGTGCGCGATGGCCTGAAGCCCGTGCAGCGCCGCGTGCTCTACGCCATGCGCGAGATGCGGCTGAACCCCGACGCCACCGCGCGGAAGTGCGCCAAGGTGGTCGGCGAGGTGATGGGCGGCTACCACCCCCACGGCGACCAGTCGATCTACGACACCCTGGTCCGCATGGCCCAGCAGTTCGCCCAGCGCTATCCGCAGGTCGACGGCCAGGGCAACTTCGGCAACATCGACGGCGATAACGCCGCGGCCATGCGCTACACCGAGGCCAAGCTCACGGTGGCCGCCACGCTGCTGCTCGACGGCATCGAGGAAGACGCCGTCGACTTCAAGCCCACCTACGACGGCTCCGACGACGAGCCCGTCGTTCTCCCGGCCGGCTTCCCCAACCTGCTCGCCAACGGCTCCACCGGCATCGCGGTCGGCATGGCCACCTCGATCCCGCCGCACAACGCCGGCGAGCTGATCGACGCCTGCCTGCTGCTGCTCGACCAGCCCGACGCCTCCACCGAGGCCCTGATGGCCCACGTCCAGGGCCCGGACTTCCCCACCGGCGGCGTCATCGTCGAGCCCCGCGCCAACCTCGTCGACGTCTACGAGACCGGCCGCGGCGGCGTCCGCGTCCGCGCCCGCTGGGACAAGGAGGACCTGGGCAAGGGGATGTACCAGATCGTCATCACCGAGATCCCCTACCAGGTGAAGAAGGCCGACCTCATCGAGGGCCTGGCCGAGCTGATCGACGCCAAGAAGGCCCCGCTGCTGGGCGACGTCCGCGACGAGTCCGCGGAAGACGTCCGCATCGTCCTCGAACCCAAGAGCCGCAACGTCGAGGCCGACGTCCTGATGGAGAGCCTCTTCAAGCTCTCCGACCTCGAGACCCGCTTCAGCGTCAACCTCAACGTCCTGGACGCCCGCGGCACCCCCGGCGTCATGAGCCTGAAGCAGGCGCTCCTGGCCTTCCTCGCCCACCGGCGCGAGGTGCTGGTCCGCCGCGCCCGCCATCGCCTTACGAAGATCGAGGCCCGCCTCCACATCCTCGACGGCCTGATGATCGCCTACCTCAACCTCGACGAGGTGATCCGGATC
>Ga0065165_1001844_pt1 | contig 20678 bp, 15 predicted proteins | sample AraplaMF_Cvi_mMF_FD_63813 | JGI IMG/M metagenome (GOLD analysis project Ga0065165, IMG submission 63813) | Arabidopsis root microbial communities from the University of North Carolina, USA - plate scrape MF_Cvi_mMF (version 2) (version 3) | ecosystem: Host-associated > Plants > Roots >... | reverse complement strand
CTTCGGCATCCGACACCTGAGTGTTCGCCGGCATCGGCACCGCGCCCCAGACGCCGGCGCCGCCCTTGACGACCTTTTGCGACAGCTTGTCGACGGCGTCCTTCTGGCCGGCGTACTTCGCGGCGACGTCCTTGTAGGCCGGGCCGACCAGCTTCTTGTCGATGGCGTGGCAGGCCATGCAGTTCTTCTTCTGCGCCAGCTCCGGGTTGGCGAAAGCCGGTGCGGCCGCCAGGGCAGAGAGGGCAACGATCAGCGAAAGCAGCGACTTCATGATTTCCTTCCGAAGGGGTGGGGAGCCATCCATTACATTTCGATCACTGGACAACTCAACGAATTCTACGTGGCGCGGTTGACCGTGCCTTGCCGTAGGACAAGCCGGAAGGCCGAGGGAAGATCATGTATTTCGTCGTATTGGGCGTGTTGCTGCTGGTGATGAAAATGGCCGAGGTCGGGCCGGCCGCCGACTGGGGCTGGCTCTCGATCCTGTGGCCGTTCGCCGCGGCCATCGCCTGGTGGATCTTTGCGGACTCCACCGGCTACACCAAGCGCAAGGAGATCGAGAAGATGGACGAGCGCGTGGCCAAGCGGCGCAAGGAAAGCCTCGAGAAGCTCGGCATGGACCATCGCGGCCGCCGCAAGAAGCGCAAGGTCTGACCGCCGATGCGCCGCTGGCTGCTCCTGTTCTTCGCCGTGCTGCTGCCGCTGCAGCTGGCGTGGGGGGCTGCGTCGGCGTATTGCCAGCATGAAGGCGCCGCGCCTGGTGGCAGCGTCCAGGCCCGCCACATCGGCCACCACCTGCACGAGCATCAAGACGAGCGCGGGCAGGCGTCTGGCGGCTCGCTGGCCGTCGACACCGACTGCGCCACCTGCCATGCCGCCTGCACCCCGGCCCTCGGACCCGGCGCGCTGCACGGCTCGCCAGCCGTCCGATCGTCCGGCGCCGCCGGACTGTCGTCCGACGCGGCATTCAGTTCCGCGCTCGCCCGGGCGCCCGACCGCCCTCAGTGGCCCCGTCTCGCCGTCCGGCGAGACGCGTGAACTGACGCCATTCCCCCCGCTTCCGGTCGCGGAGGCGCTCGCGTTTCGCCGAATCCTCAGGTCCTTACCGATGAGATTCGATGCGAAGAATGTTGATGCCGCTGGTGCTCGCGGCGATGTGGTCGAGCCCGCTCGTTGTCCAGGCCCAGCCTGCGACGCCCTTTCTTGAACTCAGCCTCGACGGCGCCGTCGAACGGGCTGTGTCGCGCAGCCCCGTGCTGCTGGCGGCGCAGCGCGACGTCGACGCCGCCGAGGCCGCGCTGCAGCAAGCCGGCGCGCGCGCCAACCCGACGCTGAGCGCCAGCGTCGAAGACACCCGGCGCGCGTCGCGCAGCACGACGGCCACGCTCGAATGGCCGATCGAGCTCGGCGGCAAGCGTGCGGCACGGGTTGCGGTGGCCGAACGCTCGCGCGAGCTGGCGCAGGCGGCCTGGGCCGACACCCGCTCGCGGCTGCGCGCCGAAGTCGCCCGCGAGTTCTTCGGCGTGCTGGTGGCGCAGGAACGGCTGACGCTGAGCGCCGATTCGGTCCGGCTCGCTGCTGCGGCCGCCGATGCCGCCGCCCGGCGCGTCGCCGCCGGCAAGGTGGCGCCGATCGATGAAGCCCGTGCGCGTGTCGACGAGGCGAATGCGCAGCTCGAAGCCGCCCAGGCCGACGTCGCGCTGGCCCAGGCGCGCCGGTCGCTGGCCACCTTGTGGGGCGACGCCGAGCCGGACTTCGCCCGCGTGCAGGGCGACACCGACGCGCTGCCCTCGCGCCCGCCGTTCGGCGAGCTGGTGGTCGAGCTGGACGCCTCGCCCGGCCTGCAGGCGCATCGCATCGAGCTCGACCGGCGGCGCGCGCTGGTCGACTTGGCGCGCAGCCGCGCGGTGCCCGACCTGGGCGTCAGCGTCGGCGCCAAGCGCGACAACGAGCTCGGGCGCACGCTGGCCGTCGTCGGCGTCTCGCTGCCCTTGCCGCTGTTCGACCGCCAGCAGGGCGGCGTGCTCGAAGCCGCGCGCCATGTCGACAAGGCCGAGGCCGAGCAGCAGCAGGCCCGCCTGCAGGCGCTGGCCGCGTTGCAGCAGGCCAGCGGGCAGCTGGCGCTGGCGACCACCACGGTGCGCCGGCTGAAGGACACCGTGCTGCCGGCCGCGCGGCAGGCCCATGACGCCGCGACGCGCGGCTTCGAGGCCGGCAAGTTCGGCTTCCTCGACGTGCTCGACGCGCAGCGTTCGCTGCTGCAGGCCCGCGAGCGCCATCTGTCGGCGCTGTCCAGCGCCCACCAGGCCGCCGCGGCGATCGATCGCCTGCTCGGCCGCTGACCCCCAATCCTCGAGAAACACCATGGCAATCACACAACGACAAGGCATTGCGATCGCGGTCATCGTGCTGGCCGGGCTGCTGGGCGGCACGGCCGTGCTGCTGACCGAACGGCATCGTGGCGGCGAAGCGGCAGGCGAAGAGGCGCACGCCGACGAACACCGAAGCGAGCGTCCCGATGTGCTCGCCGGCGCCAGCGCCCACGACCAGCGCGAGGTCAGGATCGACGATGCGCAGCTGAAGGCCGCCGGCATCGCGGTGCAGGCCGCGGGCCCGGCCATGCTGCAGGCCGGCACGCCCTTCCTCGGCGAGATCCGCTTCGACGACGACCGCACTGCGCACATCGTGCCTCGGCTCGCCGGCGTCGCGCAGGCCGTGCCGGCGAGCCTCGGGCAGGTGGTGCAGGCCGGGCAGGTGCTGGCGGTGATCGCGAGCACCGTGCTGTCCGAGCAGCGCAGCGAACTGCTGGGCGCCCGCAAGCGGCAGGCCGCTGCGCGCGTGGCGCACGAGCGCGAGAAGACGCTGTGGGAGCAGAAGGTCTCGGCCTTGCACGACCTCCAGCAGGCGCAGGCGGCGCTGCAGGAGGCCGACATCGCGGTGGAGAACGCGCAGGCGAAGCTGGCCGCCGTCGGCGCCCCGGCCACGGCCACCGGTCCGCTGAACCGCCTCGACCTGCGGGCGCCGTTCGCCGGCACCGTGGTCGAGAAGCACCTGGCCGCCGGCGAGGCGGTCAAGGAAGACGCCAGCGTCTTCACCGTCTCCGACCTGCGCAGCGTCTGGGCCGAGTTCGCGGTCGCGCCGAAGGACCTCGCGACGCTGCGCGTCGGCCAGAAGGTGGTGGTGTCGTCGACCGCATTCGAGCGCACCGCCGAAGGCCGCATCGCGTACATCGGGGCCTTGCTCGGCGAGCAGACCCGCAGCGCGCGCGCCCGCGTCGTGCTCGCGAACCCCGACGGCGCCTGGCGCCCCGGCCTGTTCGTGACCGTCGCGGCGCTGGGCGCCGCGCAGCAGGTGCCGGTGGCCGTGGCGGCCGATGCGCTGCAGGAGATCGACGGGCAGCCGATGCTCTTCGTCGTGGCCCCGGGCGGCTTCGTCGCGCGGCCGGTCAAGACCGGCCGCCGCGACGGCCGCTGGGTGGAGATCGTCGCCGGCCTGCAGCCCGGCGACCGCCATGCCGCGAGCAACACCTTCATCCTGAAATCGGAGCTCGGCAAGGCCGGCGCCGAGCACGCCCACTGAGGCCGGAGCGATCCATGTTCGAACGCATCATTCACTTCTGCATCGCGCAGCGCTGGCTGGTCATGCTGGCCGTCGCGGGGATGGCGGCCCTCGGCGCCTGGAACTTCACGCGGCTGCCGGTCGACGCGGTGGTCGACATCTCCAACGTGCAGGCGGTCATCAACACCGAGGCGCCCGGCTACTCGCCGCTCGAGACCGAGCAGCGCATCACCTACCCGATCGAGCGCGTGATGGCGGGGCTGCCCGGGCTGCAGCAGACGCGGTCGCTGTCGCGCTACGGCCTGTCGCAGGTGACGGTGATCTTCCGCGAAGGCACCGACATCCATTTCGCCCGCCAGCTCGTCAACCAGCGGCTGCAGGAGGCGCGCGACCAGCTGCCGCGCGGCGTCACGCCGAGCATGGGGCCGATCTCGACCGGCCTCGGCGAGATCTACCTGTGGACGGTGGAGGCGCGCCCCGGCGCGAAGAAGCCCGACGGCACGCCGTACACGCCGACCGACCTGCGCGAGATCCAGGACTGGGTCATCAAGCCGCAGCTGCGCAACGTGGCCGGGGTGGCCGAGGTCAACTCGATCGGCGGCTTCGAGCGGCAGTACGTCGTCGCACCCGACCTGGAGCGGCTCGGCGCCCACGGGCTGGGCCTGGCCGACCTGGTGGCGGCGCTGGAGAAGAACAACGGCAACCAGGGCGCCGGCTACATCGAGCGGCGCGGCGAGCAGGTGCTGGTGCGCGCGCCGGGGCAGGTGCGCTCGATCGACGACATCGGCGACATCCTGGTCGGGCCGGGCGTGCGGGTGCGCGACGTCGCGCAGGTGGAAACGGGCCGCGAGCTGCGCACCGGCGCCGCCACCGAGAACGGCCGGGAGGTGGTGCTCGGCACGGTGTTCATGCTGATGGGCGAGAACAGCCGCAGCGTCTCGCGCGCGGTCGACCGGCAGATGGCGGCCATCAACACCACGCTGCCCGATGGCGTGCGGGCGGTCACCGTCTACGACCGCACGACGCTGGTCGACAAGGCCATCGCGACCGTGCGCAACAACCTGCTCGAAGGCGCGGTGCTGGTGGCCGCGATCCTGTTCGCGTTCCTCGGCAACCTGCGCGCGGCGCTGGTGGTGGCGATGGTGATCCCGCTGGCGATGCTGTTCACCTTCAGCGGCATGGTGGGCCGCGGCATCAGCGCCAACCTGATGAGCCTGGGCGCGCTCGACTTCGGCCTGCTGATCGACGGCGCCATCGTCGGTGCCGAAGGCGCGATCCGCCGGCTCGCGCATGCGCAGGCGAAACACGGGCGCTTGCTGACGCGGGCCGAGCGCTTCCACGAGGTGGCGCTGGCGGCGAAGGAGACGCGCCGGCCGCTGTTGTTCGGCCAGCTGATCATCATGGTGGTCTACCTGCCGATCCTCGCGCTCACCGGCGTCGAGGGAAAGATGTTCCACCCGATGGCCTGGACGGTGCTGCTCGCGCTGCTGGGCGCGATGCTGCTGTCGTTCAGCTTCGTGCCGGCCGCGATGGCCTTGTGCATGGGCGGCCGGGTGGCCGAGCAGGAGAACCGCCTGATGGTGCGGGCGCGCCAGTGGTACGAGCCGGCCTTGCGGGCCGCGATGGCGAATGCGCCGGTGGTGCTGGCGTTCGCCGGGGTGGCGGTGCTGTTCTCGCTGGCGGTGGCGAGCCGGCTCGGCAGCGAGTTCGTGCCCCACCTCGACGAAGGCGACCTCGCGATCCAGGCGCTGCGCATCCCGGGCACCAGCCTGACGCAATCGGTCGAGATGCAGAAGCAGCTCGAGGCCCGGCTGGTGGCTGCCTTTCCGGAGATCGAACGTGTCTTCGCGCGCACCGGCACCGCCGAGATCGCGGCCGACCCGATGCCACCGAACATCTCCGACGGCTACATCATGCTGAAGCCGGTCGACCAGTGGCCCGAGCCGCGCAAGACCCGCGAGCAGCTGGTGGCGGCGATCCGCGACGAGGCCGCCCGGCAGCCGGGCAGCCAGCACGAGCTGTCGCAGCCGATCCAGCTGCGCTTCAACGAGCTGATCTCGGGGGTGCGCTCCGACGTCGCCGTCAAGGTGTTCGGCGACGACCAGCAGGTGCTCGACGCGACCGCAGCGCGCCTGGCGGCGGTGCTGCAGGCGGTGCCGGGCGCGACCGACGTGAAGGTGGAGCAGACCGGCGGCCTGCCGATGCTGTCGGTGCAGATCGACCGCGGCCGCGCCGCGCGCTACGGGCTGAACCTCGGCGAGGTGCAGGAGACGGTGGCCGCGGCCATCGGCGGGCGCGAGGCGGGCACGTTCTTCCAGGGCGACCGGCGCTTCGACATCCTGGTGCGGCTGCCGGAGGCGGTGCGGCAGGACATCGACGCGCTGCGCCGGCTGCCGATCGCGCTGCCGGCCTCGTCATCGGGGCCGGCCTACGTGCCGCTGGGCGAGATCGCGTCGCTGGACCTCGCACCGGGGCCGAACCAGGTCTCGCGCGAAGACGGCAAGCGCCGCGTCGTCGTCAGCGCCAACGTCGGCGGGCGCGACCTCGGCAGCTTCGTCGCCGAGGCCCAGGCCGCGCTGGCGGCGGTGAAGGTGCCGGCCGGCTACTGGACGGCCTGGGGCGGCACGTTCGAGCAGCTGGCGTCGGCCACGCAGCGGCTGCAGGTGGTGGTGCCGCTGGCGCTGCTGCTGGTGTTCGCGCTCCTGTTCGCGATGTTCGGCAGCGTGCGCGACGGGCTGCTGGTGTTCACCGGCATTCCGTTCGCGCTGACCGGCGGCGTGCTGGCGCTGTGGCTGCGCGGCATGCCGCTGTCGATCTCGGCGGCGGTCGGCTTCATCGCGCTGTGCGGCGTTGCGGTGCTGAACGGGCTGGTGATGCTGTCGCACATCCGCAGCCTGCGCGAGAACGGCATGGGGCTGGACGACGCCATCCGCGACGGCGCGATGGCGCGGCTGCGGCCGGTGCTGATGACGGCGCTGGTGGCCTCGCTCGGCTTCGTGCCGATGGCGCTGGCCACCGGCACCGGCGCCGAGGTGCAGCGGCCGCTGGCGACGGTGGTGATCGGCGGCATCCTGTCGTCGACCGCCCTCACGCTGCTGGTGCTGCCGGTGCTGTACCGGCTCAGTCGATCTTGTCGAGCACCGCGCCCTGGCTGGCGCTGGCTGCGTTCTTGAAGAACTTGGCCATCACGCCGCGGGTGTAGCGCGGCGGCGGCGGCGTCCATGTGGCGCGCCGCTGTGCCAGCACCGCGTCGCTGACGTTCAGCTGCAGCGTCAGCGTGTGGGCGTCGATCGTGATCGAGTCGCCCTCGTGCACCAGCGCGATGGTGCCGCCGGCATAGGCCTCGGGCGCGACGTGGCCGACCACCATGCCCCAGGTGCCGCCGGAGAAGCGGCCGTCGGTGACCAGCCCGACCGATTCGCCGAGGCCCTGGCCGATCAGTGCGCCGGTCGGCGCCAGCATCTCCGGCATGCCCGGGCCGCCCTTCGGGCCGAGGTAGCGCAGCACCATCACGTCGCCGGCGACGATCTGGCGCGCCATGATCGCGGCCAGCGCCGACTGCTCGTCGTCGAACACCCGCGCCGGGCCGGTGATCACCGGGTTCTTCAGGCCGGTGATCTTGGCCACGCAGCCTTCGGGCGACAGGTTGCCCTTCAGGATCGCCAGGTGGCCCTCGGCGTACATCGGGTTGCCGATGGTGCGGATCACGTCCTGGTCGGCGCGCGGCACGTCCGGGATCGCGGCCAGGTTCTCGGCCACCGTCTTGCCGGTGATCGTCATGCAGTCGCCGTGCAGCAGGCCGGCCTTCAGCAGCACCTTCATGACCTGCGGGATGCCGCCGGCGCGGTGCAGGTCGACCGCCAGGTACCTGCCCGAGGGCTTCAGGTCGCACAGCACCGGCACCTTGCGGCGCACGCGCTCGAAGTCGTCGATCGTCCACTCGACCCCGGCCGCATGGGCGATGGCCAGGAAGTGCAGTACCGCATTGGTCGAGCCGCCGGTGGCCATGATCACCGCGACCGCGTTCTCGATCGACTTCTTCGTGACGATGTCGCGCGGCTTCAGGTCGGCCTTCACCGCCTCGACGAGCGCGCGCGCCGCCGCCTTCGCGGTGTTGGCGGTCTCGTCGTGCGGGTTGGCCATCGTGCTGCTGAAGGGCAGGGCCATGCCGAGGGCCTCGAACGACGAGCTCATCGTGTTGGCGGTGTACATGCCGCCGCACGAGCCGCTGCCGGGGATGGCGCGGCGCTCGATCTCGCAGAAGTCTTCCTCGCTCATGTTGCCGGCGCTGAACTGGCCGACCGCCTCGAACACGCTGACGATGTTCAGGTCCTGGCCCTTGTAGCGGCCCGGCAGGATGGTGCCGCCGTAGACGTAGATCGCCGGCACGTTGGCGCGCAGCATGCCCATCATGCCGCCGGGCATGTTCTTGTCGCAGCCGCCGACCACCAGCACGCCGTCCATCCACTGGCCGCCGACGCAGGTCTCGATGCAGTCGGCGATCACCTCGCGCGAGACCAGGCTGTACTTCATGCCTTCGGTGCCCATCGCCATGCCGTCGCTGATGGTCGGCGTGCCGAAGATCTGCGCATTGCCGCCGGCTTCCTCGATGCCGGCCACCGCGGCGTCGGCCAGCTTCTGCAGCCCGGAGTTGCACGGCGTGATCGTCGAATGGCCGTTGGCCACGCCGATCATCGGCTTCTTGAAGTCGCCTTCCTGGTAGCCGAGCGCGTAATACATCGAGCGGTTCGGCGCGCGCGCGACGCCTTCGGTGATGTTCCTCGAACGGCGGTTCACGGGGCTGAGGGGGCTGCTCATCGGGGTGTCTCCTGGCGGAAGCTCGGGGGGAGCGTGAGTATCGATCGCGTGCAGAATGTCGTCCAATATATCCAGCGTGGTGGATTGATATGTCCTGTGTATGAGCGATGGCCATGACTGACGAGTTCCGCGTGCCGGCGATCGAGCTGCGGGCCTGGCGGCAGTTCCTGGTGCTGGCCGAGACGCTGCACTTCGGCCGCGCGGCGCAGCAGCTGAACATGACGCAGCCGCCGCTGACGCTCGCGATCCGCCAGATCGAGGCGCGGCTGGGCACCGCGCTGTTCGACCGCACGCGCCGGCGCGTCGCGCTGACGCCGGCCGGCGAGGCGCTGGTGTCGCCAGTGCGCCAGCTGCTGCAGCAGGCCGCGGCGCTGGCGGCGGTGGCCGGTGCGGCCGGCAGCGGCGCGGTCGGGCGGCTGCGGCTCGGCTTCGTCTCGACGGTCGGCTTCGGGCCGCTGCCGGGCTGGCTGCGCGACTTCCGGCTCGCCGAGCCCGGCATCCACGTCGAGCTGCGCGAGGCCACCACCGACGTGCAGCTCGCCGCGCTGTCGCAGCGCGAGGCCGATGCCGGCTTCGTGCTGCACGCCCCGGGCATGCTGCCGGCGCCGGCGCTCGAGCACCTGTCGCTCGGCACCGAACCACTGGTGCTCGCGCTGCCGACCGCGTCGCCGCTGGCTGCTGCGCGCCGGCTGGCGCTGCCGGCCCTGCTGGCGCAGCCGCTGATCATCTTCCCGCGGGCGATCGCGCCGTCGATCCACGATGCGGTGGTCGCGTTCTACCACCGGCATGGCGCGACGCCGATGATCGGCCAGGAGGCGATCCAGATGCAGACCATCGTCAACCTGGTGTCGGCCGGGTTGGGCCTCGCGTGGGTGCCCGAATCGGTGACCCAGCTGCGGCGCGACGGCGTGCTGTACCGGCGGCTGCCGCCGTCGCTGGCCGCGCCGGCCGGCGCGGCGCCGCAGTCCGAGACCAGCCTGGTGTGGCCGCGCGATGCCGGGCCGGTGGTCGAGCGCTTCGTGCGCTTCGTGCGGGCGTCGCTGGCCGGATGAAAAGCCGGGCCGGGCCGCGGCTGCGGTATCGTTCGCCTGCTTCAGCATTGCCCGGCTCCCCACACCCATGCTCGTTCACCCGAAATTCGATCCCGTCGCGCTGCAGGTCGGCCCGCTGGCCATCCACTGGTACGGCATCACCTACCTGGTCGCCTTCGGGCTCTTCCTGTGGCTCGCGTCGATCCGCGTGCGGCAGACGCAGTTCGCGCAGGCCGGCTGGACCCGCCGCGACGTCGAGGACCTGCTGTTCTACGGCGTGCTCGGCGTCGTGATCGGCGGCCGGCTCGGCTACGTGCTGTTCTACAAGCCGGGCTACTACGCCAGCCATCCGCTCGAGATCTTCTCGGTCTGGAAGGGCGGCATGGCCTTCCACGGCGGGCTGCTCGGCGTGGTCGCCGCGATGGGCGTGTTCGCGTGGATGCGCAAGCGGCCGTTCTGGCAGGTCACCGACCTGATCGCACCGTGCGTGCCGACCGGGCTCGCGTCCGGGCGCATCGGCAACTTCATCAACGGCGAGCTGTGGGGCCGCTTCGCGTCGCCGGACCTGCCGTGGGGCATGGTGTTTCCGGAGTCGGGCAGCACGCAGCCGCGCCATCCGTCGCAGCTCTACCAGTTCGGCATGGAAGGCCTGCTGCTGTTCGCGTTCCTCTGGTGGTTCTCGCGCAAGCCGCGGCCGATGGGCCAGGTGTCGGGCGTGTTCCTGATCGGCTACGGGCTGTGCCGCTTCGCCGCGGAGTTCTTCCGCGAGCCGGATGCCTTCCTCGGCATCCTCGCGCTCGGCATGAGCATGGGCCAGTGGCTGTGCGTGCCGATGATCGCAGCGGGCGTCGTGCTGTGCCTCTGGTCGGCGCGGCGCGGCCTGCCGGCGGGCGAGAAGGTGGTCGCATGAGGCAAGTCTTCTTCGACACCGAAACCACCGGCCTGAGCCCGGAGTCCGGCGACCGCATCATCGAGATCGGCTGCGTCGAGATGGTCAACCGGCGGCTGACCGGCAACACCAAGCACTTCTACGTCAACCCGCAGCGCTCCAGCCATGAAGACGCGGTGAAGATCCACGGGCTGACCGACGAATTCCTGGCCGACAAGCCGCTGTTCGCCGCGATCGCCGACGAGCTGATGGACTTCCTGGCGGGCGCCGAGGTCATCATCCACAACGCCGGCTTCGACGTCGGCTTCATGAATGCCGAGCTGCGCCGGCTCGGCCGGCGGCCGTTCGCGGAGTGCGTCGCTGGCGTCAGCGACAGCCTGCTGATGGCGCGCGAGATGTTCCCCGGCAAGTCGAATTCGCTCGATGCGCTGTGCAAGCGGCTGGAGGTCGACAACTCGAACCGCTCGCTGCACGGCGCGCTGCTCGACGCCGGCTTGCTGGCCGAGGTCTACATCAACATGACGCGCGGGCAGAACTCGCTGGTCATCGATGCGGGCGGCAGCTCGTCGCAGGACATCGTCATCGCGGCGATCGACTTCGGCAGCTTCGACCTGCCGGTCATCGTCGCGAACGACGAGGAGCTGGCCGCCCACGAGAAGCAGCTTGCCGATCTCGACAAGGCTTCTGGCGGCAAGACGGGGTGGCGCCAGCTTGTGGCATAATCCGGGGCTTCGCAGCAAGTTGCGAAGCCGGTGATCGCAAGGCACGAGCCAAGAGACACTCGGGCGGTTAACTCAGCGGTAGAGTGCCACCTTCACACGGTGGAAGTCGCAGGTTCGAACCCTGCACCGCCCACCAGTTCGATCACCAGGAAACAAGCAGCACGCGGTGCTGCTTTTTTTTGCCCGCGTTTTTGCCCGCGTTTTTGCCCGCGTTTCTGTCTTCGTGGCATGAACCGGCCCGAGCGCCCCGTCGGCTGCGCCATCGCGCGGTGACCGGAGTCATCATTCGCCGCAGATATAGTTGATCGGCATGCCCAGCATTCAACTCTCTTCGACCCGCGCGCTGGCCGTGCTGTGCGCCGTTGCCGCCTGCGCCACCGCGCACGCCGGCCCGCCGGACGGCGACCTGTTCGGCTACAAGCTCGGCGCACCGTATGTCGTCGGCGAGCTGACGCAGCAGCGCACGCGCGTCTCGCCGATGGTCGAGATGGTGGTCGATAGGCCCGACAAGGCGCCCGAGTTCAAGGCGGTCGAACTGCTCGCGACACCGAAGAGCCTGACGCTGCTCAGCGTGCATGGGGTCGCCGACTTCGCCGATGAAACCCAGGCGCGCGCGTTCGCGGCGCGCCAGTTCGCGCAGATCGCCAACGCGTACGGCGACAAGTGCCCGAAGAGCCCGTCCTTCATGAACGACCTGGTGAAGCTGCTGTGCCCGGGCGGGCTGGAGCTGTCGGTGTCGTACTACCCGCCCGATGCATCGCGGGTGCAGCACAAGGTGCACCTGGGCCTGCGATTGGCGCCCGACAGCGAGGCCGGGCGCCGCCTGAGCCGCCTGGCGGAACAGGAATCGACGGCGCCCGCCGCCGATGTGGATTCGGCGCAACGCGGCGACAAACCAAAAGCCGATACCCCGGCCGCGAAGCAGTCGCCGCAATAGGCGCCCGAACGGGCCCCTTCTTCGAGAACTTGAGCGCTCCGATCGTCAGGATTGGCAGGCTTTCGCCTTGCTGATTCACGAGCGCAATCAAGGACTTATCGACAGCCAGAGGCGGTTTTGTAGCGAAAGCCCACGAGTCTGTAACTGAATCCGAAACATGTTTGGCGTCGGATAAACCCTACATCGCTTCATCGTGATTTCCGATGGATCGACCGATCCCCCTCTGCCACCCCCGTGAACAAGGGGGTGCACTTCGCATTCCACCGCTTGCAAAAACAAAAGCCCGTGATCTGACCTCCCGTAACAGGGCTCACCTCTGGCTGTTCAAAGATTCGTCCCAGCCGTCGAAACAGGGATGCCGCATCGACGGGCGCAGGGATTGGCCCGGCGTTTGGATTGGCTAGAGGAGCTATCGAATGAGTTGGTTTCACAAGGTGTTGGGCGCGTTCTGCGTGACGGCCGTGCTGGCCGGATGCGGCGGGTCCTCGACGGATCAAGGCACGGATGCGGCGGAGGCCGCGGGTGTCACCGAATCGGCCGCGGCCATCGGCACGCGCTACACGCTGACGGTGTCCGGCCAGACCGGCGGCCTGATCGGCTCGCAGCCCGCAGGCATCGTCTGCGGCGAAGGCAACACCCAGTGCTCCGCGAGCTTCGCGGCCGGCACGCAGGTGATGATCGGCACGCGCGCCAGCAGCGGCTACACCTTCAAGGGCTGGAGCGGCGGCTCGTGCACCGGCACTGAGTTCTGCTACGTGACGATGAACCAGAACCGCACGGCGACCGCGAGCTTCGTCTCGACCGCCACGCCCACGCCGACGCCGACCCCCACGCCGACGCCGACGCCCACCCCGACCCCCACGGTCACCTACCCGCTGCAGCTGACCGTCACCGGCAGCGGCTCGCTGACGTCGAGCCCGGCTGGCGTGTCGTGCAGCGCGTCGTGCACCAGCGTCTTCTACTCGGGCACGCCGGTCACGCTGAACCCGGCACCGGCTGCCGGCTACAGCTTCAGCGGCTGGAGCGGCGCCTGCTCGGGCACCGGCACCTGCACGGTGCAGATGAATGCGGCGGCTGCGGTCGGTGCATCGTTCACCGCCACCTCCACCGGCGGCGGTTCGGGCGGCACCGGCGGTACCGGCACCGCGCCGGGCACCGGCACCGGCAAGGCTTACTTTGTCGCGACGACCGGCAGCGACAGCAACGCCGGCACGCTGGCGGCACCGTTCAAGACCATCAACAAGGCGGTCGGCCTGGCCAGCGCCGGCGACACCATCGACGTGCGTGCCGGCACCTACACCGAGAGCGTCGTGATCCGCCGCCAGGGCAGCGCCACCAAGTGGATCTCGCTGCGCGGCTACAACGGCGAGCGTCCGGTGATCAAGAGCACCAGCGCCGGCCCGACCGTGTACTTCTACAACTCGGCCTGCGATGAAGACGCGGTCGGCGACGGCAGCGGCAACACCGACTGCTACCCGATGTACTGGGTGGTGCAAGGCCTGGAGATCCAGGGCAGCGCCGCCGGCGGCAGCGACGGCAACGCGATCAAGATCGACACGCCGAAGGTCAAGCTGGTGGGCAACCGCCTGTGCTGCAGCGTCGCCGACATCGTCAAGCTGGTGCGCACCTCCAACGACGTCGAAGTGCTCGACAACGAGATCTGGCAAGACCCGTCCAAGGTCACGCCGGGCAGCAACGCCCAGGGCGTCGACATCGTCGGTGCGGACCGTGTCCGCGTCGCCGGCAACTACATCCACGACGTGCCGGACATCGGCGTCTACGCCAAGGGCAATGCCCGCAACCCGGTCTTCGAGAACAACCGCCTCGTCAACATCGGCAACGCCAACAACGGCCATGCGCTGATGCTGGGCCAGGAGACCGACGACTACCGCCTGGTCGACGGCACGTACGAGACCTATGACGGCATCGTCCGCAACAACGTCGTGATCGGGTCCACCTGGGCCTGCCTCGCGACCTCGTCGTCGAGCAATGCCCGCTTCTACAACAACAGCTGCTACGACACCGGCAAGCTGATGCACGGCTCGATCTTCCTGTCGAACGAATCGGAAGTGGGCCAGGCCGGCACCAACGTGTACTTCGGCAACAACATCGTCTACGGCTCGTCGGCCAAGCCGGTGGTGAAGATCGGCTCCAACGCGATGACCGACTACAAGACCCTGGTCTTCGACCACAACGTCTACTACACCAGCACGGGCAACCCGACCTTCTCGTCCGACTCGTTCAGCGGCGTCAATTTCGCGACCTGGCTGACCAAGTACAAGGCGCTGAGCGGCCGCGACGACAGCGGCAGCAAGGTGGCCGATCCGAAGTTCTCGACCACGACGGGCAGCACCCCGCTGACGCTGTCGACCGGCAGCCCGGCGATCGATGCCGGCGCGAGCCAGTCGCTGTCCCCGACCGACATCCGCGGCGTGCAACGCGCCCAGGGTGCGGCGACCGACATCGGTGCCTACGAGTACTGATGCCTGACCAGGCGCCGGCGATCCTGCCGGCGCCTTCCTCGATCAACAAATGCGGCCGATGAGGCCGCCAGAGCCCAGCCCGGCGATCCACGCGATCGGGCCTGGACCGGGCTTGTCTGGAGCTAGTCAATGAACAGGGTGAACAAGGTGTTCGGTGCGATGTCGCTGGCGATGATGCTGGCGGCTTGCGGCGGCGGAAGCAACGGCAACACCACGACGGTGGCTGCGTCCGAAGTCGATCCCGAACTGGCGGCCACCGGCGCGACCGAAGGTGCGCAGGCCGTCGACAGCAGCTACTACACCGCGCGTCCGATCACCGTCACGGTGACCGGTCCCGGCATGGTGGGCAACATGGTGGGCGGCGTGCTCGGGCCGATGAACTGCGGCAACGGCGGCACGGTCTGCTCGGTGAAGTACTCGGCCTACACCTCGGTGCTTCTGGGCGCGCTGCCCAACACCGGCATGGTGTTCCTCGGCTGGGGCGGCGCCTGCTCCGGAACGGCCAACACCTGCACGCTGACCAACAGCCAGGCGCGCACCGTCACGGCGAAGTTCGGCTCGGCCGGCACCACGACGCCGCCGACCGCGCCCACGACCTATCGCCTGAACGTCAGCACCAGCGGCGCCGGCACGGTGACCTCGGGCGCCGGCGGCATCAACTGCGGCGCCGACTGCAGCGAAGACGTGACGCCGAACGCGGCCGTCACGCTGACCGCCACGCCCGCCGCCGGCTACCGGCTGAGCGCCTGGGGCGGCGATTGCGCCGGCAGCGCCAGCACCTGCAGCATCACGATGAGCCAGGCACGCGACGTCAGCGCGGCCTTCGTCGTCGCCGACACGACCGCGCCGACGGTGGCGAGCGCCACGCCCGGCGCCGGTGCGACCGACGTCGCGGTGACCGCGCCGGTCAAGGTGACCTTCAGCAAGACGCTGGACTGCTCGACCGTCTCGGGCCAGACCTTCAAGGTCGGCTCGGTCTCGGGCACGATCGCGTGCACCGGCAACACCGCGACCTTCACGCCGGCCGCGGCCCTCGCGACGGCCGCACAGTACCCGGTGGCCCTGACCGCCGGCACGAGCGGCATCAAGGACACCGCCGGCAACGCGCTGGCCGGCACCACCAGCTGGAACTTCACGACGGCTTCGGCGACCACGACCCCGCCGACCACGCCGCCCACCACGCCTCCGGCGAGCGGCGGTGCCTTCAGCTTCCTGGCCTACGGCGACAGCCGCTCGGGCAATGGCTGCGGCGGCAACACCGTGCACATCGGGCTGGTGAACCGGATGGTCAATGAACCGGCCGCCTTCGTGTTCAACCTCGGCGACATGGTCACCGGCTACGACAAGTCCACCAACTGGGTGCAGCGCGGCGATTGCCCGAGCGACGCGTCGAAGGGCAGCTTCAAGGAAATCATCGCGCCGCTGCAGAACAAGACGCCGGCCGCGGGCCTGTCGACGTACTACTTCCCGGTGGTCGGCAACCACGATGACAACTTCGGCGACGGCTGGTACCCGGACAAGTTCGGCAACGGCTTCTGCGACGTGTTCGACCCGAAGAAGGTCGGCATTCCGAACCACACGCAGAACAAGGCGTACTTCAAGGACTGGACCACCTCGAGCGTCAAGCACTACACCGACGACCAGTTCTACCAGCTGGCCTGCGCGAAGACCCGCAGCGGCGTCTATCCGGACTACATGTACTACTCGTTCGACTACAAGGGCACGCACTTCGTGGTGCTGCGCCTGAACTCGGACTACTACGACCTGAACGAGTGCTCGAGCAACTGCACGGCCGCCAACGAAGGCAACTACGACGCGTACTACTACAAGCACCAGCTCGACTGGCTGCGCTACGACCTGGCGCAATCCTCGGCCAACAGCGCGATCCAGAACACCATCGTGCTGATGCATGCGCCGCTGATCTCGTACTCCGACGGCCATGCGCCGAACGCTTCGTGGCCGACGCTGATCAAGGACTTCAGCAAGTACCCGAAGGTGAAGATGGTGATCTCGGGCCACAGCCACGTCTACGAGCGCTCGGTGCCGGTGTATGCCGACGACGCGAACCCGAACGGCGTGCGTGACGATGCCAAGGGCACCGTCTACACGGTGACCGGCGGCGGCGGCTCGGCCCTCGCCGGCTTCAACAAGGTCGGCGCGCTGAACGCGAAGGCCACCGCGGCGTACCACTACATGCGCATCGACGTCGACGGCGGCAAGGTCAGCGTGAAGACGATCGGCCAGGACGGCGCGGTGCTCGACACCTTCTCGACGCGCTGATCGGGTCCATCCGACGAGGCCCGGCGGTGCGTTGCACGGCCGGGCCTTTTTCATCCGTGGAGCGCTTTCGGAAGCAATTCTCGAACAGTCGCTTTGGTAACGATTCGGCCCGACAGACCACTCAATGAAGTGGCGGCGGCGCCGAAACAAGTCAGGTCACGCGGACCTTGCGATGGGTGCAAGGCCGGACGTGGTTGGAGCAGGGAATGAAGAGTTTGAGCAAGACGGCCGGCGCATGCCTGCTGATGGCACTGCTGGCTGCATGCGGCGGTGGTGGTGGTGGCAGCGATGCCGCCGAGGCGGTTCGTGCGGCCGATGACGCCGTGACGGTCGGGCAGGCGACATCGCCGGCGACGGCCCCGTCGACGAACCCGGACGATGCGGCGACACCGCCGGTGGTCGCGCAGGACGCGGCACCGACACACGACGCAGCGGGCGGCGCCGAATCGGTCTCCGGGCCGGTCTCCGAGTTCGTCGCGAGCGTCGCGACCGACCCGTGGGTGCAGACCTGGGACGACGCGGAGCTGGATGCCTACTATCCGCTGCGCCCGATCCGCGTGCAGGTGACCGGCCAGGGCACGGTAGGCAACTCGGTGCGCGGCAACGCCGGCACGATGAGCTGCGTGCAGGGCGGCACCAACTGCAACGCGATCTACACGAAGTACAAGACGGTGCTGCTGAGCGCGGTGCCGAAGGCCGGCCAGGTGTTCCGCGGCTGGGGCGGTGCCTGCATCGACTCCGGCACGCGCGACACCTGCGAGATCCGCAACTACATGCTGCACAACGTCACCGCGACCTTCGGTCCGGCCTGAAGCTGGGGGGAGACCGCCGAGGGGGAGCGGGCCTGCCGGCCTCTAAACTGGCGGCATGGCACCGACCCCTTCCCAGCGCGCCGCCGAGCTGCGCGCCCAGCTGAACCACCACGCGCACCTCTACTACGTGCTCGACGCGCCGGCCCTGCCGGACGCCGAGTACGACAAGCTCTTCCAGGAGCTGCAGGCCCTCGAAGCCGCGCACCCTGAACTGCTGACGCCGGACTCGCCGACGCAGCGCGTCATCGGTGCCGTGCTGCCCTGGCTGACGCCGGTGCACCACGTCGTGCCGATGCTGTCCATCACGACGGAAACCGACACGACCGAGGGAGGCGCGATCGCGTTCGACGCCCGCGTGCGCCGCGAGCTGGGGCTGAAGGAGGGCGACCCGCCCGTCGACTACAACGCCGAGCTGAAGTTCGACGGCCTGGCGATCAACCTGCGCTACGAAGACGGCGTGCTGGTCCAGGCGGCCACGCGCGGCGACGGCGAGACCGGCGAGGACGTCACGCACAACGTGCGCACGATCGGCCAGATTCCGCTGCGCCTGCGCGGGGATGCCCCGCCGGTGCTCGAGGTGCGCGGCGAGGTCTACATGCGCCGCGACGCCTTCGAGGCGCTGAACGAGCGCCAGCGCAGCAAGGGCGACAAGACCTTCGTGAACCCGCGCAACACCGCGGCCGGCGCGATCCGCCAGCTCGATTCGCGCCAGGCGCGCGACAAGCCGCTGAGCTTCTACGCCTACGGGCTGGGCGAGGTGCAGGGCTGGGCGCTGCCGGCGACGCAGTCGGGCCTGCTGGATGCGCTGGCGGGCTTCGGCCTGCCGGTCAACGAGTTGCGCACGGTGGCCACCGGCACGGCCGGCCTGGTCGCCTTCCACCAGCGCGTGGCCGAGGCGCGCGACGGCCTGCCCTTCGACATCGACGGCGTCGTCTACAAGGTCGATTCGCGCGAGCTGCAGCAGAAGCTCGGCTTCAAGACCCGCGAGCCGCGCTGGGCGGTGGCCCACAAGTACCCGGCCCAGGAGCAGGTCACGACGCTGCTCGCCATCGATGTGCAAGTGGGCCGCACCGGCAAGCTGACGCCAGTGGCGCGGCTGGACCCGGTCTTCGTCGGCGGCACGACGGTCAGCAACGCGACGCTGCACAACGTGTTCGAGATGCGCCGCAAAGGCGTGCGGGTGGGCGACAAGGTGATCATCCGCCGTGCCGGCGACGTGATTCCCGAGGTCGTCGGGCGCGTGCCGGGCGCGCGCGCGGGCTATGTCCCCAACTTCCACATGCCGAGGGCCTGCCCGATCTGCAAGAGCGAGGCGACCCGCGAGAAGGGCGGCATCGAATACCGCTGCACCGGCGGCGTCTTCTGCCCGGCGCAGCGCAAGCAGGCCCTGCTGCACTTCGCCGGCCGCCGGGCGATGGACATCGAGGGCCTGGGCGACAAGCTGGTCGAGCAGCTCGTCGATGCCGGCATCGTGTCGAGCCTGCCAAGCCTTTACAAGCTCGGCGTCGCGAAGCTGGCGGCGCTGGACCGCATGGCCGACAAGAGCGCGCAGAACATCGTCGACGCGTTGGAGAAGAGCAAGACGCCGACGCTCGCGCGCTTCCTGTTCTCGCTGGGCATCCGCCAGGTCGGCGAGACGACGGCCAAGGACCTGGCGCGCCACTTCGGTACGCTGGACAAGCTGATGGCGGCCAGCGTCGAGCAACTGCTGGAGGTGCCCGATGTGGGCCCGATCGTCGCGGCCAGCGTGCAGACCTTCTTTGCCCAGCCGCACAACCGCGAGGTCATCGAGCAGCTGCTGGCGGCCGGCGTGCAACCCAGGGAGAGCGTGGGCGAGGGCGACGACCGCCCGCGTCCGCTGCTCGGCAAGACGCTGGTGCTGACCGGCACGCTGCCGGTGTGGTCGCGCGACGAGGCGAAGGATGCGATCGAGGCGGCCGGCGGCAAGGTATCGGGCTCGGTCTCGAAGAAGACCCACTATGTCGTCGCCGGCGAAGAGGCCGGAAGCAAGCTGGAGAAGGCGCGCGAGCTGGGGGTCGAGGTGATCGACGAGGCGGCGCTGCGAGCGCTGCTTCAGTAGCCTGGATGCGCGTCCGGGGCGTGTCGGACGCATCTCGGATCGGCGTCCGGGCTACGACACGGCGTGCACCGCCATCGCCAGCAGCGCCAGACACCACACGATCAACGCGCCCGCCGGCAGGTCGAACGCCGACGACAGCGCGAGCCCGATCGCATAGCCCGCGATGCCGATCCCGTAGGCCAGCGCCAGCCGCCACGACTCGCGGTGCTTGCGCGTCCCGAGGCTCGGCACGATCAGCGTCGCGAACACCAGGTAGACGCCGACCAACTGCACCGACACCGTGACCGCCAGCGCGAACAGCAGGTAGAAGCCGGCCCGCTCGACCAGCGCGCGCGCACCGAACCACAGCCCGAGGATCGCGAGCGTCGCCACCGCCGGGATCGCCAGCTGCGCATAGCCGACCCACAGGATCTGGCCGGCCAGCAGGTCGCGCAGGTGCTCGCCGCCGTGCGGGTTCTTCGCCAGCAGCAAGATGCCCGCGGTGGCCGCCAGCACGAACAGCACGCCGATCTGCGCCTCCTGCACGTCGGGCCACTTCTTCTCGGTCCAGGTCAGCAGCAGCGCACCGGCCAGCGCGGCGAGTGCCGCCGCCACCTGCACCTGCCAGCCGTTCGGGTCGATGTCGAGCAGCCCGGCGACGATCACCCCCAGCGCGGCGATCTGCGCGATCGCCAGGTCGATGAAGACGATGCCCTTGCGCAGCACCTGCGCACCCAGCGGCACATGCGTCGCGACGACCAGCAGCCCGGCGGCGAAGGCCGGCGCGAGGATCGCGAAATCGATAGGGGCCACCGTCATTTGGCCGCCTCCAGCAGCAGCGCGATGCTGCTGTCGAACAGCCCGAACAGGTCGCTCGCCTTGTCGTTGCCGCCGACGGTGAACGGCAGCGCGACGGCCGGGATCTTCGCGTGCTCGGACAGCCACTTCGATGCGCGCGGGTCTTCGTACGCCGCACGCACCACCATCTTCGCCGGCTGCTGCGCGAGCAGGGCGCTCAGTTCGGTCAGGTGGCCGGCGCTCGGCTCGACGCCGGGCTTCGGCTCCAGCGTCGCGACCTCGCGCACGCCG
>Ga0065165_1001840_pt1 | contig 20699 bp, 12 predicted proteins | sample AraplaMF_Cvi_mMF_FD_63813 | JGI IMG/M metagenome (GOLD analysis project Ga0065165, IMG submission 63813) | Arabidopsis root microbial communities from the University of North Carolina, USA - plate scrape MF_Cvi_mMF (version 2) (version 3) | ecosystem: Host-associated > Plants > Roots >... | reverse complement strand
GCCAGCGGGCCCGCTGGCCGACTTCGCGGCCGGACGGCACGCCGAGCGCGTGCGTGGTCCGGCCGGCACGGTGGTGCATATCGCCATCACCCCACTGGATATCGCCGCCACGGCGATCCGGGAATCTTTTGCGGCGGGCGGTGAGCCACGCTTCCTGCTGCCCACGGCGTGCTTCGAGGACGAGGCGCTGCTGGCGCCCTACCGGGCGTTGGGCCGGTAGGAGCGCGCCCTGCGCGCGACATCTTTTGAGGCCGTGCCTGCGAGGTGGCGCGCAAGCCATGTAAATTGCCGCGAAAAGCTGTCGTACGCAGGGCGCGCTCCTACGACATTCGCCGGATACGCATATCCGCCAGGTCCCCGAATACCTGCCGGAGCATTTGACGCGGCCGGAACGCTCGGGCGTTATACTGCGCCCAACCCCGGCATCCCGCCGTACGAGGTTCCCGCATCTTGAGTTCGACCGCATCCCGCAAGGCCAAATCCGCCGCCAGCAACGAGCATCTCCGCAAGCGCGTGGTCGCCGCCCTCGAAGACCTCAAGGCCAAGGACGTTCGAGAGATCGATGTCCGCGGCAAGACCTCCATCGCAGACATCCTGTTCATCGCGTCGGGCACCTCCGCCCGCCACGTGAAGTCCATCGCTGACGAAGTCATCAAGTTCGCCAAGGAAGCGGGCGTGATGCCGCTTGGCGTCGAAGGCCAGACCGAAGCCGAATGGGTGCTGGTCGACCTGGGCGACATCATCGTGCACGTGATGATGCCGCGCATCCGCGAGTTCTACGGCCTGGAGCGCTTGTGGACCGTGGGTGACGACGGCGCCGAAGCCGCGAACGACTGAGCCCGCCGTGCGGGCTCGCCTCATCGCCGTCGGCGAACGCATGCCGGCCTGGGTGGCCGAGGGCTTCGCCGAATACCGCAAGCGGCTGTCGCGCGAACTTCCCCTCGAACTCATCGAGATCAAACCCGGCGCGCGCGGCAAGAGCCGCGACGATGCACGGGCGATCCTCGATGAAGGCGCCGCCATCCTCGCCGCCTTGCCGCGCGACATCCATGTCGTGGCACTGGACGGGCGCGGCAAGTCCTGGAGCAGTGAAGACCTCGGCCAGCAGCTGCAGCAGTGGCGTATGGGCGGCCGTGACCTCGCGTTTCTCATCGGCGGTCCGGACGGACATGCACCGGACGTGCTGGCCCGCGCCGACCAGCGGTGGTCCCTGGGCCCCCTGACGTTGCCGCACATGCTGGTGCGGCTGGTGCTCGCGGAGCAGCTCTACCGCGCCACGACCCTCGTGGCCGGGCACCCCTATCATCGCGCCTGACGAAGACCCAAGGACCCGCCGTGCTGTACCTGGCCTCGCAATCGCCGCGCCGCCGCGACCTTCTCGACCAGCTGGGCGAGCCGCATCGCACACTCCACGTGGACGTGGAGGAGAGGCGCGCCGCGGGCGAATCGCCCGACGACTATGTGGCACGCGTGGCGCTGGACAAGGCTCGCGCCGGATTTGCGCTCGTGGCGGGGGAGCCGGGCGCACGGGTGCTTGGCGCCGACACCGAGGTGGTGCTCGGCGACGAGGTGTTCGGCAAGCCGAGCGACGCCGCCGATGCCTCGGCCATGCTGCGCCGTCTCGCGGGACGGGAGCATCGGGTGATTTCCGCCGTCTGGCTGGCGCACGACGGTGGCGAGCGCCCTGCGCTGTCCGTTTCCACCGTGCGTTTCGCCCCGCTCTCGGATGCGGATATCGCCACCTACGTGGCCACGGGCGAATGCATGGGCAAGGCCGGCGCCTATGCCATCCAGGGTCGCGCCGCGGCCTTCATCGAACACCTTTCCGGCAGTTATTCAGGTGTCATGGGCCTGCCGCTCTTTGAAACCTCCCGCCTGCTGCGCGGTCAGTGACAGGCCCTCGCAGGGCGGGCTATAAAGCATGACGACCGAAGGAAAAGGCAGCGCGGTGAGCGAGGAAATTCTGATCAATGTCACGCCGCGTGAGACACGCGTGGCCATCGTCGAAAACGGCATGCTCCAGGAAGTGCACGTGGAGCGTGCCCAGAAGCGCGGCTATGTGGGCAACGTCTACAAGGGACGTGTGCAGCGCGTCATGCCCGGCATGCAGGCCGTCTTCGTCGAGATCGGCCTGGAGCGGGCCGCGTTCCTGCATGCGTCGGATATCGTGCGTCCTTCGCTGCCGCCCACCGACGCGCCGGTCGAGGGCAAGGGCAATGGCCATGGTCCGGTGCCACCCATCTCCGAACTGGTGCACGAGGGCCAGGAAATCGTGGTGCAGGTGGTGAAGGATCCCATCGGCAGCAAGGGAGCGCGCCTCTCCACGCACCTGTCGATCCCGTCGCGCTATCTGGTGCTGCTGCCGCATTCGCGCACGCTGGGCGTGTCGGTCCGCATCGAAGACGAAGCCGAGCGGCAACGCCTGAAGGACATCATCCTTCCGCTGATCGGCGAGAACCACCTCGGTTACATCGTGCGCACGAACGCGGAAGGCCAGTCGGAAGAATCCCTGGCCTTCGACGTGACCTACCTCGGCAAGGTGTGGCGCGTGGTGCAGGAGAACATCCAGAAGGCGAAGGTGGGCGAGCGGGTCTACGAGGAGCTCTCGCTCCCGCTGCGTTCGCTGCGCGATTCGCTCAACGACGGCATCGAAAAGGTGCGCGTGGACTCGCGCGAGACCTACGAGAAAACCGTGAAGTTCGTGCACAAGTTCATGCCGGTGCTCTCCGACCGCATCGAGCATTACGCCGGCGAACGGCCGATCTTCGATCTCTACGGCGTGGAAGACGAGATCCAGCGCGCGCTGCGCAAGGAAGTGCCGCTGAAGTCGGGTGGTTACCTCATCGTCGACCAGACCGAGGCGATGACCACCATCGATGTGAACACCGGTGGCTACCTCGGCAGCCGCAACCTCGAGGAAACCGTGTACCGCACGAACCTCGAAGCCGCGCAGGCGGCAGCGCGCCAGCTTCGCCTGCGCAACCTCGGCGGCATCGTCATCATCGACTTCATCGACATGACCGACGACGAGCACAAGCGGCAGGTGCTGCGCATGCTGGAGAAAGGCCTGGCGAAAGACCACGCGAAAACCACGGTCTATCCCATGTCGGCGCTCGGCCTCGTGGAAATGACGCGCAAGCGCACCACGGAAAGCCTGGAGCGCCAGCTCTGTGAGCCGTGCCCCGCGTGCAGCGGCCGAGGCACGCTGAAGACGGCCGAAACCGTCATCTACGAGATCTTCCGCGAGATCACCCGCGCCGTGCGCCAGTTCAACGCGCAGAAGCTGCTGGTGATGGCCAGCCCCAAGGTGGTGGGCCGCATCCTCGAGGAAGAATCGGCGGCGGTCGCCGAACTCGAGGAATTCATCGCCAAGAGCATCCGCTTCCAGGCGGAAGAACATTATTCGCAGGAACAGTTCGATGTCGTCCTGCTGTAAGAAGCGCGCTTCCCACAGAATGCTGCCCTCGGTTTCCTGTCTGTGAGCGTGACCTGGCGCCATCGCGCACGACGCCTGCGATTCGTCTTGCTGGGGTTGGTCGGAAGCGTACTGATCGCGCTGGCGATCCTGATGGCGCTCGGCCAGTTGTTGCTTCCCCTGGCGGCGCGTTACCCGGAGCGCGTGGCCGCCATGCTCAGCGAGCAGTTGCACCGGCCCGTGCGCTTCGCCTCGCTGGAAGGGTTTTGGCGGCCGTCGGGCCCGCTCTTCGTGATGCGCGACGTGACCGTCGCGCCGGAAGGCGGCGGCGAACCGCTTCGCTTGCCCCGGGCTGCGGTAAAGCTCGACTTCGGCGCCTTCGTGCTGCCGTCGCGGCATCTGCTCAACCTGCGCCTGCAGGACCTGCGGCTGGGTCTGCGCCGCGCCGCCGACGGCCGCTGGAGCATCGACGGCCTCGGCACTGGTGGCGGAACGCAGAAGGTTTCGCTCGGGAATCTCTCGGCCGATCTGTGGCTCTCCAACCTGCGCCTCGACATCGCAGACGAAACCACGCACCGCAACTACGGACTCGTCGCCGACCGCCTGCAGATCAGCCTGCGCGGCCAGTCCATCCGCTTCGGCGGCACGCTGCGGCGCGAACACACGGCGGGCCTGCTCACCGCATCGGGCAGATTCGCCGAAGACGGTTCCAGCGGGCGCATCTACGTGAAGGGTGCCGACGTCGATTTCGCGGGTCTGACCAGCGACTTCGCCGTCAACGGCTACGCGCTTGCCGGCGGCAAGGGTAGCTTCGAAACCTGGCTGGACTGGCGCGATGCGCGTGTCGTGCGCGCCACCTGGCGCGTCGATCTGGACGACCTCGCCGTGCGCGGCCCGGCGCGTACCGTGCGCACAGCGGGCCTGCACGGCATCGTCGATCTGCATCGCACCGACGGTGGCCAGCGGATCGACTGGGCAGGCCGCGATGGCAGCGACCTTGCGCTAGTGCTCCGGCAGAACGGCGGGCGTACCGATGGCGTCCTGGTCGGAAGGAAGCTCGAACTCGCCCCCTTGCTTCCCTGGGCAGGTCTGTTTCCCCAGGCGACGCCGGCGCTGGCGCGCTGGTTCGGCGAGGGGCGCCCGCGTGGCCGCTTCGATCAGGCGCGGGTGGAGTGGAACTCCGACTCCGGCATGTCGTTCGCGCACGCGTCGTTCTCCGGCCTGGGCATCGATGCCAGCGGCAGCTTGCCCGGCGTGTCCGCACTGAGCGGCGAATTGCTCGGCGACGGCGAAGCGCTCGCGCTCAGCCTTCCCGCGCAGGCGACGACGATCGACGCGACAGGCATATTCCGCAAGCCGTTCCAGATGTCGTCCCTGGGCGGCGAGATCGCCGCGTACCGCGATGACGACGGGTGGCACGTGGGCGTGGACCCTCTCGATTTCCGTGGCGAGGGTTACGGCGGTCAGGCGCGTGGCGAACTGGTGCTGCCCAACGCGGACACCGGCCCCTTCATGGACATGTACGTGGCCCTGGGCGAAGGCGAGGTTCCCGCGGCGAAGCTGTTCTGGCCGATCCACTCGATGTCCGAAGGCGCGCAGAACTGGCTCAACAACGGCCTCGTAGCCGGCCGCATCGCCGGCGGCGCCGCCGTGCTGCGCGGCAACCTGCGCGAATTCCCCTTCAAGAACCAGGAGGGCCGCTTCGAGGCCCGCGCCGTCATCGAGGACACGGTGCTCAACTACGGCAACGGGTGGCCTCGCGCCGAAGGCATTTCGGCGGTCGCGAATTTCATCGGCAACGGCATGTACGTGGAAGCGTCCGCCGGCCATTCCCTGGGCAACGCGGTCAGCGCCGCCTCGGCGGCCATTCCCGATTTCGGCGACGGCATCCTCGATCTGAAGGTAAGCGGCGCCGGTACGGGCAGCAGCTATCTCGACTTCATCAAGAACAGCCCGGTGGCCAGCGGCAGCCGCGAGACCCTCGACAAGATGAAGCTCGGCGGTACCGGCGAGTTCGGCTTCAACCTGCTCATGCCGCTGAAGAGTGCGAAGGATTTCACCCTGCAGGGCAAGGCGACCATCAAGGACGCCGATCTGGTCGCGGACGAATGGAAACTGCGCCTGGACAAGATCACCGGCCCGATGAGTTTCGACGGCACCGGTTTCAGCGCGAAAGGACTGCAAACCCTGTTCCACGGCCAGCCGGCGAAGCTCGACCTGGCGATCGCCGGTGCCACTGGCGATCCGGCCAAGATCCTCGACGCCTCGCTCGGCGGCGCGTTCACCGTGGGCGAGATGGTGAGCGATTTCGAGCACCTGAAATGGTTGGCCGACGTGGCAAAGGGGCGCGGTAACTTCCGTATCGGTTTCGATCTGCGCAAGACGGGCGGGGGTGACGCCGCGGCGCAGACGCTGCGGGTGGAGTCCGATCTGACCGGCGTCGAGCTGACCATGCCCACGCCGGTGAAGAAGCCCGCGAACGTCGCGACAGCGCTTGCGGTGAGTGTCGGCCTGCCCGTGGACGGCGCGAGGCTCGACCTCGCTCTTGGCGATGTCGTGCGGGGCCGGTTGCGCCTCCCGACGAACACCGCGCCGATCGCGGCCGCTTTCAATCTGGGCACCGCGGTACCGACGACGTTGCCTGCGCAGGGTTACCTCATCGGCGGTCATGCGGCGAAGCTCGATGCATCCGGGTGGGTGCAATACGTGGTGGGTCTTTCCAGCGGCGAGACCGGGCCCGGTCTCTCGGCGCTGGACGTCACGGCCGACGACACCGAGGTATTCGGCCAACACTTCGCCAACATGCATATCGTCGCGAAGCCCGGCCCGGGCGAGCTGTCGCTGCGCATGGACAGCGAGGCCATGGCCGGCCAGATGACGGTGCCGAACGATGAATTGCGCCGGCGGGGCATCACCGCGCGCATGGACCGTCTGTGGTGGCCCGCGGCGGACGATGCCACCGCTGCCGCGAAGAAGGGCAAGGCCGCGGCCGGCGCGGCGGCCACCACCGCCGCGACCGTCGCGAAAGCCGAGGAGGCGAAGGAGGCCGCGGCTGCCGCAAAGAAGCCGGCCGACACGAACGAAGCCGGTGTGGCACCGTCCAGCCTGCCTCCGATGCACCTGCAGGTGAGCGACATGCGCCTGGGTAAGGCTCGCCTTGGCGAGGCCCGCCTGGAAACCTGGCCCACCGACGAAGGCATGCACATCGACCAGCTTCGCGCACAGTCGAAGAACGTGCAGATCACGGCGTCCGGCGACTGGAATGGCGACGAGAAGCGCAGCAGTACCCATCTGACGATGGATTTCGCATCGGAGGATGTGGCCCGCATGTTCGACGCCCTCGGTTTCGCCGGCATTCTGCAGGGCGGCCGCACATCCGCGCGCCTCGACGCCACGTGGCCCGGCGGCCCCTCGGCATTGGCGCTCGCCAACATGGACGGCACGCTCTCGGTGGATCTGGCCAATGGCCGCATTCTGGAAGTGCAGCCGGGCGTCGGCCGCCTGTTCGGCCTGGTGTCCGTCACCGAACTGCCGCGCCGTCTCGCACTGGATTTCGGCGACGTGCTGGGCAAGGGCTTCGGCTTCGACTCCATCAAGGGCGATTTCCGCTTTGCCGACGGCAACGCCACCACGCAGAACCTCACGATTCGCGCGCCCTCGGCAGAGATCACCATCACGGGAAGGGCGGGCCTCAAGGCACGCGACTACGACCAGGAAGTGCTCATCGTGCCGCACGTGGGGAACAGCCTTCCCGTGGTGGGGGCCATCGCAGGCGGCCCGGTTGGCGCCGCCGCGGGCCTGGCGGTGCAGGGCATACTCGGCAAGGGCCTGAACCAGGCCGCTCGCAAGCGTTACCACGTGACGGGCACCTGGGACAAACCGGTGTTCACCCCGATCGACAAGGGGCAGCCGTCCACCGCGGCGCCCCTGCGATGACCGTCAGGGTTTCGGTCGGCGGAATGGAAACAGTTGCTGGCGAATGAATCCGTCCGGCATGTAATCGCCGACCACGCCATACTTTTCCGGAAAACGCTTCGTCGAGGTCACGGCCGTGCCGAAGAGGTAATCGATGAATGCGTAATGGGCGGCGTAATTCCTGTCGATGGCCTCGTCATCCGATGCGTGATGCCAGTGGTGAAAGTCGGGCGTCACGATCACGTACTTCAGAGGCCCCCATGGAAGATGCACGTTGGCGTGATTGAATACGGCCTGGAAGCCGACGACGATGATGTACGCGTTCATCACCGCTTCGCTGAAGCCGAGCACATAGAGCGGGGCGAGTACGCACACACGGGTGAAGATCAGTTCCAGCATGTGCTGGCGCGATCCCGCCAGCCAGTCCATGGTCTTCACGCTGTGATGCACGGCATGGAAGCGCCAGAGGAACGGCACCTCGTGGTATGCGCGGTGTGTCGCGTACTGCGCGAGGTCCGCCACGAGTATGCACAGCAGCAGCTGCGGCACGAAGTGGATACTTGCGACCATGTGCTGGAAATCGCTGTTGACCATCCAACCGAAGGCGTGATGAATGAGGACATTCACGATCAGTAGCGAGAGGCCGACGATGAGGTGGTTCACCGCGAAGTGTTTCATGTCGGTCTGCCACTCGAAGCGGAAGACGGTCTGTCCACGGTAGAGCGGGAACAGTTTCTCGATCACCACGAACAGCACGGTGGACCCGAGCAGATCGAGGATGAACCAGTCGAGGCCGATGTAAGGCACGTGGTCGGGGAACTCGCCCACCGGCACGCGCGAGCCACCGAGAGCGACCGCGGCGATCACCATGACAAAGGCGGCGATGTTCAGGTTGCGCTGGCGACCGAAGACCACGTTGGCCAGCGACAGTCCTCCCGCCATCAGCAAGCCGCCCAGGAGCACCTGGCGAATCACATCGACGGAGTACTTCTGGCGTAGATCGGGTGTGGTCAGATACTGCGGAAAATGGAAAGCCAGGACGGCCAGAAGGCAAAGAAAGCCCAGTGACAGGGCGATCGTCGTGCTCACCATGGCCTTGCCGGGCGAAATCTCCCCGCTGCGGTGGAGCAGGGCGCGGGTTTCTTCGACGACCGCCTCAGCGCGCCGTGCCGGAGCCACCGCAATCCGCCGGGCGAATGCCCGTTTGCTTCCCTTCCTCATGCCCTCGTCCTTCGTCGTGGATGCCCGTTGCATCGTACGCTAGACCGCTCGGGGCAACGAGGGTTTAAGCTAACCCCTTTCGGCCCCACATCGGGGTTGTTCCCCACACCTTGCCGGCCTGATTCGATGGATTCCCTGATTTCCCTTGCCGAACGTCGCCTCCTCACGCCCGGCGGCCTCAGTGCTTCCGACCTGGATCGCGTGTTTTCCCAGTTGATGGGCCCCTCGATCGACGCGGCCGACCTCTATTTCCAGCATTCGCGCAGCGAGTCCTGGGTGCTGGAAGAGGGCATCGTGAAAGACGGAAGCCACTCCATCGAGCAGGGCGTCGGCGTGCGGGCCATTTCCGGGGAGAAGACCGGATTTTCGTATTCCGACGAAATCGTGCTGCCGCAGCTGCTGGAGGCATCGCGCGCCGCGCGTGCCATCGCGCAGGGCGGTGCGGGTGCCGGCAAGCCGTTGTCGCTGGCGACCGGACGCGGCCTGTACCCGGCCATCGATCCCGTGGAAAGCCTGCCGAACGAAGACAAGATCGCATTGCTGCGCGAGGTGGACGCCTACGCCCGCTCGCGCGATCCGCGCGTGACGCAGGTGGTGGTGAGCCTTGCGGCCACCATGGACACGATCCTCGTTGCCGGCTCCGACGGCACGCTCGCCGCCGACGTGCGCCCGCTCGTGCGCCTCAACGTCCAGGTGATCGCCGAGCAGAACGGCCGCCGCGAGCAGGGCCATGCCGGCGGCGGTGGCCGTTACGGCTACCGCGAACTCATCCAGAACGGCCGCGCGCACGCGTTCGCGGCGGAAGCCGTGCGCCAGGCGCTGGTGAACCTGGAAGCGGTGGATGCGCCCGCCGGCAGCATGAGCGTCGTGCTCGGTCCCGGCTGGCCGGGTGTGCTGTTGCACGAGGCGATCGGCCACGGTCTCGAAGGCGACTTCAACCGCAAGGGCAGCTCGGCGTTCGCGGGCCGCATCGGCCAGCGCGTCGCTGCCGAGGGCGTCACGGTGGTGGACGACGGCACGCTGCCGGGGCGTCGCGGCTCGCTGAGCATCGACGACGAGGGCACGCCTACCGAGTGCACCACGCTGATCGAGAACGGCATCCTGAAGGGCTACATGCAGGACAAGCTCAACGCGCGCCTCATGGGCGTGAAGCCGACCGGCAACGGCCGGCGTGAGTCGTTCGCACAGTTGCCGATGCCGCGCATGACCAACACCTACATGCTCGCGGGCGACCGCGAGCCCGAAGAGATCCTGCGCTCGGTGAAGCGCGGCCTTTACGCGGTCAACTTCGGCGGCGGCCAGGTCGACATCACGAACGGCAAGTTCGTGTTCTCGGCAAGCGAGGCCTATCTCATCGAGGACGGCAAGATCACTCGTCCGGTGAAGGGGGCCACGCTCGTGGGCTCCGGCCCCGACGTACTCACGCGCGTGTCCATGATCGGCAACGACCTCGCCCTCGACGAAGGCGTGGGCGTCTGCGGCAAGGACGGCCAGAGTGTGCCCGTGGGCGTGGGCCAGCCCACGCTGCGCGTCGACGGCATGACGGTGGGTGGCACCGCCGCGTAATACGCGGCCGCGTGTCGCCGTGCGCCTGCAACCTCAACCCGGACGCGCCACGTTCTCGGCGCGTCTTGTCCAAACCTATCCATGCGCCTCCATGGCACGACAAAACGGAAGCACATCACGGAACGCGAAAGCGCGTCGCTATTTTCCGGCGCATCCCTCTATTTAGTATTGTGAGTGTCATCCCGCAGGCGGATCATCCGCTGCGACGGCGTATGGACGGCTGAACCCGGTAGGCCTGCAGGGGCTCGCACAGACCGGCACCCGGGCGGAACGTCCACTCACTGCGAAACGTCCGAAGAGCCGGCGCCTTGGGTGCTGGCTGTGCGTTCGTGCGCTTTGTGAAATCGTCGTCTCCCAACGTGGCCCAAACAGGGGGACCGGACTCAATGAAGCGACATCCCGTAACAGCGCGGAGCACGCCGGGGTTGCGCAGGCTATCCGGCCTGCTGACCCTCGCGTTACTGGGCGTGACCGCCACGGCGCAGGCCGTGACGCTCGCGCCGTCGGACCGCCAGGACATCAACCTCGGCGCGCAGCCGTGGAAATACACGAAGGAGGCCATCGTCAATCCGAACGACCCGGTGGTCTACGCGCCGGTGCCGAACGGCGACGCCGGTGCCGCCGTCAATTTCGACGACAGCAAGTGGCTCACCGTCGGGTTGCCGCACGCGGCGAACGACTTCACCACCTTCATCAACCAGGAGTCCGGCGGCGGCCAGGGCAGCCTGGACGGCGAGATCAGCTGGTATCGCACGAAGCTCGCCGATTCCGCGTCGTATCGCGGCAAGAAGGTGATGGTGGAGTTCGAGGGTGCGCACACGGGCGACCGCGTGTACGTCAACGGCCGGTTCATTCCCGGCACGGGCGTGCTCAATCAGCCCGGTCAGCCGGACGCGCAGGCTACGCACGTCATCGGCTTCCTGCCGCACATCGTGGACCTCACGCCTTACCTGAAATTCGATGGCACGGACGTGCTGGCGGTGAAGGTCAGCCGGAGTGGCGGCGGATTCTTCGAAGACCCCGGTTTCTCCGGTTCCTTCCGCTTTGGCCAGGCGGAAGCCGGCATCTTCCGCCCGGTAAAGCTGCACGTGACCAATCTCGTGCACATCCCGGAGAACGTCTACGCCGGTCAGAACACCTGGGGCACCTACGTGGGCACGCAGGCGATCAGCGCCGACCACACGCAGGCCGCCGTCCGCGTGCAGACCAATGTGGTCAACGAGACGGACGCGCCGCAGACGGTGACACTGACCACGCAGATCGTGGACGCCGACGGCAACCTCGTTGCCAGCGACCAGCGGCAGGGCACGCTCGCGCCGCACGTGATCCCCTCCGACCAGACGCCCGTGTTCGACGAGACGCTGACCGTCAACCATCCCACGCTCTGGTATCCGAACAACAGCCTGGACGGCAAGCCGTACCTTTACAAGGTGCTGCACACCGTCAGCATCGACGGCACGGTGGTGGACGCCAAGCAGAGCACGCTCGGTATCCGCACGATCACCTGGGACAAGGATTTCCCGTACATCAACGGCAAGAAGCAGTACATGTGGGGCGGCTCGGGCCGCTACGACTACCCCGGCCTCGGCTCATCCGTGCCCGAGGAGCAGCAATGGCGTGACCTCAAGCAGATGGCGGCGGCCGGCGGCAATCTGTGGCGGCCGGGCCATTCGCCGTCCAGCCCGGAGTTCGTCGAGGCGGCCGACGCCCTCGGCGTCTTCATCGTGCAGCCCAGCGGTGACGGCGAGAACGGCTTCGCCAATGCCTGCACGGCCGGCGATCAGGCGTGCAAGGACATGTGGACGATCAAACGCGAGGTCCATCGCGACATCGTGATCCGCGATCGCAGCCATCCGTCCATCCTGGCGTGGGAGCACGACAACGGCGCAATGAACACCGCCTTCGCACAGGAACTGCGTGCGATGGCGCGCAGCTGGGATGCCATCGCTCCCCGCGCGGCGGCCGACCGCACGCCCAATGCCGCGAACGGCGACATCCTGAGCTGCTCGAAGGCCGGCTGCGAAACCTACCTGCATTCCACCGAGTACCCGAACAAGCCCGCCTGGGGCGCGGAATACTGGGGGCCGGGCACGCTGCGTCATTCGTACGACTACGAACTGGCCTTCGCGCTCAACTATCTCGTGCCGTATTCGCAGGCGCGCAAGGTCGGCACGTTCGGCATGGCGCAGTGGTATTTCGCGGATACCCCGGGCGAAACCATCGAACTGGTGGAAGGCCTGGAGGACGCCACGCACTGGGTCTACCAGCGCAACCCGGACGGGAGCATCGCCACGCGTGCCGACGGCACGCCGATCAAGGGCTTCCGGCACAACGCGCGTGGCAACAACGCGTCGATGACCGACGCGAACCGTTTCCCGCGCATGCTGTATTACATCTATGAATCGGTGTGGGTGCCGTATGACCTGCGTCCGGTGGTGAAGCTGGCGCACACCTGGAATCGCTCCGGCGACATCCAGGTGAACGCCTTCAGCAACTGCCCGAAGGTGCGTCTGCTCGTCAATGGCGTGCAGCAGGGCACCGATCAGGTGCCGAATACGTGGGACACGATCGACGAGGCTTCGTACAACCTCGAGAACGGCGACACGGATCATCTCACCGGCAAGATCGTGGGCGCGGACAAGGCGCAGAAGACCACGAAGCTTCCCGGCCAGGTGCACTGGAACGTGACGTGGCAGCCGGGCCGGGCCGTGGCCCAGTGCATCGACAACCTCGGCAACGTGCGCACCGACGCCAACGGCGCGAACGTCGAGGACACGCTGACGACAGCCGGCGCGGCGCACCACATCGAACTCGAGGTGGTGAACACGGCCGATCCGATCGTCAAGCCCGACGGCACCCGCTTCCAGATCACGGCGAACGGCTCGGATGCCGCCTTCATCGTCGCCAGGGTCGTGGACGCCAACGGCGTGCTTGTGCCGGATGCCGCCCAGAAGGTGGATTTCGAGGTCGACAGCGGCGCCTCGCTCGTCAGCTTCAACGGCGGCACGCAGCAGTACGTCGATTACAGCGACGGCGAAACGCCCGATCCGAATGGCGGCATCGCGGAGCCGCACCACTACTACCACTCGCCGGGTTCGCATGAGCTCCAGTTCGAGGGTGGCCTGCAGAAGATCGCGCTGCGCACGAAGTTCGAGACCGGCACGGTCACCGTGAGCGCATCGGCTCCGGGGCTGCTCACGGGGCACACCTCGTTCACGATCTCGGCCGTTCCGCAGGCACCCACGCCTTCCGGTCCGCCCTCGGTCATCGCCAATCCCGTCGACGACAGCGTCACCGCCGGCGACGCGGGCCACTTCTCCGTGACGGCGTCCGGCGCTCAGCCCCTCAGCTTCACCTGGAAGAAGAACGGGGTGGAGATTCCGGGCGCCAACAGCGCGAGCTACACCACGCCCGCCACCACCCTTGCCGACGACGGCGCGAAGTTCAGCGTGGTCGTGCACGGCCAGGGTCCGGACCAGGAGTCGGCACCTGCCGTCCTGCATGTGTTCGCGTTCAAACCGGTGGTGATTTCCACACAGCCGCAGGCGCAGAACGTCGACGAAGGTCAGACGGCGCATTTCGCGGTCGTGGCGTCCGGTTCGCCGAAGGTGCAGTACAAGTGGATGAAGGACGGCGTGGCCATCCCGAACGCCACCGGGCCGGCCTACGACACGCCGGTGCTCACCCAGGCCGACAGCGGCAAGAAATACTCGGTGTTCATCAGCAACTCGGGCAGCCAGCAGCTCTCCAGCGAGGTGCTGCTCACCGTGAACGCGGCGCGTCCGCCGGTGTTCACCGGTGCCTTGGGCGACGTCCGTGCGAATCCGGGCCAGCCCGCGACGTTCGACGTCTCGACGCTGGTGGCGGGCACCGCGCCGTTCCACTACAAGTGGTCGCACAACGGACAGCCGGTGGGCGACGATCAGCCCACCTTCACCATCTCCTCGGTGCAGCAGGCGGATGTGGGCACCTACAGCGTCACGGTGACGAACATCACCGGCGATGCGCCGGGTGTCACCGCCTCCGCAAAACTGACCCTCGCTCCGCCGGGCGCGAACCTGGCCCGTCAGAAGGGCACGCTCGCCAGCGAGGTGGAGAACCCGCAGGGCACGGCGGCATGGCAGGCGGTGGACGGCAACGAAGCCACCCGCTGGGGCTCGAAGATCGGCGACGACAATGCGTTCATCACGGTCGATCTCGGTTCGTCGCGCGTCTTCAATCGCGTCGTGCTGAAGTGGGAGAACGCCCATGCCGCCGAGTACAAGATCCAGTACTCGGACAGCCCGGATTCCGGGTTCCAGGACGCGTACCACGCGGAGACGGGCAACGGCGGTACCGAGGACTTCACCTTCGACCATCCAGTGAAGGGCCGTTACGTACGCATGCAAGGCATCAAGCGTGCGACCGACTACGGCTATTCGCTGTACGAGTTCGAGGTCTACGACTCGGCCGGGTGCTGTTCGGCGACCGACCGTTACACGACCGCCAGCGGTTCCAACCGGGTGACCGACACGCTGAGCGGCCTGCAGTGGGACCGTACCCAGCGCGGGTTCACCGACCAGGGCGCGCAGTTCACCCAGTCGGTGGCGATTCGCGAGTGCGCGAAGGACGGCATGCGCCTGCCCACCGTGGACGAAGCCCTGGCCATCAGCGGCCAGAACTATTCGACCGCGGCATTCCCGGGCGCATGGACCACGTGGACCGAAGGTCAGGATCCGAGCGACCCGCAATTCGCCTTCCAGGTGAATTCGCTGGGCGTGAAGAGCCGCGAAGTGGCCGAGAACAATCCTGGCCACGTGCTGTGCGTGCTCGGCACCAAGGCGATTGCGCCGGCGATCACGGCGCAGCCGACCAGCCAGAAGGCCGGCGCGGGACGTTCCGCTCACTTCGCGGTGACAGCAACGGGCGTGGGTCCGCTCAGCTACGACTGGTACACCGTGAGCAAGAACGCGGATAACGCCGATGTCGAATCCTTCCTGTCGAGCACCGCGGACGGCGCGTATGCCACCCCCGCGCTGGTGGCGGCCGACAACGGCACGCGTCTGCGCGTGAAGGTAGTCAGTGCCCAGGGGCTCTCGACGACCAGCAACGACTTCATGCTGGCGGTCGACAACTCCACCGATGGCTTCGATCCCGTGTTCGGCACGGTGCCGGTGCAGCAGCCGGGTAACGGCGACAACGGCGGCGACAACGGCGGTGGCAATCCGCCCAGCCCCGGTACGCCGGGCGACGGCAAGGGCGGCGTGAACATCGCCATCGGCGCCATCGCGTCGTCGTCCGTGGATCCGGAGCGTGGCGATCTGAGCGCATCCGCGGCCATCGACGGCCATTTTGACACTCGTTGGAGCTCGAAGCCGGGCGTCGACCCCGCCGATCTCGTCGTCAACTTCGGTTCGCCGAAGACGTTCGACCACGTGATCATGCGCTGGGAGAACGCCTATTCCGCCGAGTACACGATCGACGTCTCGGAGGACGGCACGCACTGGAACACGGTGAAGGGGCCCATCGCCGGCAAGGGTGGTGTGGACGCGCAGAGCTTCCCGGTTCAGACCGCACAGTACGTGCGCATGAACAGCACGAAGCGCAGCACCGATTACGGCAACTCGCTGTTCGAGTTCGAGGTGTACGCGGCGGCCGCGACGCAGCCGCAGCAACCGGTCACCGACCAGCCGCAGGAAACGCAGCCGCAGCAGCCGGATCAGACCGTGCCCGCCACGGGCAACCTGGCCCTGCATCGTACCGTGCTCGCGTCGGACAGCGAGAATCCGGTGGCTTTCAAGCCGGACAACGTGAACGACGGCGATGCCGGCACGCGCTGGTCTTCCGGCTTCACCGACGACCAGTGGATCCAGGTGGATCTCGGCTCCGTGCAGACCATCGGCAAGGTCGTGCTGTCTTGGGAAAACGCGCACGCGCTGGCCTACCGGATCGACGTGTCCGTCGACGGCAAGACCTGGAATGTGGCGTACGACAACGAGAACGGGCAGGGCGGCGTCGAAGCCGTCACCTTCCCGGCGACCTCGGCGCAGTACGTGCGGATGACGGGCCTCAAGCGCTCCACCGCCTATGGCTATTCGCTATGGGAGATGGGCGTGTACGCCGCCGGCAGCAACGACGGCACGACGCCGCCGGAAAATCCGCAGGCCAACGATCCGTCGCAGGGCTTCGACTACGTGACCTATCCGGGCTTCATCGGTACGCAGCTGCGTAACACCACTAACGGCAAGTGGCGCGACGACCAGATCTTCGTTGCCGTCATCGGCCGCGATCCGGCGAGCCAGGTGTTCTCGTGGGTGAAGCCGGACGGCACACTGACCGCCGCATCGGAAGCGGACAACGACGGCCCCGGCCACCTGACCAAGAACGGCCAGAACTACCCGAACTACTTCTTCACGCTGGCGCAGGCAAAGCTGCTCAAGCTGCCGAAGATGGATTCGGGCCGGATCTTCGTCTCGGTCGGCGAACCGATGTACATCAAGATCCTGAAGGCCGCCGACGGTTCGATCGGCTTCGCGGGACCCAATCCGCTGAACGCGACCGACCCGAACATCGACGTTCACTACGACTGGTACGAATTCACCTGGAACGACAACGCCATCTTCATCAATACGACGCAGGTCGACCAGTTCTCGATCCCGCTGTCGCTCGATGTGTATGGCGGCGACAAGACCAGGCACGAGTCGTCGGGCATCACGCAGACGCGTGCGCAGATCTTCGCCCAGTACAACCAGGAGGTTCCGGCCGAGTTCCAGCTTACCGAGGCCGATCCGATCCGCATCCTGGCACCGGGCAAGGCCGCGTTCGATACCGGCAAGCCGCAGGAGCACTACTTCGACGGTTACATCGACCAGTCGTGGGCTTACTACGAGAACCACGTGCTGGAGATGACCATCGGCAACAAGCAGTTCGAAGGCACCGTGATCGACGGCGTGCTGACCTTCACGCACACCAACTGGGCCGATTCGCACGAACCGGACGAGCCGCAGGGCATGCTGTTCAAGGTCGGCAAGCCCAGCACGCAGGACGTGCTCGAAGGCAAGGGCACGCTGGCCCGGTCGAACGACCCGTGGGGTGTGGAGGGGCAGCTCGAGGCCCAGATCTGCGCGGCATTCAACCGTCACGTGATGGAAGACACCTCGCTGTGGAAGGATCCCGGTTCGTTCTACGCGCAGTCGCCGGCGAACTACTATTCGCGCTTCTGGCACCTGCACGGCGTGAACGGCAAGGCGTACGGCTTCGCGTACGACGATGTATCCGACCAGAGCTCGACCTTGATCGAGACGCAGCCGGAACATCTCGAACTCGGAATCGGCTGGTAAGCCACACGTAACAAGAAACAAAAAAGGGCGGTGGAGCCATCCACCGCCCTTTTCGTTTTCGTGACGGTTGTAGGAGCCGCTATAGCGGCGAGGGCATCTTGCCGTGGTGTCGCCAGGTCTCCTCGCCGCTATAGCGGCTCCTACAGGTCAGCGTTCGTCGTTGGACGAGGCGTCCAGTTCCTTGAGGATCCGGTAGATCTCCCGGAACGCATGCAGCGGCTTGTTCGCGTCGCGTTCGGCCTTGGCTTGGCGAACCAGCGAGCGCAGATGCTGGCGGTCGAGGTCCGCATGGCGATCGAACAGTTCGCCCAGGGCGGTGTCGCCGCCTTCCAGGAGTTTCTCGCGCGCGGCTTCGAGGCGGTGCATGTGCGCCGCTTCCTGGCGTTGCCGGTCGCGGTCTTCGCCGAGCGCCGCGCGGGCATCCACGAAGGCCTCGTCGCCGTGCCGGCGCATCTGTTTCGCGAGGAACGCCAGTTGGCGCTTGCGGGCGATGTGCGACGTGACCTTTCGCGTGCGCCCGATCTCGTCGACGATGTCTTCGGGCAGGTTGAGCTTGGGAATGCGGCTCGGCGGCAACTCCACCAGCTGGCCGGCCAACTTCAAAATGTCGAGCGCGTTGCGGCGTTTCTCGCTGCGGCTGGGACCGAAGTCCTCTTCGTCGTCGTGCGGGCGGTCGTCGAACGGCTTCATGGCATGGCATCCGTGATGGACTGGAAATCGTCGGCTTCGCGTTCGAAGGCGAACCGAGGCACGGTCTTGCCGTCGCGTTCCACCGTCTCGGCGAACATGGCGGCGGGGCGGACCCAGAGGCGACGCTGGTCGTAGAGATCCTGGTAGATCACCAGCTCCTCCATCGTCTCGCTGTGCAGGGCGCTTCCCAGCACACGGTAGGGCATGCCCTTGAAGTGGCGGTAATAGCCGACACGGACGCTCATAAGGGTTTCCATGGCACCATGGGCGGTGCCCTTTGCTTTTTATCGGGCGACGCGGCCCCCACTATGGGGAATCGGCCGCGTACGGCCCGATATTCTAACCGCCCAAGCCCCAGGACGCCCACGTGAGCCAAGTTGCAACCCCCGACACCAGCCACCAGGACCTCGACCGCCTCGCCGAACTGGCCGAGGAAACGATCCGGAGGGCCCGCGCCGCCGGGGCCAGTCAGGCAGAGGTGTCGGCCAGCATCGACGTCGGTCTCAACGTGAACGTACGGCTGGGTGAGGTGGAGACCGTCGAGCGCACGCGCGACCGCGGGTTCTCCCTCACCGTGTATTTCGGCGGACGCAAGGGCTCGGCGAGCACGGCCGACCTGAATCCGGATTCGATCCAGGCCACCATCGACCAGGCCTGCGCGATCGCCCGGTTCACCGAGGAAGACCCGGCCTCCGGGCTGGCCGATGCCGACCGCATGGCCACTTCGTTTCCGGACCTCGATCTGTGGCATCCCTGGGATCTGGACGTCGACGACGCCATCGCGCTGGGTCGCGACATCGAGGACGCGGGCCGGGCGGTCGCGGGTATCACGAATTCCGACGGCGCCAGCGTGAATGCCGGACAGAGCCTGTCCGTCTACGCCAATTCCCACGGTTTCGTGGGGCGGGAACGCGGTACACGCCACTCCCTGTCGGTGGCACTGATCGCTGGCGACGACGAAGGCATGCAGCGCGACTACTGGTACGACAGCGTGCGACACGCTGGCGACTTCATGGGCGCCGCCGACATCGGCCGCAAGGCGGCGGAGCGCACGCTTGCCCGGCTGGGTGCACGCCGGCTGGGCACGCGTCAGGCGCCGGTGCTGTTCGCGCCGGAAGTGGCCCGCTCGCTGCTCGGCCACCTGCTCGGGGCCGTGAGTGGCGGTTCGCTGTACCGGCGTTCCAGCTTCCTCGTTGACCACGTCGGGAAGCAGATCCTCCCTTCCTGGTTCCGTATCGACGAAAAACCGCTGATTCCGCGAGGCCACGGCTCCTCGGTCTTCGACGCCGAAGGCGTGGCGACCGTGGACTCCCCGCTGGTCGTCGACGGCGTGCTGCAGCGTTACATCCTGGGCAGCTACTCGGCGCGCAAGCTCGGCCTCTCGTCCACCGGCAATGCCGGTGGCGTGCACAACCTGTTCGTGAAGACCGGCGACGACGATTTTGCCGGCATGTTGCACAAACTCGGCACCGGCCTGCTGGTGACCGAGGTGATGGGGCAGGGCGTGTCCATCGTTACCGGCGACTATTCACGTGGCGCGTCGGGTTTCTGGGTGGAAAATGGCCAGATCGCCTACCCGGTCGAGGAAATCACCATCGCGGCCAACCTGCGCGACATGTACGCCAACCTCGTGGCGGTCGGATCGGACGTGGACCGCCGCTCGCACGTGCTCACCGGATCGTGGCTGATTGAGAAAATGACGATCGCCGGGGAGTAAGGCGCGTCAGGCCGGATCGCGCGCCGTAGGAGCCGCTATAGCGGCAAGGGGCTGGCGTCACGGCATCTCTGGCTGGCTTCTCGCCGCTATAGCGGCTCCTACAGGTCTGCGTTCGGCTGCTGCGCTCCTGTGCCGAACGTCTGCTTGACAGAGGCCCCCGACGGAACGGACAGTGGAGCTCGACATCGTCCCACGGAGTTCCGCCATGAGTACGCCGTCCGACCAGATCCCGCCGTCGCCCCCGCCGCCGCCGCCGCCCTACGAGCCCACTGGCCCCGTGGCGACGAACACCGACGACAAGAACATCGCGATGCTCACCCACCTATCCGGCATCATTTTCAGCATCATCGTCCCGCTCATCGTCTGGCTGGTGCACAAGGACCGCGCCGATAAGTCCTACCTGGTCGGCGAGGCGAAGGAAGCCCTGAACTTCCAGATCACCGTGCTCATCGGCTACGTGATCTGCTGGATTCTCGCCTTCGTCATCATCGGCGCGTTCCTCACGCCGCTGCTGTGGCTGTTCAACCTTATCTTCTGCATCATCGCGGCCGTTCGCGTCAGCTCGGACGGCAGCTATCGTTATCCGTTCACCCTGCGCCTGATTTCCTGAGCCGACCGGTTCCGGTACCGCGCATGGAGGCCCGCTTCGGCGGGCCTCTTTCTTTGTGTCCCCGTCCTTTGGATAGACGCTCAGAGCGAGCGCCCCGTGCTCATCTGGGCCTGCTGCGCCCGCGCATCCTCCAGGATCTGAGCCTGCCGCTGGTCGTGCTGCTGCATCTGCTCGATGGCCTGTTCGGGAAGGGGCGGCGCCTTTTCCAGGTCGATCAGGGCCGGGCTGGTCCGGACACCCGTCCCG
>Ga0065165_1001839_pt1 | contig 20703 bp, 20 predicted proteins | sample AraplaMF_Cvi_mMF_FD_63813 | JGI IMG/M metagenome (GOLD analysis project Ga0065165, IMG submission 63813) | Arabidopsis root microbial communities from the University of North Carolina, USA - plate scrape MF_Cvi_mMF (version 2) (version 3) | ecosystem: Host-associated > Plants > Roots >... | reverse complement strand
CAGCCATGATTGGGACCTTGCGGCGGCCGATTTGATCGTGCAGGAAGCGGATGGTAGGATGAGCGACCTCTCCGGAGATCCCATCCTCTATAACCGCCGGGAAGTGACGCACGGGGTGCTGGTGGCAGCGGGACGCGATCGTCATGCGAGCATTGTCGCGCATTTTCGAAACCGTCCCCTGGCCTGAAGCGCCCGTCGTCGTGCTTGTCGACTGCTTTGCCGGGCAGCCCGTTAGGAACCGAACCCATGCCAGATAGCGCCCCGCAGCAACTGCTTCACCTCGTCATCGGAGGTGAGCTGCTCGACCTCGAGCACAACACCTTCAAGAACCTGGACGACGTCGAGATCGTCGGCCTCTATCCGAACTATGCCGCCGCGCATGTCGCCTGGCGCGCCAAGGCGCAGAGCACGGTCGACAACGCGCAGATGCGCTATTTCATCGTCCATCTCCACCGGCTGCTCGACCCGAATCAAGAACCGGCGCGTTGAAAAAACTGCTTCGCAATACGCTGCGAAGCAGCTGGTTTCAGCGTGCCGTCGGGATCCTGGCGGCCGAATATCTGCGTTTTGTCTGGCGGACCAACGCATTCACGTTCGATCCGCCCGACGTTTATGACATCGTCGAGCCGCAGATCCCCGCGATCTTCGCGTTCTGGCACGGCCAGCATTTCCTCACCCCCTTCATCAAGAACAAGGACTGGTACAAGGCCAGGGTCCTGATCTCCCGCCATCGCGACGGCGAGTTCAACGCCATCGCCGCCGAGCGGCTCGGCATCGGCACCATCCGCGGTTCCGGCGACCATGGCGGAGCTTTCCACCGCAAAGGTGGCGTCGGCGCCTTCAAGGAGATGGTGCGGACGCTCCAGGACGGCTGTAATGTCGCTCTGACCGCCGATGTCCCGAAGCGCTCGCGCGTGGCCGGGCTCGGCATCATCATGCTGGCACGGGAATCGGGGCGGCCGATCATGCCTTTCGCAATGGCGACCAGCCGCTTCATCCGGCTCAGGAACTGGGACCGCACCACCATCAACCTGCCGTTCGGGCGGGGCGTGCTGGTCGGCATCAAGGAAATCCACGTGCCGCCGGATGCCGATGCGGCCATGATGGAGACGTTGCGGCTCGAGCTGGAAGAGACCCTGAACGAGGCCACACGTCGCGCCTATGCGCATCTCGGCCGTCCGGGGCCCGCCGATGCCTAACGCGCTGCCCGGTTCGCTCCCCATGACGCTGCGGATGTATCAGCGCTTGGCATCAAGCCTGGTGCCGCTCGCGCCCGCGCTGATAAGGCGGCGGCTGAAGCAGGGCAAGGAAGATCCCGCGCGCGTCGGCGAACGGCGGGGACTGAGCCAGGACGTGCGCCCGCACGGTCCGCTGGTCTGGATCCACGGCGCCAGCGTCGGCGAGGTCTTGGCCGCGGCCGCGCTGATCGAGCGCCTGCGCGATCTGAATTTGCGCATCCTGCTGACGTCAGGCACCGTCACGTCCGCGGCCGTCGTCGCAAAACGCTTTCCGCCCGACGTCATCCATCAATACGTGCCGTATGATTCCCCGCGCTACGTCGCGCGCTTCCTCGATCACTGGAAGCCGTCGCTGGCGCTGTTCATCGAATCCGACCTGTGGCCGAATTTGATTCTGGCGGGCGCGGCGCGGCGGGTGCCGATGGTGCTGATCAACGGGCGGATGTCGCCGCGCTCCTTCCCGCGCTGGCGGCGCATGTACGGCACCATCTCGGCACTGCTGTCGCGTTTCGACATTTGCCTGGCGCAGTCGAAGACCGATGCGGAGCGCTTCTCCGCGCTCGGCGGCCGCGACGTCGTCACCACGGGCAATCTCAAGCTCGACGTATCAGCGCCGCCGGCCGATCCCGCCAGGCTCGAACGTCTGATGGCGATGACGCGCGGCCGCCCGATCATCGTCGCGGCCTCGACCCATCCGGGCGAGGACGAGCTGCTCGTCGCCGCGCATCGTAACCTCACAGGCTTCTTCCCGCAGCTTCTCACCGTGATCGTGCCGCGCCATCCGGACCGCGGCTCGTCGATCGCGGGCCTGATCACCGCGTCCGGCCTGAAGCCGGCGCTGCGCTCGCGCGAGGAATTGCCGTCGGCGTCGACCGACATCTACGTCGCCGACACCATGGGCGAACTCGGCCTGTTCTACCGCCTCTCGCCGGTCGTGTTCATGGGCGGATCGCTGATCCCCCATGGCGGCCAGAATCCGATCGAGGCGATCAAGCTCGGCGCCGCCATCGTCCATGGCCCGCACGTCTTCAACTTCGCCGATGTCTACGAGGCGCTGGACAGCCGCGGCGGCGCGCGCCAGGCCGACACGCCGGAGGCGCTGGTCAAGCAGCTCGGCCTGCTGCTGGCCGAGCCGACCGTTCGTGACAAGATGCAGCGCGCCGGCAGCGGCGTGGTCGACGAACTCGGCGGCGCGCTCAATCGCACCATGACCGCGCTCGAGCCCTACCTGCTGCAGCTCACCATCGAGATGGGAGCGGCCAATGCGTGAGCCGGCCTTCTGGTACCGGCCTCGCTCCTTCAAGTCGCACGCGTTACGGCCGCTGGGTCTGCTCTACGGGGCGATCACCGAACGGCGCATGCTGCGCAAGGGCTTTGACGCCGGCATCCCCGTGATCTGCGTCGGCAATTATCACGTCGGCGGCGCCGGCAAGACTCCGACCGTGCTGGCCCTGACGAAGCTGCTGCGCGATCTCGGCGAGACGCCTGTGGTGATCAGCCGTGGGTATGGCGGACGCCTGAAAGGTCCTGTGATGGTCGACCGTAACAGTCACACCGCGGCCGATGTCGGCGACGAGCCGCTGATGATGGTGCGCGACGTGCCGGTCGCCGTGGCACGCGATCGCCTCGACGGCGTGGCGCTCGCCAAGTCACAAGGCGCAACCGTGATCCTGATGGACGACGGCTTCCAGAATCCGCGGCTGCTGAAGGATACCTCGCTGATCGTGATCGACAGCGAGCGCGGCCTCGGCAACGGCAAGGTGTTTCCGGCGGGACCGCTGCGCGCGCCGTTACAGGCGCAGCTCGCGCGCACCGATGCGCTGGTGATGATCGGCGACGGCCATGCCGCCGACACCGTTGCGGCCGAGATCGCCAAGCGCAGCAAGCCGGAGCTGCGCGCGCATCTGAAGCCGGATGCGGCCTCGCTCGCGCAGCTGTTCGGCAAAAGGGTGTTTGCGTTCGCCGGCATCGGCGATCCCCAGCGCTTCTTCCGCACCCTGCGCGCCAGCGGCATCGACGTCGCGCAGACCCGCGCGTTCGCCGATCATCACATGTTCTCGGACGAAGAGATCGCCACGCTCGCCGCGGACGCCGGCCGCGCGCAGCTCACGCTGGTGACGACGGAAAAGGACATCGCCCGCCTGCGCGGCCGCAAGGGCGTGCCCGACGGTATCGTGCCGTTCGCGGTCCAGCTCGAATTCGACGACCCCGCCAAGCTGCGCGAGTTGATCAGCGATCATCTTTACAAGGCCCGCGAGCGAAGATTCAGCACCCGTTGATCGCGCCGCTGTCACAGATCTCGTAGGGTGGGCAAAGCGACTTGTCCGCCGTAGCTCGAAGAGCGAAGGCGGAAGCGTGCCCACGATCTCTCGCGTTCGGACACAGGTCGTGGGCACGCTTGCACTTGCCCACCCTACCGCAGCCCGGGTTCGATATTCAGGCGACATTCATCGCAACTCTCCTATCCCTGACGATCAGGAGAACCCGATGAAATTTCCGACTGCTGCTCTCGTCGCCAGCCTTGTGTGTCTGAGTGTTGCGCCCGCGCTCGCGCAGACGGCGCCGCCGGCCGCTCCCGCCACTGCGCCGGTTCCCGCGACCAAGCGCATGACGTGCCTCGGCTCGGCGCAAAACCTGAAGGGGCAGGAGAAGCGCGACCAGATGCAGCTCTGTCTCGCGCAGGCGCGCGTGGACTGCCTCAAGCAGGCGATCGATCAGAAGATTGCCGGCGAGGAGCGTAAGAGCTTCATCAAGACCTGCATGGGCGGCGATGCCACCGACCCGCAATAGTGGAACGATGCCACGCACCCGGTCGCGTAGGGTGGGCAAAGGCGCAGGGCGCCGTGCCCACCGTCTTTCTCTAATCGGGACGAACGCCGAAGGCTTACGCCTTCAGCGCGCCGGGAAAATGCCGCTGCAGCACCGCGGTCGGCGTGGCGTAGGCTTCCTGCAGATCGACGCTCCAGTACTTCAGTTCGTCGAGCGGGATCCGCGTGTCGCTGATGGCGCAGCGCACGAACGTTCCCGGCGAGATCACGCGGAAGTCGCCGTCGAGATATTGCACCTGCGCTTCGCCATGGCCCGAGGGGCCGAACTTGTTCAGCACGGTCGAAAGTCTCCGTGGGGGGCCCGTAGGGGCACGGTCTGTTGGACGGGATGTAGCATAGATAGGGTGGCTTGTCCGCCCGGTAAACCCACCGGCTTGTGATGTTTTGCCGCCGTGTCCGCATGATAGTGCTTCGCGCGAAGGATGGCAGGTTCCGGCACCTCCGAGAGCAAGGTCCATGCGCCCCCGACTGATCGCTTTATTCCTGACGCTCATGATGTCGGCCGCGCACGCCGCGCCGGCGTCGCAGCAGGTCGACATTCCGCTGTCGGCGGGCGTGCTGCATGCGCAGCTCTTCAAGCCCGAAGGCGAGGGGCCGTTTCCCACCGTGATCGCGCTGCATGGCTGCGGCGGCCTCGGCAACCATGCCGAGCCGGTGCTGCCGCGCTACCGCGACTGGGCGCTGCGCCTGCTCAAGGCCGGCAACGCCGTGCTGTGGCCCGACAGCTACGGCTCGCGCGAGCTCGGCCCGCAATGCCGCGTCAAGGAGATGCACATCAAGGCGCGGCGCGAACGCGTCGGCGACATCGCGGCCTCGCGCGCCTGGCTGATGAAGCAGAACTGGGTCGCGCGCGACCGTGTCAGCCTGATCGGCTGGTCCAACGGCGCCAGCGCGCTGCTGTGGGCGGTGCGTCCGCAGAGCGCGGCGCGTGACCTTGGTCCGGACTTCCGCGCGGCGATCGCGTTCTACCCGGACTGCCGGATTTCAGCCGGCCTCGGCTGGAGCACGCGGGTGCCGACGCTGGTGCTGATCGGCGCCAATGACGACGTCGCCTCGCCGCCGGCCTGCCGCCAGATGGTCGACGGCGCCTACGGCCGCAGCGCGCTCGCGCGCATCGTGGTCTATCCCGGCGCCTATCACGATTTCGACCGCGCCAACCTGCCCCTCCACGCCGCCGCCGGCAGCAGCGATGCCGCGACCCCTGAGCAAGGCCATCTCGGCACCGACACCGAGGCCCGCGCCGAAGCGCAAAAGGACGTCGCGCAATGGCTGGCGCGATAGCCGGGCTACGCCCACCGCACGGCGGGCCTGCCGCGCCGTAGCGCGCCAGCGCGAAGGCGGGGCCGCCCGGGGAACAACATGAGATGGACGACCCCGCATCGACCACCGCCCTGCACGGAGAATGGCCGACCGTAAATCTACGCAACGAGCGCGAATGCGGTTTCAGCGCATGGCCGTGCCTTAGTTCGACCACGATGTCGATTAAACGCATCACTCATGCGCAATCGCTTCGTCCTGTTCTCATCCGCCTTCGTCGTCTTCACCGTCGCGGTCTTCCTGTTCGAAGCCCACGCCGGCTCGCCCCTGCGCGCGCCGGACCATTGCGGCTTCTGGACCACCATCGACGCGGGATTGTCCTGCCGCTGAGGCGCAGCAATCTGTCATCTACGACCGTCACCCTGAGGTGCTCGCCTCTTCGGCGAGCCTCGAAGGGCGACGGCCCGGCTGCATCAGGGCCGTTCATCCTTCGAGGCTCGGCTTGCGATGCGTTCGCATCGCAAGCTTCGCACCTCAGGATGACGGGTTTGAATGGGCTCTGCGCTGCCTCAACACCGTCATTGCGAGCGCAGCGAAGCAATCCAGAGTCCCTCCGCGGAAAGATTCTGGATTGCTTCGCTGCGCTCGCAATGACGGGGGATAGAGCGTTCGCCCTTCGCTCTCACTCGCTCAGAACAAACTGCCCTGATCCACCGGCTTCGCCACACGCTTCGGCGCCGCCTTGGCATCCGTTGCCGCAGCCGCCTTCGGCTGAGCCGCCACACGCTTAGCCGCCGGTGCCGGCCGATCCGCATCCGTCGTCGCCGCCACACGCCCATCCGCAAACTCGATCTCGATCCGCGCATTCGGTCCGATGCTGTCGGCCACATGCACGGGATGTCCGGCCTCATCGCGCACCAGCGCAAAGCCGCGCGCGAGCACGCCACGGTAGGACAGCGCCGAGAGCAGCTTGCCGCTGGCCTCGACCCGCGCATCGAACCGCTGCAGCAACGTGAGCAGCGCGCGATTGGCGCGCTCGGCCAGCCGATGCGTGCGCTCGCGTTGCCGCGCGATCGCATTGCGCTGCGCCTGCGCATTCGACAGCTTTGAGGCGCGTAAGCGCACCTCCAGCCCGGCAAAGCGGTCGCGCCGCCGGCGCAGCAGCGAGCGCGCGGACAGGCCGAGCCGCTCGCCGCACACGGTGAGACGGTGATCGGCCTGCGAGATCTGGCCATGCAGCACGCGCAGCGTCAGCTTGGCGCTCGCCGCGGTAAACCTGCGGAAATGCGCATGCGTGTTGGCCTTGAGGCCGCGCGGGAGCGACGAGCCCGCCGAATCCAGCCGCTGCCGCGGGATCGCCAGGAGATCGCCGGCCGACGGCAGCGCGCGCGCGGCGGCGCGCAGCTCGCTGCGGCGGCTCTCCTGGGCGCGCTGCCAATAGGCATGCGTGCGCCGTCCGAGATCGGCGACCTCGACGAACAGATCGCTGCGCACCGGCACCGCCATCTCGGCCGCCGCAGTCGGCGTCGGTGCGCGCTTGTCGGCGACGAAATCAATCAGCGTGATGTCGGTCTCGTGGCCCACGGCGGAGATCAGCGGGATCATGCTCTCGGCCGCCGCGCGGACCACGATCTCCTCGTTGAACGACCAGAGATCCTCCAGCGAGCCGCCGCCGCGCGCGACGATCAGCACGTCGGGCCGCGGAATCTGGCCGCCTTCCGGAAGCGCGTTGAAGCCGCGGATCGCGGCCGCGACCTGCTCGGCCGAGCCTTCGCCCTGCACCTTCACCGGCCACACCAGCACGCGGCGGGGGAAGCGGTCCTCGAGCCGATGCAGGATGTCGCGGATCACGGCGCCGGTCGGCGAGGTCACGACGCCGATCACCTCCGGCAGCCAGGGCAATAATTGCTTGCGCGCTTCGTCGAACAGGCCCTCGGCGGCGAGCTTCTTCTTGCGCTCCTCCATCAGCGCCATCAGCGCGCCGATGCCGGCCGGCTCCAGCGCCTCGATGACGATCTGGTATTTCGATGAGCCCGGATAGGTCGTGAGCTTGCCGGTGGCGATGACCTCCAGCCCCTCCTGGGGCTTGAAGCGCATGCGGCCGTGCACGCCCTTCCAGATCACCGCCTCGATCTTGGCGCTCTCGTCCTTGAGCGCGAAATAGCAATGGCCGGAGGAATGGGCGCCGCGAAAGCCGGAGATCTCGCCGCGGACCCGGACATGGCCATAGGTGTCCTCCACCGTCCGTTTCAGGGACTGCGAGAGCTCGGACACGGTGAATTCGAAGGCGTTGTTCAGTTGTTCCGCAGGCGGCATCGGCAAACGATTCGGCATGTTGGGGTCGGCCCCGACGTTAAAGCTTTTCGCCGGCAAGCGCGAATCCTGCGTTTTCCGCCGTCATTCCGGGGCGTCGCGAGGTGACGAGCCTGGGAGCAATCGTGCACAACGCCGCAAGAAGCTGCAGACGGTAGCCGCCGACAGCGGCGCTTTCACTCGGCATCTCGCGACGCTGCAGGAGATCATCGCAGGGAGGCGGGTTTAGTTCTCTGCGATGCCGATTTTTGTGCCCTCGCCCCTTGCGGGAGACGGCAGCGATGCCAGTAGACACAAACTCACTTGGGTGAGGGTTCTCTCGGCAAGCCCTACTCTCCGTTTGGGTCCGCGGATGCAACCCCTCATTTTGCAGAGTACAACCGTCGCCCCTAATGCCATTTCATCTCGTAGGATGGATTGAGCCCTTACGAAACCCATCGCTTTCTCTGCAGGTGACGATGAATCGCGGATTGCTCCCGCCCGGCCAGTTTTGCGGACGCTTCGAGAGACACGTGTGATGGGTTTCGCAAGGACTCAACCCATCCTACAGGCTTTGGAGCGGCTGGCGGCTGCCTGTTGACGGCTTGTTTTGCGTGGCTTGCCAACCGTCCTCAACCTATTCTGCGGACGAGGTGGCTTTTTGCTGGACTTAATGTCTTATACACGGCCTTGGAAGCAGTGGTTCTCTCATTAAGCTTAGGGTTGCGCGATGCGCTTCGGTCAAAAAGTGCTGTTGCTACGCATCTGGAACATGCGTCGCCACTTGTTACTTAAGTGGTCTCAACTTCGCTCGGTTAGTAGTTCTTACGCTGCCAGAGTGACCATTCTTATTCCCCTCATCGGCTACATGATCCTGTTTAACGAGCGCTTCATCGGTTACCTCGAAATCGTAAAGGTGATCGGAGGGCAACAGCATGGGGTTATTCCGGTGCGGCTGTTGCTGATATATTTCGGACTTTGCAGCGTAGCTCTCGGTACGGTCATCTACGGCCTAGTTTGTCCATCGGAGGTGAAGCAGCATCCAAATGCTGAAAACTATGTGGGGTTCGCTGAAGTGAACGTTCCTATGTATGTGAGGAACCGATACGAACGGGCACTCATGGGCACGCTGTTCAAGGCGAACCTCGAATCGCTGAAGCGCGCGAATTACATTCATGAGCAGTATTGGAAGGCATTTCTGCACACCTACTTCCTGTATCTCGACGGGAAGTATTGGCTCGCGAGGGCCGTTACGCAGGCCGCATACGTCGTGGGACTTGTCCTGCTCGGAATCCCATCGGCCGAAGTGTTCTACAAGGTGGCTTTGTTCTCGATCGGAATGGTGCGTGGCTGAGCCGAGGCACTATTTGAATTCAACCGAAGCGGCAAGCTCGATTAGGCCCTTCTCCATCGCGTCCAATTCCACATAGACGGTGAACAACAGAATGGCGGCCATCATCAACGTCTCCATCGGGCGCTCTGGCACGGCACCACGCGGATGGAATGTCAGAACACTATCATCGTTTGTGGCAAAGTAGACCACGGCGCCAAGGCCATTCGGGTGCACGATCTCGGACAGATGATCATAGGCGCTCCGGTAAGTCTCGTTGCGCTTATTCATCTTATTGATCTGATTGAGAATCTGAGGCTGCTTCCACTTAGTGTCCATCAAACTGGGGAGCCGGGTCGCGAAGGTGTACTCCTGCGTCAAGTCGAGCACGCCTTCATAGTTGGCTGCCGCGCAACGCTCCTGCAGCTTGGTCGAGTAGTCGCAGAAGACGGCGACGTTCTCATATAAGGCTCTGGATGCCATCTCAGTCATCAGTGGCCGGCCGGCCCTGAACTCGGCTACTCCGCCTTCAACAAACATCAGCATGCGGCGCAGATGCGCCTGGATGAAGCTCCGTGCCAGATGAGTAGCGTGAAAACGTACCGGAGGCTCGCCGAGCAAAACGACATCGACAAGCTTGCCTTGCAGGCGCTCGATGCAGTTGTTCAGCTCGTCAAGGATGTTGTCGGGCATCTCTGGAGGGCAGTCAGATTTCTCAAACAGCGGCATGGCTTGCCAATCCAGCGGGGCGTGTGTGCATAATCAGGGGGTGAACAGCGGAAAAGCAGCGGCGAACAAACGACCGGACGGTAGGCCGGTTGGTACGCCGTTTCAACCTGGAGTTTCGGGTAATCCAGAGGGTAGGCCCAAGGGCGCGCTGAACCTCACCAATATCGGCAATTACGAAAGTAATTAAGGAATCCGTTTGATTCTTGGTCTAACGATACTACCCTAGGATGTTGAGGCGGCGAGGGCGTTATGACCAACGGCGTGCAAGGCAACAACACATCGGCTGGAACGCCGACACCCTCGCCACAAGTTGGCGGCCCCAGCTATCCATTTAGGTATGGGAAGGTGAGGGAGACCTGGCGAGAGACGTGGTATCTTCACAATGAAGTTGTTGCTCACGCCAGTGTCATTGCTGCCGTCTTCCTCACTCTTATGGCCGTGCACCAGCTTATGAAGTGGGTTAGCGGTGGGCATGATCCAGTCCTGTTTGATGGGACACCATTGGAGTTCAAGGTTAAGTGGCTGTTTGACGTCGCCGACTTGGTCCTGATTTCTGCTGTCATCTATCGCGGTGGACGATCCCTCTACAAAACCCACAAGGGAGCGTGAACATGAACAGCTCCCCCTACACATTCAACCGGTTCATTCGTCTTTACGTTCTTTATCTCGTGCTAGCTGTATCGGGCGCTGCTTTCGCTTTCGTTGGTTATGAAGTTATCGCTTTAGTTAGGAGCGGTCTGGCGATCCGCTTACTGAGTGATGATTGGTATTGGGCTTTCGCTACAGTCGTAGCGATGGCGATCGTATTTGCATTGGGCGCTTTGATTTGCACAGAGCCGTTTCGTGAGATGCTTGGTGCGGCGGCAGGACCAGTTCTGGCTGTTCTCACTGTACTCTTTATGGTCACCGCCACCGGAGTGTTAGTGTTCAATCTCTTCTCAACGGCCGAGAATGATGGTTGGGTGCAATTTGCAGCCCACTTGATTTCAAGCGCGGTTCTCGTTTCGTCACTTAGTCTCGCGGCTATGAGGGTCGAGGGTGTCGGAGTGCACCGGTTGCATCAGTTTTTTAGTCGGATACAATCTCTATTCAGAAGAGATTTTGACTAATAGACCTAGTTGCCGCTGGATTACGGTGACGTGCAGTCCAGCACTGTCACCGTAACTCCGTAATTCCATCAAACTCGTCGCTCATTGTTGAACGCCATATTCCGCCATCCTTGCGGCGTGTGTTTCTGGATCGAGCATCTCGTATGCTCGCATCATCATACCCAGAAAATCCCTCACATCGTTGAAGTAGTTTCTGAATGCTGATTTTACTTCCTCGACGTTTCTGGCGCCCACTAAGACGATATTGTCTTCCGGAAATTCCTTTTCGAGCTCAAGCAGTTTGGCGGACGCCTCCAATTCCAGATCGAACTGATAAAGCTTAAACCCGTTCTTCTTGCCGATATGCAAGATTATGTGGTCTGCCTCTATATGGTCTCCCACCCAATCGTTGATGACCAAATTGAGAAGCATATGCATCACACCAATTTCACCATTTAACTTCTCGAATTCTGCATACAACTCTTTGTTGTTTAGATCTGGAAACAATCGTGGTGGGCATCCCTCCAGAGTTCTAGCAAGCATTTCGCTGGCTAGCCGAAACAACTCGACATAGCGCCGGTCGCCACGATCGAATTTTGGCTCATGCTCGGTGACCTCAGTTACGACCTCGACGGCTGTAGACCACGCATGCTGAATATTCGTTCGGTACTGAATTTCAATAAGAAGGCCATCGCACCGCGGATTTCCCTTCTTTGACTTGGACTTGTGTTCGTAGATGTCGTGGATGCCCCGGTAGCCGCGATCCGAAGGTGTTTCTATATAGTTGTACTTATCTTTCTCGTTTTTGCGGATATGCTTGAATTTTGCATGATGGACCTTGGAACGAAATTCGTGGAGCATCTTGATACTAGGAAATATCAGCCGGCAACCAGCCACATCATCCATGCGAGCAAGCTGCATTCCGTCGTGGCGTGACAGTTTGTCGATAATTGTTGAGCGGCGCTTCAATCGCTGCGCCACCTGCACATCCAAGTTCTTAGCTCTGGCCCGCAAGAGCGACTGAAACGAGTTGATCACATCGCGATGGGCCAACCTCCACGCTTCTAGAATAGTCGCCTGTCCTGGCTCCAACTTGCCGCCACGGAGTGCGTCGCCAGCGCGATTAATCGCACCCTTTGAGCCCCAATGGGGCAATTCGTCCTGCTTCGCCATGGCCGTCAATGCCGCCTCAACAGAGCCGCTTTCGGTCCACTGCCGGAGCACTTCGAAGGGGACGCGTTCTCCGTGTGGGAGGCGCGTTATAAACCTGTGGTCATGTGTATTCAAAGTAATAACTCCCCTCATGGGAAGGAGCGGGGACGTCGACAGACGCAGGCTCACGTGGGCGAGGCGCTTGTCGCGGAGGTTGTGTGATTTCGGAATAATAGCATTATGCACCTGTTTTGCCCGACGCATCAAGCCGAATTACGGGGAGTACGGTGACAGTGCCCTAAATGGTGCCGACTGACGCTTTGGCTTCGGAATTCGGTGCATTGTCACCGCAATTCCGAGAAGCTCACCGATCGCTGCCGTTGACTCTGGATCGAAGCCGCAGCCTCATCGGCTAATACCGCCAACTCGCTCCGCGCATGGCGATAGAGTCCGGCTTTGCGGCTTGCCGCGCCCCCGAATGCCGGGGAGTTCGGCCTGTTTCCCCTTCACACCCGCCCCGATTCGTGCGACCTCCGGCCCCAGCAAAACCCCTCATTTCGAGCCTTCGATGCACATTCTCCTGCTCGGTTCCGGCGGCCGCGAACATGCCCTGGCGTGGAAGATCGCGGCCTCTCCCCTGGTGACCAAATTCTGGTGCGCGCCCGGCAATGCCGGCATCGCGAAGGAGGCGGAATGCGTGGCGATCGATGTCGCCGACCATGCCGCCGTGATCGACTTCTGCAAAAAGAACGCGGTCGAGCTCGTGGTGGTCGGGCCGGAGACGCCGCTGGCGGCTGGCATCGTCGATGATCTCCGTGCTGAAGGCATCAAGGCGTTCGGTCCGGACAGGATCCCCGCCCAGCTCGAAAGCTCCAAGGGCTTCACCAAGGCGCTCTGTACCGAGTTCGGCATTCCGACCGGCGCCTACAAGCGCTTCACCAGTGCCGATGAGGCGCGGGCCTATGTGCAGAGCCAGGGCGCGCCGATCGTGGTGAAGGCCGATGGTCTCGCCGCCGGCAAGGGCGTCGTCGTCGCCAAGACCGTGCGCGAGGCCGAGGACGCCATCGCCATGATGTTCGAGGGCGCCTTCGGTGAGGCCGGCGCCGAGGTCGTGATCGAGGAGTTTCTCCCCGGCCGCGAGATCAGCTTCTTCGCGCTGTGCGACGGCGAGACCGCCATCCCGCTGGCCTCCGCGCAGGACCACAAGCGCGTGTTCGACCACGACGTCGGCCCGAACACCGGCGGCATGGGCGCCTATTCGCCGACGCCGCTGGTGACGCCCGCGATCCACGACGTGATTATGGCCAGGATCATCCTGCCGACGGTCGCTGGCATGAAGAAGCGGGGCACGCCGTTCCGCGGCATCCTCTATGCCGGCATCATGCTGACGACGCAGGGCCCAAAGCTGTTCGAGTTCAACGTGCGCTTCGGCGATCCCGAATGCCAGGTGCTGATGATGCGCATGATGTCGGACATCGTGCCGGCGTTCCTGGCCTCATGCGACGGCCAGCTGAAGAACTTTGACATTCGCTGGTATCCGGAGTCCGCGCTCACGGTGGTGATGGCCGCAAAAGGCTATCCCGGCGACTACCAGAAGGGCACGCGCATCGAGGGGCTCGATGACGCGGCCAAGGTGGAGACCGCCGAGATCTTCCATGCCGGCACCGTGGCGAAGGACGGCGCGATCCTCGCCAATGGCGGCCGCGTGCTCAACGTCTGCGCGCTCGGCGCGACGGTCGCGGAGGCGCAGGCGCGCGCCTACCAGGCCGTCGACCGCATCAACTGGCCGGACGGCTTTTGCCGCCGCGACATCGGCTGGCAGGCGGTGGAGGCCGAGAAGGCCCGGAGCTGACAAAAGCAAAGGCTGACAACAGCAAGCGCTGACAGGGTTTTTCGGCGCCGGGGCGCAAGGGAGGGACGTCGATGGCCTTGCCCGACGCCATTTTTAAAATGTGCAGGCGGGCATTGAACTTAGCTACTGTGCATGGGGTTGTTTTTCGACTTTGTTGTTGAGGCCTTCCCCGCGACTAACCAAATAAGGATGCAACAAGATGTCCGATCTCGCCGACCTCTATCCGGGCTTCGCCTCGGAATGGATCAACACCTCCTTCGGCCGCATCTTCGCCCGCGTCGGCGGCAACGGCCCGCCGCTGCTGCTGCTGCACGGCTTCTCCCAGACCCACGTGCAGTGGCACCGCGTGGCACCTGAGCTCGCTGAAAAGTTCACGCTGATCATCGCCGACCTGCCGGGCTATGGCTGGTCCGACATGCCCGAGAGCGATGCGCTGCACATCCCCTACAGCAAGCGCGCGATGGCCAAGGCCATGGTCGAGATGATGGAGCGCCTCGGCCACGTCCACTTCGCTTTGGCCGGTCACGACCGCGGTGGCCGCGTGTCGTATCGGCTGGCGTTGGATCATCCGGGCCGGCTGTCGAAGCTCGCGGTGCTCGATATCCTGCCGACCTATAATTACTGGGAGCGGATGAACCGCGCCTATGCGCTGAAGATCTATCACTGGACATTCTTGGCCCAGCCCGCGCCGCTGCCGGAGACGCTGATCTCCAGCAATGGCGAGTTCTTCCTGCGCTTCAAGATGGCGAGCCAGACCAAGTCGAAGACGCTCGATGCCATCGACCCGCGCGCGCTCGACCACTACATCGCCCCGTTCCGCGATCCCGCCCGCGTCCACGCGATGTGCGAGGACTACCGCGCCGGCGCCTATTTCGACTACGACCTCGACAAGGCCGATTTCGAAGCCGGCAAGAAGATCACGGTGCCGATGCTCGCGCTGTGGGGTGGCGCGGGCATCGCCCAGGCCGCCGCCACGCCGCTCGACACCTGGAAGCAGTGGGCCACTAACGTCGAGGGCATGCCGGTGGATTCCGGCCACTTCCTCACGGAGGAGAACCCCGACGTGACCGCGAGCGCGCTGCGCGAGTTTTTCGCGGGCGGTTAACGCCGCTCCCGAAAGAACTCCTTGAGCAGCCGCGCGGCCTCGCTCTCGCCGACCCCGGAATAGACATCCGGCGCGTGGTGGCAGGTCGGCGAGGCAAAGAACCGCACGCCCGATTCCACCGCGCCGCCCTTGGGATCGGCCGCGCCGTAATAGAGCCGGCGGACCCTTGCAAAGGAGATCGCGCCCGCACACATGGTGCAGGGCTCCAGCGTCACGTAGAGGTCGCAGTCCACCAGGCGCTCGCTGCCGATTTTCCTGGCGGCCTCGCGCAGCGCCACCAGCTCGGCATGGGCGGTGGGGTCGTGGTCGGTCAGCGTCCGGTTACCGGCGGTGGCGATGACCTCGTAATCCCGGACCACGACGCACCCGATCGGAACCTCGCCCGCCTTTCCGGCATTTTCGGCCGTTTTGAGCGCCAAATCCATGAAAGAGGGGGCTTTCAAGCCTCGTACCATCCGAAGAAACCTGCTAGTAGCTGCGCCTTCAGCAGAAGTGCTTACCGATTTTGCCTGAGCATGCGGCTCCGAACGAGCGCGCATAATGCTTAATGGCCATCCCCTGAGTGAGATCATTCATGCCTCGCGACAGCGACAAAGACAACGATTCCCGTGGCCGGCGAGGCCCGCCCAAAGGCGGCCGCAGCGGCAAGGCCCGCGGCCCCGAGAAGAAGTTCGCCAAGCGCGGCTTCGAGGGCAAAGGCGACAGCCGTCCGCCCCGCGGTGACCGTGACAGCCGCCCGCCGCGCAGCGACCGTGGAGATCGGCCCTTCCGTCCCCGCGCGGACGGCGATGCCCCGCGCCGCGATTTCAGCGACCGTCCGCGCTTCAAGCGCGATGACCGTGATGGCGAAGGTCGCGGCGAGCGCAGTTTCAAGCCGCGCGGCGATCGTCCATTCTCCGATCGCGGATCGCGCGACGGCGAGAAGCGACCCTTCAAGCCGCGCGGTGATCGCCCCTCCTTTGGCCGCGACGACCGTCCGCCGCGCAGCCGGGATCGCGATGACTCGCGGCCGGCCGGCCGCTCCGGCGGTGAGCGGAAGTTCGGCGAGAAGCGCCCCTATGCGCCGCGCGGCGATCGTCCCGAACGCAAGTTCGACGGCGAGCGGAAGTTTTCGCGTGGTGGTGGTGATCGCGAACGCGACCGTGGCGATCGTGGCCCGCGCGAGGATCGCGGCGAGCGCAGCTTCAAGCCGCGTGGCGACCGTCCGAACTTCGATCGCGGTGATCGCGCGCCGCGCGGCGACCGCAAGGACTTCAACAAAGGGCCGCGCAAGAGCTTTGACAAGGATTTCGGCGGCCGCGACCGCAGCGAGGACAAGCCCTGGCAGAAGCGCGACGATCGCCGTGAGGGTGGCCGTGGCGGCGATGACCGCCCGCGTTTCTCGCGTCCGCGCGAGGAGCGGTCCGGTGACGATCGTCCGCGCTTCAACCGTTCGCGCGAAGGACGGCCTGAGGGCCGCAGAGACTGGCAGGAGCATCCGCGTAGCGAAGGTCGCTTCGGCGACCGTCCGCGCCGCGAGAACGAGGACGACAGCCGGATCTTCGAGAAGCGCCCGGCCTTCGGCGGCCGCGGCGCCTATCGCGAGCGCGATCGGGATTTCGACGGACGGCCGCGCCGTGATGAGGCGCCGAAGCCGAAGAAGGCCGGCGAGCGCATCGCCCGGGTGCTCGCACGCGCAGGCCTTGCCTCGCGCCGCGACGCCGAGGAGATGGTCACGCAAGGCCGCATCACGGTTAACGGCCGCGTCATCAACTCGCCGGCGCTCGACATCACCAAGAACGACGTCGTTCTGGTCGACGGCAAGCCGTTGCCGGAGCGCGAGCGCACGCGGCTGTTTCTTTACCACAAGCCGCGCGGGCTGATGACCACGCACGACGACCCCGAGGGCCGTCCGACCGTGTTCGACAATCTGCCCGAAGGCCTGCCGCGCCTGATCTCGATCGGCCGGCTCGACTTCAACACCGAAGGCCTGCTGCTGCTCACCAATGACGGTGGGCTGGCGCGCACGCTCGAATTGCCCGACACCGGCTGGCTGCGCCGCTATCGCGTCCGCGCCCACGGTGACATCACGCAGGCGCAGCTCGATCAGCTCAAGAACGGCATCGAGGTCGACGGCGTCAAATACGGTCCGATCGAAGCGACGCTGGAGCGCGACCAGGGCGCCAATGTCTGGCTGGTGTTCGCGATCCGCGAAGGCAAGAACCGCGAGGTGCGCAATGTCTGCGCCCATCTCGGCCTCGAGGTGAACCGGCTGATCCGCGTCTCCTATGGCCCGTTCCAGCTCGGCGAAGTCCCCGAAGGCCAGGTCGAGGAAATCCGCGCGCGCGTGCTGCGCGAGCAACTCGGCGACAAGGTGATCGAGAAGTCGGGCGCGCAGTTCGACGTGCCCTCGAAAGCCTCGCGCATCGACGACGCGCCGAGCGAGAAGAAGCCGGCCAGCAAGCGCGGCGTGATCGCCGACCGCAAGGGCCGCCGCGTGCTGGTCCAGCGCACCGGCAGCGAGGAGGCGCGCGAGCGCAACGAGCAGGAAGCCAACGGCTATGGCCCGCCGCGCCGTCCCAAGCGCGGCTATCACGGCAAGCGCGACCTGACGCCGCGGGAGGACTAGTTTGCGCGTCGTCGGCGGCAGGTTGAAGGGGCGCAATCTCGCCTCACCGTCCTCGCGCGACATCCGCCCGACGGCGGACCGGTTGCGCGAGGCCGTGTTCAATATCCTCGTGCACGCCTACGATAATCCGATCGAGGACGCGCGCGTGCTCGATCTCTTCGCCGGCACCGGCGCGCTCGGCATCGAGGCGTCGTCGCGTGGTGCGAAGTTCACGCTGTTCGTCGACAACGGTGCGGAAGCGCGCGCCTTGCTGCGCAACAACGTCGAGTCGCTCGGCCTCGGCGGCGTGACAAAAGTCTATCGCCGCGATGCGACCGATCTCGGCCCTGCGCATCCCGTCGAGCCGTTCTCGCTGGTGTTCCTCGATCCGCCCTACGGCAAGGGTTTTGCGGAGAAGGCGCTCGCATCCTTGCGCGATGGCGGCTGGCTGACGCCGGGGGCGTTGCTGGTGGTGGAAGAGGCGAAAGCCGCGCAGTTCGCGACGCCGGAAGGTTTCGAGGAGCTGGGGCGGCGGGCCTATGACGACACGGAGTTCGTGTTTTTGAAAAAGGTGTAGCCTCGCACTCCGTGCGTAGGGTGGATTAGCGAAGCGTAATCCACCAAGGTCTGCTTTCTTGGATGGTGAAAAGGTGGATTACGCCTTCGGCTAATCCACCCTACGGCAGTCTCACCGCCGCCCGAACAGCTTCTCCACGTCGCTCAGCTTGAGCTCGACATAGGTCGGCCGGCCGTGGTTGCACTGGCCGGAGTTCGGCGTCTCCTCCATCTCGCGGAGCAGGGCGTTCATCTCCTCCGGACGCAGTCTTCGTCCGGCGCGCACCGATCCATGGCAGGCCATGGTCGCCGCGACATGCATCAGGCGGCGTTCGAGCGGAAGCGCCTCGTCCCATTCGGCCATGTGCTCGGAGAGATCGCGCAATAATCCGCCGGCATTGGTCTTGCCGAGCAGCGACGGCGTCTCGCGCACCGCGACGGCGCCGGGGCCGAAGGATTCGATCGCGAGTCCGAACGAGGCCAGCTCCTCGCTGCGCTCCAGCAGGCGCTCGACCGTCGCCTCGTCCATCTCGACGATCTCGGGGATCAGCAGGATCTGCCGCTGCACACCGTTCTCGGCCAGCGACGCCTTCAGCCGCTCATAGACGATGCGCTCATGCGCGGCGTGCTGGTCCACGATGATGAGCCCGTCGCGGGTCTGCGACACGATGTAGGTCTCGTGGATCTGCGTGCGCGCAGCACCCAGCGGACGATCGACCAGGTCGGCCACCGGCTGGGTCTCGAGCCGCACATCCGCGCTCGGCGCGCCGACGTCGAATGCGGCCTGCGCACGCTCGGCGAAGGCGGGCGCGGCCGAGCCGTCGAATGACGGCATCGGTGCGACGGGGGCGGACGGCGAGGCGCGCCAGTCCCAGCCTGCCGGACGCGGAGGCGTGAAGGCGGGCCGGAACGAGGCCAATGCACTCTCGCCACTGTTGGCGGCGGTGCGGCGGCCCTCGCGCGCAAGCCCTTCCTTCAATCCGTGCACGATCAGCGCGCGGACGAGTCCGGCGTTGCGGAAACGCACCTCGGTCTTGGCCGGATGCACGTTGGCATCGACTTCGCGCGGGTCCAGCGTGACGAACAGCGCCAGCACCGGATGACGGTCCCGCGGCAGATAGTCCGCATAGGCGCCGCGCACCGCGCCGAGGATCAGCTTGTCGCGCACCGGGCGGCCGTTGACGAAGAGATATTGCCCGAGCGCGTTGGCTTTGGTGAGAGCAGGCGCCGCCGCATAACCTGCGACGACGACGCCGTCGCGCTCGGCGTGGACCTCGAAGGCATGGCTACGGAACTCCGCGCCCAGGATATCGCCGAGCCGCGTCAGCCGTCCTGCCGCGCCGGGCAACGCCGCGGCCCAGGTGACGGGTGCGCGTTCTTCGCCGGCAAGCGTGAAGGCGACGTCGGGCCGTGCCATGGCGAGGCGCCGGACCACCTCGCGGATGGCTTCGGCCTCGGTGCGGTCGGTCTTCAGGAACTTCAGCCGCGCCGGTGTCGCATAGAAGAGGTCGTTGACCTCGACACGGGTGCCGTGCGCCAGCGCCGCCGGCATGATCTCGGATTTTTCGCCGCCTTCGACGGTGAGCGCCCAGGCATGCGGTTCGCTGGCATGCCGCGTGGTGATGGAGAGGCGCGCGACCGAGCCGATCGAGGGCAGCGCCTCGCCGCGGAACCCGAGGGTGCGGATCTGCAGCAGATCCTCGTCGTCGAGCTTCGACGTCGCGTGCCGCTCAACCGCGAGCGCAAGGTCCTTCGCGGTCATCCCGCCGCCGTCGTCGGTGATGCCGATCCGCCGCCGGCCGCCGCTATCGGTGAAGACGTCGATCCGGCTCGCGCCGGCATCGATGGCGTTCTCGACGAGTTCCTTGACCACGCTCGCCGGACGCTCGACCACCTCGCCGGCGGCGATGCGGTTGACGACCTGCTCGGGCAATTGACGGACGGGCATGGGCTTTCGAATGGGATTCGGTGAGGACGCTATTCTAGCCCGTGTTGCGTCAAAAGCATGCGTTGGGCAACAGCCGTTTCGCGCCCTGGGGAAGAGGGCCGCCTATCACATTGAAGACATTGGGCGTTCGAGAAAATCCCGCAAACCTGATGATACAACCGCCGGTGACCATCCTGATTGTGGGGTGCCGGGACGCGGTGTAGCATCGTGAAAAAATGGCAACAGGACGGGAGGACGCCATGTGCCATCTCTTCGCGCACCAGCCGCAACGCGATTACGAATCCCAAACCCGGTCTCTGCGAATCGGCGGGCACTGCACCTCGATCCGGCTCGAGATGGCGTTCTGGGACACGCTCGAGGAGATCGCGGCCAAGGAAAACATGAGCGTCGGCAAGTTCCTGACCACGCTCTACAACGAAGTGCTCGACCATCACGGCGAAGTGAAAAATTTCGCCTCGCTGTTGCGGTGTTCGTGCCTGATCTATCGTTCGAAGAGCATGGTGACGGTGCCGGAGTTCAAGGCCACGGTGACGCCGATCCTCGACGCGGCGGAGTAGCGGTCTCAGCAAACGGTGTGTAGCCCGGATGGAGCGCAGCGTAATCCGGGATTCGCGCAACGCGTGATGACCGCCCCGGATTACGCTTCGCTCCATCCGGGCTACGCGCTTCCCACCGCCGTCATTGCGAGGAGCTCTTGCGAAGAAGCAATCCAGACCGTCACCGCGGTGGGATTCCTGGATTG
>Ga0065165_1001835_pt1 | contig 20750 bp, 30 predicted proteins | sample AraplaMF_Cvi_mMF_FD_63813 | JGI IMG/M metagenome (GOLD analysis project Ga0065165, IMG submission 63813) | Arabidopsis root microbial communities from the University of North Carolina, USA - plate scrape MF_Cvi_mMF (version 2) (version 3) | ecosystem: Host-associated > Plants > Roots >... | reverse complement strand
CGAACATCCATGCATTCTCAAAAGTTGGTGGTGGCGCCGTACAGCTAAGTTCCTATATGTCCGTTTTGAGTTGAAAGCGGACCTTGCGTTTTTCCAAGTGCCCCGCCCAAGAACTGGATCGGATTGTCATCGACGGTCAGGGTTGTTCATGAGCGTCATCCAATTCCTGGGCTGTATTAAGAAGAGCCATGAGCTCCTTAGGGCTCGTCAACCCAGCCAGCGTTATGTCCGCCAGGCCGAACTTTGGCGTCTTCTTGTCTAACTTGACCAGCTCATCATCGAGCTTCACGGACTCGCTGAGCGAAGCTCGCGCAGACTCGATATCGCTATCCTCAATCTTCTGAAGAAGCCATGCGTTCTGTTTAAGACGAGCACGATCCGCGCCATGTGCGGCAACCGTGGCCACGGAAAGATGGCAGCTGAATCCAGACCAGAAAGCCATCCAAAGGCTACCAGCCCAGACCAGCGTTACCGCCCCGAAAAGCACCAGGACTTTCTTTCGCATCTCTACATCCTCGCCGTTGTCCAGCTTGAGGCGCCGATTAAAGTCATCGCGGACATCGCGACAAGCTCTTCGCGTGGCGCCGCTCATCCCATCGTCGCCATGCCTGCCTCGGATCGAATTCGGATCAGCGACGGACGCGATAACGGATATGTGTGGCATCCGGCGTATCGATCACCCGAACAATCTCCAATTCGACGCGCGACGGCAATACATCGAACAGTCGGAGGCCACCGCCAAACAGCACCGGGATCTGGTGGATCTGCAACTCGTCCAGCACGCCAGCCTCGAGCGCCCGTTGCGCCGTGTACGCGCCGAGCATCAGTACGTTGCGGTCCCCAGCGGCGGCCTTGGCCTGCGCCATGGCGCTCTCAATCCCGTCGAGCACGTACTTCACCAATGGATAGTTTGCCACCGAAGGGCCGGGCGGACGATGGCTTGGCACGATGATGGGGACACCGTGATTATCACCGCCCCAGTGATCGATCTGCTCCACCGTACGCCGTCCTGCCAGAATCGCGCCCGGTGAATTCCATTCGTCCCACAACTGCCCGACCGCCCCCGATGGCCGGAAGAAGTCTCCATACCATTCGTGCAGCCGGTCGAAGCCGTCGCCGCCGGGGTTGCCTGGTTCGTCGTTGGGGCCAGCGATATATCCGTCGAGCGACATGGACATGAAGAGCACTGATATCGGCATTTGAGTCTCCTACGGCCTCAATGAAGTTCCACAGAGCGCCGCATTGTCATCCAGATCTTTGATGGTCATGACCTTTCCGCCCTGAGGGTCAAACGCAACACCGCCGAAGTTCTTCACCAGCACCTCGGCGGATCGCATGGCTGCGATGCATTCATGCGCATCACCACCGAACGAAAGCTGGTAGGCAACGCCGCCGCTGACACCAGCCGCCACCACCATCGGGTAATCCGAGACGAGCTCCTTCGCGTCATTCCTGAAGAAGAAAAAGCCCGTGGTCTTGCCATCCACAACAAGGGGCAGAAAGCCACTGTGTTTGGCGAGGTCTACCGGGGCGACAAAGTGCATTTCGGGGCGACTCGCCCGCATGGCCTTTTGCCAGGCGTCGAAGTCTGGTGCCCGATTGAGTGCCAGGAATACGAAGATGTCGACTGACATTTAGCCTCCCAAGAGTCTGGCCATGTCGAACTATCTCAGATGTCCGCTTCGGGCCGGAAGCGGACTTTACCCTGCTCGCCAAGGGATGACCTTGGCAACCAGAACGAATGCTAGGTATGCGGCCGGCGTCGTCAGCACGCCCAGCCCAAAACGGGCCCAATAGTTCGCGGGCCTTCGAAGAAAAGAGAGTGCCAGCCCTCCCAGTGCGACCGCCAGGTAGGGGGCGAAAGTCATCACCCACATGGCGTAGAACGCAAAGATGTCTGACTTTCCCCTTGAGATGAGATAGCTGACCGCTATCGCGCCGTATAGACATAGCGCCGGAAAGAGCGCTCCAAGTATGACGATGGCTCTTGGTCGAACTTGGGGCCTTAGCGCCATGAATATAAGCAACCCGACCGGAATGCCGAGTTCCAAGGCGATCGCACCAATGGTCAAGATTGTCTCAGCCATGCTCCGTCCGCTTGGCTCCGTCCGCTTGCAGGCCGACTATGTGCATTTCATCCGCTTCGGGTCGAGAGCAGACGTTAGGCCTTCGAGAATACTTGGCGCCTGAAGTCGCGCAGCCAACCCTTCAATGCGCCGGGTCCACCAACGAAGTACCAGACAGACAATCCTCCGATACCCAGCAGTGTCCATTCCACACGGGACCAGAGATAGGGCCACGGCTTCTGCGCACCGTTGATCTCGTACGAGAACCCCCATCGATTCTTGGCAAATGTCCAACCCTCTACCAGGTAGCTCGGGTCAAACTGATAGATGAACGGCACAAAATCGTCCAGCTCCCCATCGGGACGACGCACTTCATAGTGAGCTACACAACGGTTGTTGAGTGGCTGCTCGCAAACATCGTGATGCGACTCGATCGTAAATCGACCGGTATAGAAGTATGTAGCTCCGATGCTCCACAAGCCCGTAGAGAAGGCCACGGAGGACCACACAAGCAGCAGTGTCGTGAAGACGAATCGTAGAACGTTCTCCATCGTTGCTTTCAATCCTCCGTTGCAGCGTGGCCAATGTCCGCTCTGGGGCGAGAGCGGACCTTTAGTACTTGCTACCGACCGATCTTCTCTCCGATGTAGCGCAATAGTGGCGCCGCATGGATAAGCATGAGCGAAGGCCCCGCTCCCTTGATGTCACCTTCTTGCTTTCGCAAGTTCAGAAGGAATTCCCAGCTGTCGCCAAGGCTCCCCACTCGATCGGCCTTCGGCACCTCTTTGGTCATGTCATACAAGAGGTCGCTGTCGACACCCCAGTAGTAATCCTGGTCAAGTCGAAGGTCAGGGCCGTTTATGGCTTCCACGTGGTCAAGGAGATCGTTCAAGATCCCGCGCAGCTCGCCTATGTTCACGACGGGATACTTGGTCATCGGATGATGCTTTCCTGGCGAGATCATGATCAGGTCCACTTCGGATGGAAACGGACCCGGGTTGCTACATAGAGTCTGAAGCGGACTTTATTCAACCTGCAAATACCGTCTTGCCCTGAATCCGCATGTGCCAATCTCGGCGGGACCAACCCGGCGTGCAATCACCTGGCCCACTGTTTTGTCCGCCGGTGCGGCGACACCGGCTCCCCAGGATTGGCCTGTTCCCGAAAGCGCTTCTGTGTCTCCTCGCAGAACCACCTCGTAACCGGCATCCGTCGATCGAAAGAGCGCTAGATGCAACCCGTCATTCCTTTGCGACCATACGGTCAGCGCCGGTCCTCGCGTATTGGCATAGCCGGCATAGTCGCGGTTCGCCAAGCGCCGAAGGAGGTAGCAGCCGTTCGCCTTTCCCCCCGACAGGACCGGTTGGAATCCCACGTCGAGTTTTTGTCCCTCGGAGCGCTCTATTCTGTCGGCAAGCAGAACAAAGACCCCCTCGACAACGGCATTCTTCACGCTGGCAAAGGAGCAGGGGCCACGGCAGATGATCACCTGATATGTGCCAACCAACTGCGTTTCCGTTGGCTCTGCTGCCGAAGCGGTCGTCAGGCAGATGCATCCGGTGACTGCAGCAAGTGCCGCAGCCGTTCTCAGCAGAAGTCTATGAGCAGCCATCAAGCGATCCTCATCCGTCAGGTTCTGCCATCGCTAAATAGGGTTAGGCATGCCACGCGCCCCCAAAGTGGCCACTGTTCAGAACGAAGGCGCCCCAGGCGATTTCCGGTCCATATCAAAACAGTGCTTTCCGGCGGGATGATGCCAACGCTGCCCGCCAGGAGGAATGTAGCCATCGCGCCCCACTTCTTCCGACTCGGATGCGGCATCGAAATCCGCGCACAGCCGATAGGTGTCGGGACCGGTCACCACATAGCCATACGCCACACCGCTGACCGGGTCGGTGGTATGGATCTGTTCCGCGTCGATTGCCACCAGGTCAGGCGGCAAGGACTTGTGCTGAGACCAGTAGCCCATGACCTGCAGCGAGATTCGGCTCAGGTCCGACACCCTGCGTCCATCCATCCGTAGCGCACGCTGGTGCGCTGGAGAGCCGACCACGGCCAGGCCGGCGATCACGGCTGCGGCCATGCCAATAGATACGGCGATCGCCAGCCATCGCACTCCCTTGCGCGGCATCATGCGACACGCTCGTCGCTGCGCAGATCCCAGAGGTAGTAGCCGAATACGGTGCAGGCTATTGCCGCGGCAACCAGCACCTTGAGCACGAAGCGCACGGTGATCTCGCCGCCGAGCACGCCGTCCACCAGGGTGATCAGGTCGCAGATGAGCACGACCGCGGCGACGAAGAGCGTCAAATAGGTAAGCCAGCGGCGTGCCGCGGATTGCCGCTTGATAGGCTGCCGCGCGACCTCGCCGCGGATCCTGCCGGAAATCCACAGGAAAACCGGGAAGGCGATGATGATCGAGGCAACGGACCAGCGCATGCTTTGCGATATCCCGTTGTTGTATGGCATGGCCATATCGGGGAAGGCGCGGTTGATCAGCTGGAACAGCAGGCTGCCGAAGTGATAGGCGCTCAGGTAGAGCGTGGTGAACAGCACCAGATAGATAAAGGTATCGCGTGCCGAAAGGTATGGCCGCGGCTTGGGAACCGGTACGGCGAAGTCCACGTCCGCGAATGCCGAGAGTGCGCCGCGCACCTGTTCCGGCGTCCAGCCTGCGTCTGTGAGCGCGGTTTCGATGCTTTGCCGGCTGCAACCACGTATCAGCGAACTGCGTACGAACCGCTCCAGGTCCTGCGTGCTGCTGGGCATAGGTGTTCCTCTTCCTTGATGAGTGATATCGAGCCGAATCTGAACTGTAATTCGAGCGCCACAGGGCGACGGTTGTGGCGAATGTCTGGCTTCTGCACTCCGGGGCTCGGCTGCCGACCTGGGCCAATAGCCCAGGTCCCGGATTTCCGGAAGCTTGCTGGGGCTGCGCCACTTTTGGCAAGGTTGGGCGCCTGGCGTGGCCTGGAAGGGCCGCCCCGTGTCGATCCCGCGCCCGCCCATTCGTCGCATCCATGAAGGCGACCATATCGGCCGCCCCTTCCGCTGAGGAAACTGCCATGTCCTACATCGATGGTTTCGTGATCGCCGTACCCAACGCCAACCGTGAAAAGTTCATTGCGCACGCCCGTACTTTCGACGCCATTTTCGTGGAATTCGGCGCTATTCGAGTGGTGGAGTGCTGGGGCGACGACGTGCCCGACGGCAAGGTCACCGACTTCCGCCGCGCCGTGCAGGCCACGCAGGATGAGTCCGTGGTGTTCTCCTGGGTGGAATGGCCCGACAAGGCCACCCGCGACGCCGGCATGGCGAAATTCATGCAGGACCCGCGCATGGAAGCCGCCGCTGACTGTCCTTTCGACGGCAAGCGGATGATCTTTGGGGGCTTCGTGTCGGTGGTCAGTCTGCCGGGCTGATCTTGCCGCGAGGGCAAAGCATCCGTTGGCCGAGCTTTGCTGCCGTAATCCCATAGTTTGGCCGTACTGGCCAAACTATGGTTCTGCGCACGGCGTGATCTCATAGGATTTGGGCGTCACCAAGAACTCCCTTGGTGCGTGCCACTGGGCTGAAGACCTCAGCTACTTCTCCGCGCATCGTGGATGACGCACTTCCACGCGGCGTAGCCAAGCATGACCGCTACGCCCGCGCCGACCGCAACCATCGAGCCGGTGCGTGCAAGTTCCTGCGGCGCGAATGCCCACAATGCGGTCCACACCAGGAAGGCCAGCGTCATGGCCCAGCCGCCGACGCGACCTATGGCCTGTGCCAGCGTGGCGTGCTGAACGGAGCGGGGCGAGCCTTGCATCCTCTTCGGCAAGGCGTTGCAGAAGACCGCGAGGGCGAGGCCGATGATGATGTTGTTTCCGCGCGTAACCAGCTCTGCGCCCACCCATCCTTGTTTGTGGGCTACGGTGAGCAGCAGGGCGCCGGCGATCATGGCGGCCGCGAGCTTGAGGCCGAAAAGGATTTCTTTTCTCGCGCTCATCTGGAGGCTCCTTTACGGGATGCTTTGAGCTTGGCCTTGCCGGCGGATTCCGCGGTCGCGCGTGTGCCGGCGCCGATGCCGAACAGCTGGGTAAAGCTCAGCAGTGCGTCTTCCAGCACCGACAGCTTCAGCTGGTAAATGATGCTGGTGCCGATCTTGTGCGCCTCGATCAGATCGGCTTCGCGCAGTACCGCGAAGTGCGCCGACATGGTGGGCCGCGATACGGGAAAACAGTCCGAAAGCTCGCCTGCGCTCATGGAGCGCTGGCGCAGCAGCTCCAGCACTTTGCGGCGGGTGGGATCGGCCAGGGCTTTGAAGACGGCGTTCATGGCCGCTATTTAGTTAATCATCTAAATTAGAGTCAAGTAAAATTTCGATGATTGCCTAAATTGCCGTCGGCACGCGGGGAAACTAACACTTGGCCCGCCGCGGACGCGTATGCTTGCAAAATTAAGCCTTGTGCCAAGCGCACCCTCACTACGCACGCGGCGGAGCTGCCGTCGTCCTCGTGAGTCCACTCGTATCCCGCGCGTGCCGGATGGCCGCGGCCCCCGGCGAACCGTCGTACGACGGCCATCTCCTGCCTTATCCCCCATCCCTGGAAACCCCTAGCGCATGACCTCTGCCGAACGTCCCGCCGCCGCACGCTGTTCTTCCTGCGAAGCTGTCTGCTGCCGCCTCATGGTGGTTCTGCAACCGGAAGAATCGATTCCCGATCACCTCACCACGTATTCGCCCAAAGGGTATCGCGTGATGAAGCGCGGCGAGGACGGCTGGTGCGTGGCCATGAACAGCGTGCAGATGAATTGCGGCATCTACGAAACGCGCCCCGCCGTGTGCCGCCGCTTTGTGATGAATGGGCCCTATTGCAGGGCCATTCGCGAGGACTACAGCCGCGACGCGGCCAAGGCACTGCAAGAGTCAGCCAGGTAACGGCTGTGCCGAGCTGCTGCGTTCCTACGAACGCAGCTTGTAGCCGGTACGGAAGATCCAGGCGATGGCCACGATGCAGACCAGCAGAAAGGCCAGCGTCATGCTCGCGCTCAATACGACATTGACGTCGGACTGCCCGTAGAAGCTCCAGCGAAAACCGCTGATCAGGTACACCACGGGATTGAACAGCGCCACCTTCTGCCAGAACGGCGGCAGCATGCCGATCGAATAGAACGCGCCGCCGAGAAAGGTGAGCGGGGTGACCACCATCAGCGGGATCACCTGCAGTTTCTGGAAGTCATCGGCCCACAGGCCGATGATGAAACCGAAGGAGCTGAAGGTGATGGCGGTGAGCAGCAGGAAGACCATCATCCACAGCGGGTGCATGATGCTGTAGGGCACGAAGAAACGCGCGGTAATCAGGATCAACAAGCCCAGCATCACCGATTTGGTGGACGCCGCCCCGACATAGCCCAGCACTGCCTCCAGCGGCGAAACGGGCGCGGAGAGCAGCTCGTAAATCGTGCCCGACCACTTGGGCAGGTAAATGCCGAAAGAGGCATTGGAAATGCTTTCGTTGAGCAGCGAAAGCATGATCAGCCCGGGAATGATGAAGGCGCCGTAGCTGGTCCCGCCGATCTCGCCCATGCGCGAACCGATGGCGGTGCCGAACACGATGAAATACAGCGACGTCGACAGCACCGGCGACACGATGCTCTGGGTCAGCGTGCGGAAGGTGCGGGCCATCTCGAAGCGGTAGATGGCGCGAATGGCTGGAATGTTCATCGCGTCCCCCGCACCAGGCTGACGAAAATATCTTCGAGCGAGCTTTCCATCGTATGCAGGTCCTTGAAGTCCACCCCGCGATCGCCCAGCTTGCGCAGCAGTACCGCAATGCCGGTGTCGTCGCTCTGGGCGTCGAAGGTGTAGGTCAGCGTGGCGCCGTCGTCGGCGAGCTCCAGCGCGTAGTCGTCCAGCCCTTCGGGCAGCGCCTGGATGGGCGCCTTGAGGCTGATGGACAGCTGCTTCTTGCCCAGCTTGCGCATCAGCGCATGCTTGTCTTCGACCAGGATCAGTTCGCCGCGGGTGATCACGCCCACCCGGTCGGCCATTTCCTCGGCCTCCTCGATGTAATGCGTGGTCAGGATGACCGTGACGCCGGTGGCGCGGAGCGCGCGCACCATCTGCCACATGTCGTGGCGTAGCTCCACGTCCACGCCGGCGGTGGGCTCGTCCAGGAACAGGATGCTCGGCTCGTGCGCCAGCGCCTTGGCGATCAGGACGCGGCGCTTCATGCCGCCGGAGAGCGTCATGATCTTCGCGTCTTTCTTTTCCCACAGCGAAAGGTCGCGCAATACCTTTTCGATGTGCTGGTCGTCGCGGGCGCGGCCGAACAAGCCTCGGCTGAATCTGACCGCAGCCCACACCGTTTCGAAGGCGTCCGTCGACAGCTCCTGCGGCACCAGGCCGATCTTCGACCGCGTAACGCGGTAATCGCGCAGCACGTCGGCACCATCGGCATGCACGGTGCCGGAACTGGGCTTGACGATGCCGCAGATAATGCTGATCAGCGTGGTCTTGCCGGCGCCATTGGGGCCGAGCAACGCAAAGATCTCGCCCCGCTTGATGTCCAGGTCCACTGACTTCAGCGCCTGGAAACCGTTCTTGTACGTCTTGCTGATGCCCCGGATAGAAATAGCGTGCGGCGGCAATGCGGCCTGTTCGCTCATGGTGTTCCCTGGTGTGGCGTGTCGCGGCGTCCGGGGAGTCTACGCCCGCCTTGGCCAGATACGAAGCGGGGGTGAATTCATCAGGCTGGGTTGAACTCGCGGATCACTTCGATGAGGCCGACGATGTTGTCGTTCAGTGCTTGCAGATCTTCTGCCGGGACCCACCATTCGGTGTGGTGAGATCCGCCTACGCGCTGCACTGGGTATTTGCTCATGAAGGACGTGCGGACCTGGAAGCGGGTGACGGCGCCGTAGCCGCTGTCGCGTATGTTCCAAGTGCTGGCAATTTCGGTGGCGTATTGTTCGTTGGTGACCGGGTAGAAGATGGGCTGGTCGGGGAGGCGCGGGGGCCAGCGTTTGAAGTCGGCTTCGCGCAGGAGTTCCCATTCCTTGGGGCCGATGGGGCGGTAGAGCACGGTCAGTTCTTCGGAAATCGCCATATAAGGTTTCGTCCTTCCTTGGTCAGCTTTCTTGTACCGGTTTTTGGCCGGTCGTTGATAAAAACCACCATTTGAAGCCTCAATCGCCCGCTTGCTTGGCTCGTACAAGCCCGCATTCAGCACAGTAACTCGCCCTGGGCGTACGTAGCGGCTTTCCACACGCTCCACATGGCGGACCGAACAGGCTGGCTCTGTGGTGCCAAAGGACATCGGGATTCGATTCCATGGCGCCAGTCAACTGCTGGTAGCGAGACAGCGCCTCGTCACCGAATCCCTGGCTGAGTGCCTCGGCCAGCGATGCCCCGGCATTTCGCCGGAATTCCTGGATCCTCGACATCATGATCGAAAGGAGGGAGGCGACCTCCGGCCATTCGTGCTCGTCGAGCATGGGTACGTTCCGCTTGCATCTCCAGCAATAGAGCGTCTCTGCCATGAGTATCTTTTCCTTGCGCGCTGAGGCTGGAGCCCGCGCCTTTTTGGCTAGCTTGTGGTGGGCTCAGAGCGGGAAGCCATTAACCATCTGCGATCGAGCGCTATGTTGGACAGCAAGTGGCAGTGATCGCATTTGAAGTCGAATAGATCGTGGAGTCGAGGCGTCAGTCGCCACTCGTTTCCGCAGCCTGGGCAGCGTCGTTCAAGTTCAGTGCGAAGGCTTCGGCCGTAGTAACGGTACAGGTAGTAGTAGTAAGGTCGTCCGCTTGAATTCGCGAGAGTTTTGCAGCATTCCAGACCGCTTTTACTCAGATTGCTCTCGATGTTTGATAGCTCTCGCGTTGCAGCACGCTCGAGCACGGCGCAGTTCATCTGAAGGGTGTCGCAGCTTTGATAATTGGATTGCCACGATATGACGTCAGAATATTCATCGCTCGATGTGGCTTTCATGCGATATAGCGCGATCGGGCCGAAGCAGTCGATGCATCGTATCGGTGATACCAAAGTGACGTATGTAGTGAAGAGCACATAAGCGCTGGGGCTGGAGCACGAACACGGCGATAGGGATTCGATGTGCTTGCCAAGCACCTCGGTTGCCAAGAGCAACCCCTTCATTTCGCAGCGTGCTATGGCTTTATTTACATACTTGTTGTTGAAGCGATCATCCAGTGATTGTTCTTCGGGGCAGAGTACCGTCGTTGAAAAGGCCTCCCCATGGGCGTGGATTGGCCATTCGCTTCCATAGATTTGCCCATTCATGCGCCAGGCCGCCAGCAAATCCCCGATGAGATCGCTGACCGATTCCTCCACCGCGTCGTCCGCTATCGCGGTTGCAAAGGAGACTAGATTTACGTACATGAGGATCCTTTCCCCCGTTCCTTGATCGCCATTATTGGTGACGCATGGCGTCTATGAGAACCCCATGCCTGTCGAGTAGAAACGGAACCCGATATAGGGACGAGCGCAGTTAATTGCCTTTAACTACTCCCGTCCCCGATCACCCCATCTCAAGGATGAAGGGCCAGCCCCTTGATCGCTTTGTCGACAGCTTTCTTCGGGCCACGCAGCCCCAGGCCCACCAGATCCATATTGCCGGGATCTTCGGCGAGGAAAGCGTTCCGGTTCGCCTCGTCATGTCCGGTGGAGAACATGGAGAAGACATAGGGGACGATCGTCAGTTGTCCCTGCAGCGCCATTCTCTGAGCGGCCTGGAGGCCGGCCAGGCCGGCCTGGAAAATCAGGATGGGCTGGCCGAGCATGTTCCCGTAGCGATGGCCGGCGGCATCGACATAGGGAAGGCCCAAGGCATCGGGCGCGGCGGCGGCGATGCCGGTCGCCAGGAAGGCCGTCACGTTGAGACGCTGCCAGCCGGGCAGATCGTCGCGGACGATAAGGGCGACCTTCGTATCGAACATGCCGCTCTCCTTTCAAAGATTGAAAGCAGACATTCTCTTCAGGGGGCGGCGGAGCGGTCTAGAACGTTTGTGCATTGGCCCTGGTAGGCGGCGGGCGAAAGGCGATAGGCCCGCTGGAACCAACGCCCCATATGGCTCTGGTCGGAAAAGCCCACGTCCAGTGCGACCTGGCCCGGCGCCGCGCCGCCGGCGAGCAAGGCCCTGGCCGCCCGCAATCGCAGGCGCACCAGGTAGGCGTGCGGCGAAAGGCCGAAGCTGCGCTTGAATTGCCGGGTCAGACGGAAGCGGTCGATCCCGGATTGATGAGCCAGCTCGTCCAGGCCGATGTCACGGGACATGTGCTCATGGAGAAAATCGCGGGCGCGGAGCATCTGTTCCGGTGAGCCCTGGGCCGGTGCGGCGATCGCGCCGGTGTGCGCGCTGAGGCGTCGTACCAGCGCGTCCAGGCATTGGTCGCGCGCCAGCCTGGCTTCCTTGAAATGAAGCGCGAGGAAGGCGTTGTGGATGGTGTCGCGCAGACGATCGTCGGTGGCCACCGTGCTTCGAAAGGCAGAGCCGATACCGGATGCGTCCGGTGCATCGAGCCGGCCGGCCATCGACGACAGCCATCGCTGCGGCAGATAAAGCATGGCGTAGGTAAAGCCGATGTCCTGCGGAGCGTAGCCATCGTGAACCGCGCCGGGCTCGATCAGCATCACTCGCCCCTCGGTACTGCGATGGGTGGTTCGATGACACCGGAACTGCTGAACACCTTGCTGCGTCACCCCGACGAGCACTTCGTCATGATCGTGAGGATCGTAAGCGTGGCCCCGGAAATGCGCGTGCACGGTCTCGATCCCCGTGTCGGGATCGCGGGAGATCCGGATCCAGTCGTTGCTGAGGTTTTCGGTGCCCTGTTTCATATAAGACGGCAGGTGAGAGCCTTCGCAACCCATAGTGACTGAATTCGCCACCTCTGTCCGCTACAGGTAATGGAAATGCATCAAGGTGAACGCGCTCATATCGGCCCAGGCATGAAAGCTGATCGCGTACCAAAGATTGGCCGGCCAGCGGCAACGCATGGCGCCCGCGAACAGGGCGAACACCAGGGCATTGGCGACGCCGAAGCGGCCGAGCTGCCAGTGGTAAGCGGCGAATACGAGTGCGGTCAGGGCGAAAGCCAGCAAGGTGCGCCAGCGTGAGCCCGGCAGGTGACGCAACAGCGCGTCGTACAGGAAGCCGCGGAATACCAGTTCCTCGTAGAAGCCGCCGATCAGCCACGCCAGGGCGAGGGCGATCACGTAGCCGGAAAGATGGTCGCGTACGAACGCGAAGTCGGACAGGTCAGGCAGCTCGCCCAGCGCAAGGGCAAGCGCCGGGCCGATCACGCTGTAGTTGACGACGGCGTAAGCTACCCCGAGCGCTCCGCCGACGATCAGCGGAATGACGCCGAAACCCCGCCAACCGAAGCCGACGTCGGCCCAGCGGAGCTGCCGGTAGCGCAGCATGGCCGTGCAAAGTCCCAAGCCAAGCGCCGGATAAAGCAACATCGGCACGCCCAGATGAGGGGCGGCCAGCACGCAGGCCGTACCGAGGGCGATCAAGGGCACCCGGGGAAGCCGCCTTCGATTTGCGCGAACGCTATCCACTCGCAAGGCTCCGAATGATCAGGCAATGGGAGATAGGGAGAGGGATGTGCCGGGCCGGCTTTGACCACCCCCGTCCCCGATATCGCAACATTGCCGCAGCCCATGTCGATTTTGGAAGCTCCCGTTCGTCGCCTGGATAAGCGGCCCGGGGGAACGACCGCCGCGACCATGAACCCGACCGCATAAACGGCCCAACCGAGAGGACACGACCATGCGTACGACGATGCGGAAAACGATGGCAATGAAGTGCGCCGGCAGGCTCGCCGCCCAACGGATGGCGTGCGCCGTGCTGGCCATGCTGGGCGTGACCGGCGCCGTGGTGCAAGCGGCTGAAACCTATCCCCGCATGGCCTCCGTCGATGCCTATCTGATGGACCGCGCCCAGGAAATCGCCCTGGCCAGAAGCGCCGCGCCCGCTTCCATTTCCAAGGATGCGACCGTTCTGGTGCTCACTCGCACCGGCTATGAAACCGCCGTAAAGGGCAGCAACGGCTTCGTCTGCTGGGTGGCGCGGGGATTCAGCGGCGCGCCGGACTGGCCTGAGCGATGGAATCCGAAAATCCGCGCCGCCGGCTGCGACAACCCGCAGGCCGCGCGCACCGTCACCCCGATCGCCAAGCTTCGTACGGCGATGACTCTTGCCGGCCGTAGCGACGCCGATATCGCCAAGCGCATCAAGGCCGCCGTGCGCAGCAAGGAAATCGCGCCGCTGGAGCCGGGCGCCATGTGCTACATGATGTCCAAATCCTCCTATTTGTCGGAGGACGGCGAACACGATATGGCGCACGTCATGTTCTACGTGCCATTCAAGGACGGCGCCAGCTGGGGAGCCAATGCCGATGGCTCGCCCATCTTCGGCGGCAACTATTGGTTCTTCGCGCCGGACCATCAGGCCCAGGCCGCCGAACTGCCGCCGCTGTCGGTATTGCTGGTCGGGGTCGCCACCTGGTCCGACGGCACGCCTGCCGGCACGCACCCGATGTAATTGCTAAAACACCCCGGCCTCGAGCAGGCCGGGGTGTTCTGGTCTGATCCTGGCTTTGAAAAGCATGCGTGCTAGAGCCTCTTAGCCAGGCACGCCGACCACGCTATGACATGGGCTGCTTTTGACAGAGAGGCCACGACGGCAGCGCTAACGTGTTCCGCCGCAGAACGGAGCAGCTCGTATGCATATCATTCTCGGTGGTACGGGGCACGTCGGGTCGGCGGCGGCGAAGCGGCTGCTCGAGATGGGCGAGCCGGTTACGGTCGTCTCGCACACGGGTAGCCAACGATACGAATGGGAACGGCGCGGCGCCAGGTTTGAGGTGGCGGACGTCTTCGATACCGAGGCACTGCGCGACGTATTTCGAACAGGCAAGCGTGCATTCCTGCTTAATCCACCGGCCGATCCGTCGACCGATACGGATGCGCAGGAGAAACGCAGCGCCGCCGCCATTCTGGATGCATTGGACGGTTCCGGATTGGAGCAGGTGGTGGCCGAGTCGACCATGGGCGCACAGCCCGGTGAGCGCCTCGGGGACTTGAGCGTGCTCCACGATTTCGAGCAGGCCCTGCGCCGCCAGCCTGTGCCGGTCGCCGTGATCCGCGCCGCGTATTACATGAGCAATTGGGATGCGTCTTTGGAAATGGCCATCAACGAAGGCCATCTCGCATCGATGTATCCCGCCGACCTGGCCATGCCGATGGTCGCGCCGGAAGACTTGGGCAGGGCCGCGGCCCGGCTGCTTACTGCACCGCGGGGCGAATCCGGCATCCACTATGTCGAAGGACCGGAGCGCTACTCGCCCAACGACGTCGCGGCTGCCTTTGCCGCGGCGATCGGCAAGCCGGTGGCGGTGAAAGTCATTCCGCGCGACCAGTGGGAAGCCACGTATCGCCAGCTTGGATTCTCGAAGGCCGCTGCCGCGTCGTATGCGCGGATGACCGCGGTCAGCCTGGATGGGGATTTCGAACGTCCAGCGTCGCCTGAGCGTGGCACGGTGACGTTGCAGGACTACATCGATGAGCTGGTTGACCGGGCGGCCCGGCAATCCGCAAGGACCGCCGGCTCGCACCGCTCCTGAGGATCGCCTGGTTGAATGCCGTACGGGCACGCGCGGCGGCGCTTCGCTTCGGCGCCCTCGCATAAATCGACCGTCGAATGGCGGGTGCTGTTCGATGCCATTCGACGGTCATGCGGAATGGCTCCCGCAAGCATCTAAGCCCGATGACGGTCCGCATTTGCTATGCGGCAGCGCCATAGTCCCTGGCCTCGCCCTGCCAGCCGCTTTGCTGCAGGAACTGCTGCCAGGTCAGTGCGCGCGGGTCGATGCGTCGGCTCCAGGCAAGATCGCGTCCAGGAGCGTAGTAGCCATACTCGACGGCGTACTCCACCATGCCTACCGTTTCGTCCACGAGCCAAGGGTTGCTGCCGAACGCAGGGAAGTGCCGCAGCAGCTCATCCCGGGTATAGGCGGAGGCGTAATGCGCCGCCTGCCCGGAGACGCGAACGAAGGCGTCCACAATCTGTCGTGCCGTCAGGATCTCGCCGATCACCGGCAGGACTTCGCCCGCGTACTTCTCCGGATGATCGAATATCTCCAGTACGGCGGGCCCGGTCGCGGTAAGCGGATCGACGAACGGCATGGGCACGTCGGGTGGCAGATAGATGGCGAAGCTCAGGCTGCCATCGGCCTGGCGCGCGGGGACGTAGTACTCCAGGAAATTGCTGTAGAAGAACGCCAGGTAGATGAAAGAGCTGCGCAGCGGCAGCGAGCGGATGTGCTCTTCCACCTGTGCCTTCTCGGTGAAGTGCGGCGCCCATTTGGCGCCCCTGGTTCGCGCATGGACGTTTTCCAGGCCGCTCCACACGACGTGCCCGACGCCTGCGGCGTTGGCCGCATCGGCCAACTCCCGCCCCAGCGCCAGCTCGGGCTGGCCCGGCGGCGGTACTGGCATGGTCGGCGGAGTCATCAGAAAGGCGCCGTGGGAGCCGCGCATGGCGGCGGTCAGCTCCGCCTGCCGGCCAGGCTCCAATGGCGCCACGACGACTTCCGCGCCGCGCTCGGCCAGTTGGCGCATCAGCGGGCTGTCGGTGCGCCGGGCCAGTGCGCGTACGCGGTAGCGGCCGCTCGCCAGCAAGGCCGCGGCAACGCTGCGCCCCTGTTTGCTGGCCGCACCGGCGACAGTGATAAGAGGTTTCTGCGAGGCGAGGGACATGGCGTTCTCCTGGAGTAAGCGGGGCACTCATGGTGCGAATGAGCGTCTACTCTCGGATCTGGATAGCCATTTGTGAAATTGCATCTTTGTTGGCCTAGTATCCATGCCATGAATACCAAGCGCCTGGATCTCAATCTGCTGGTCACGCTGGAAGCCCTGCTGGTGGAGCAGAACGTGACCAGGGCGGCGAGCCGCCTGCATCTGAGCCAGCCGGCGGTGAGCGCGCAGCTCGGCCGCCTGCGCGACATGTTCGACGATCCGCTGCTGGTTCCGGCCCAAAGAGGCATGACGCCTACGGCCAAGGCGCTGGACCTGCTGGAGCCACTGCGCCAGGCTCTGGATCAGGTACGCGCTGCCGTTGCGCAGCACGGCAACTTCGATCCCGCGCGGGCACGGCTGACGGTGAACATCGCCTGCACCGATTATCTTCAGGTTGCGCTGGCGCAGCCGCTGATCCTGGCGCTGCGCGACCGCGCGCCCGGTGTGCGCGTGGCGTTGCGGAGTCTGGACATACTGCAGCTGGAAACGCAGCTGGCGCGAGGCGAGGTCGACCTGGCGCTGACGACGCCGGGCGCCGCGGCGCCCGGCCTGCGAGCGCGGCATCTGTTCGACGAGCGCTACGTATTGATCGGAAGGCGAGGGCATCCACGGCTGCGCAGAAACCTCACCGTCGAGAAATTCGCCCAGCTGGAGCACGTCGTCGTATCGCTGCGCGGCGGCGGCTTCGTCACGCCGGTGGACCATGCGCTGGCGGCGCTTGGCTACGAGCGCCGCGTGGTGCTGTCGGCGGCGTCGTTTCTGTTTCTTCCGCAGATCGTGGCGCAGTCCGATTTCGTGGCGCTGGTGCCGCAGCAACTGGTACGCGATCGCGCCGGCGAGCTCAAGATCGTCGAATGCCCCTTTCCCGTGCCGGGCTTCGACGTGGGCATGGTATGGCACGAGCGCAACCAGGGTCATCAGGGCCAGCGCTGGGTGCGCGAGGCGCTGGTCGAGCTCGTGGCCGGCCGGCTTGGAACCCGCGGCCGAAGGCCGTTGGGAGTTCAACGCTGATCGGGTTCACTGGTGGCCCGCTACCGATCGGCCGCGAGTTTCCCGCCAGCCTGCTGGCGCGGCGCCGCCCGCAATCGAAAAGACAAGGCGAACAGCCACGCCAGCAGCACTACGACAAAAAACCGGTTCGCCAGGCCATACGGCATCCCCTTGTGCAAGGTGAGGAACTGGATGACGAATCCGGCCAATATCAGGGAAGTCAGGATCCAGGCGGTTCGCCGATAGGAGCGCCACGCCGGATGCATGCCGAAACTCACGGAGAGCAGGATGGTTGCGATGAGTAGGCTTCCGACATTCACCAGGAAGCTCATGTCGTGGATGGCGCCCGTTGGCGTGGATGGCGCGCCGGGTGCATCCGTGGGATATATGGCCGAGACGACCAGCCCGATCGCCGCGACGACCAGCAGAAATATCGCCAGCAAGGCGATAACGGAGCGCAGGCCATCGGTATAGAGCGCCGCTGCAAGCATCAGCAAGCCGCAGCTCATCGCCAGGAACCAGCTGGTCATGACCCAGCCATACCGGCCCACGGCGTAGTTGCTGATGAAGTTGCTGGCCGGGGCGTAATCGGGCCGCAGGAAGTGCAGTGTCAAAAGAGCCACGGCGGCGTAGACGAAACAGGCCATGGCAAGGCTTGCAAAGACGGCGGGCGCCGAGCGCGGCGCCTTCCCGGCGTTCTCTATGGCCATCGTCCAATCTCCTGGCTTTTGCGTTTGATGGGTAGAACTTCCCTTCGATCTGCAGCCACCCTTGACGGGGCCGCCCGTTGCCGAAGCGCAGCCTATTTCTCCCGGCAATTGGGCCCATACCAGGCGTTGTTCGTCGTATCCAGGTTCGCGTCCATCATGGATGCGCTGCACACCGGGAACCGCGTATCGCCGTTGCGCCGGATGCTGCGCGCCTTCATGTCCGCATCGTTCTGCGCCTGCGCGTCGGCCTGGTCCTGGCGCCGCATGTCGACCTTCATCATGCAGTTGGCAAATTGATCCGTTCCGGGCTGATAGCCGTAGCCGGCGCATCTGGCCTGGTCGGAGGCGCGTTGCTGCTCGGGGTTGACGGCGGCGCAACCGGTGGTGGCGCCGAAGACGAATACCAGAAGCATCAAGACGTATCTGCGCATATCCCCTCCCTTGGTGGCATGGAAACAAAACGCTTCTTGCTGCTGCGAACGCGAGGCTTCGCGTTGCCGCCATGAGCTTAGCCGCTCGCTGGCACGCATGGCACGTGCCAGGGCGCAGGCGCCGCGGCCCCGCGCGCGTCTCTCAGGTTATGGCGCGGTGCTCGCCGTCAAAGAGGCGTCATCCATGGGAGGAAGCGGGCGGCCGGCGATCTCCTCCGCTTCCTGCCTCGAAAGCCCAAGTGCAAGCAGCAGCTCGGCCGCTGCCCTTTCCGGCAAATGATCCGTGTTGAAGGGAGGGAGCGGGAGGGGCGTGGCGGGCCATTCGTTCGATGGCGCCAGGTGCAGCCAGACCGATATGGACGCGAGCACGATGCCGCCGGCGACCACGAAGCTCATCAGTGGATCGTCGCCGCGAAACCGCTTCGCCTCGATACCTCTCTGGATGTCGCGCAGCAGCCGCTGACCCAGTCCGCGGGTAAGGACGCGGGTCTTAATGAGGAATTGCCCCGCAGCGGCTCTCTTTGCGCCCGGAGCATGGCGTATCGCATCATGCCCTCTGATACACGAAAATATTTGCCGCGTCCGGCCGACCTAAAGAACTCGTGAACGCCAGATCCTTACGTATACGCCAAGCCATCGCCACGGCCTTTCTCTTTCTTGGGATCGCTTGCGTAGCGAGCTGGCCACATGCCGCGCGAGCAAGAACTCATCATCACGAAGCGGGCGATGCCAAAAGCCGGCCCGAAGAAAATTGCTACGATCCGCATGACTCCAACGATATAAGGCTGTGGGATGGAGCCGCCCCCGGCGCCGCGGGCGATGACCCGTGCCGGGATATTCCCTTCCTCAGAATCTTTCCAGGGCGAACCACGGGGAACTCCGCGCACGCCGCCATCATCGTTATTCCAGGCGGGGGCTACGATCGTCTAAGTGATCGCAAGGAACAGGAGCCCGTCGCGGAGTATTTTTCCCGTGAGTTGGGAGTGACCGCCTTCGTTCTCTACTATCGATTGGTTCAGCGAGATGGCACTTACCGCTACCCGGTGCCCATGTGGGATGCGCAGAGAGCGTTGAGGCTCGTGCGATACCGCTCATCTCAATTCGGCATTGACCCGTCGAAGATCGGCCTGTTCGGTTTCTCCGCGGGCGGGCATCTCGCCGCTACGATCGCTGTGCACGCTGCATCAAACTTCGGCTTACCCGTTCGAGACGGCATCGACTCTGTCGATGCCCGCCCCAGCTTTCTGGGGTTGGGTTATCCGGTCATTTCGATGTTGCCGGATCAGTTTGCGTCGCCCAACTCGCTTCATCATCTGCTGGAAGGATACCAAGGGCGTGAGAAGGCTCGGCTGGAGCAATATCTCTCCGCCCAGCTAAACATCCCGCCCGGGCTATCGCCGGTGTTCCTCTTCGAGAGCTTGGATGACAAGCAGATCAGCGCCGAGAACAGCGTGATGTTTGCGCAGGCTTTGCGCGATGCAGGGACGCCTGCCGAGGTCCACCTGTTTCCCCAAGGCGTCCATGGCGCTGGCCTGGCAAACGGCATTCCGGATGAGGAAAAGTGGCCCGGCATGTTCCGGAGCTGGATGATGGAGCACGGGTTTGTTCGTTGAGTGACCATTTGTGGGCGGGGTTTGACTGCGCGGCATGGCCATTCGGCGTGCCGCATCAGCCATCCGTCGAGCGGGTAACGGTTTCCCACTGATTGATTTCTTCGGCAAGCGATGCCCATTTTTGTCGTACCAGATCGATCGCATCGCTTCCAAGCAGCAGGTGAGCCGGAGGCGAATCGCTGGCGATGATCTGCAGCATGGCCCGCGCTGCTTTCGAGGGATCCCCAAGCTGTTTTCCGCTCTTTTGGTGACGGGCCTCGCGGATGGGGTCAAACATCCCGTCATAGTCGGCAATGGAGCGCGGCGTACGGATCATCGAGCGTCCCGCCCAGTCCGTGCGGAACGATCCGGGGGCCACGGCCGTTACCGTAATGCCGAACGGCTTCACTTCTTTGCCGACGGATTCGGAGATCCCTTCCAGGGCGAACTTGCTGCCGCAGTAGTAGGAGATGCCCGGCAGCGTGATATGTCCGCCCATCGAAGTGATATTGAGGATGTGTCCGTTACGGCGGTCGCGCATGTAAGGCAATACGGCCTTCATCATGGCCACGGCGCCAAAGACGTTCACATCGAACTGCCGCCGCATGTCCGCCAATGGCGATTCCTCAAAAATGCCCTCGTGGCCGTATCCCGCGTTATTGACCAGCACGTCCACCGGCCCCACGGTTCGCTCGATGTCGGCAACGACCGCATCGATGGCATCGAAGTCGGTGACATCGAGAATGCGTGCCGTGGCATTTTCGGCCGCGAGCGCCTCGAACTCGCGGCGTGCCTGCTCGCTTCGAACGGTTCCAATGACGCGATGCCCGGTGCCCAGGGCATCAACGGCAAGAGCTCTGCCGAAGCCACTGCTGACCCCGGTAATCAGCAAAGTCTTGCTTGACGACATGGCGGCTGCTCCTATGGATGGCGAATGTGGCTTGCACAATAGCTGCCGATAGGGGCATCTTTTACGCCGAAAAATCTCAATCTATTGCCTATTCCTATGATCCGTCGTGTCGCGCTGAAAGATCTCGCTCCGGCAGATGAAGGCCGGCGTATCGCCGACCTTGCCCGGCGATTGGCGCCGCAGGAGGGGTATAACCTCACGGCATTGCCTGGCGTGCGCGTTCTGCGCTCGGATCGGCCCCT
>Ga0065165_1001832_pt1 | contig 20763 bp, 10 predicted proteins | sample AraplaMF_Cvi_mMF_FD_63813 | JGI IMG/M metagenome (GOLD analysis project Ga0065165, IMG submission 63813) | Arabidopsis root microbial communities from the University of North Carolina, USA - plate scrape MF_Cvi_mMF (version 2) (version 3) | ecosystem: Host-associated > Plants > Roots >... | reverse complement strand
TCAACTATTTGAGATATCGACTTAGTATATGACGAAGATCCTTTTCTACTAAAGGAACGCATATAAATTTTATCGTCTAGTTCATTATCAGATGTTCGCTTTACAATTATCCTAGGCCCAGACTTAACCCTGTAATCTACCAAATCAAGTGTGGCATCATATATTGAATCATAAACGACTTCGCTAAATTTTAACGTATCGATAATAACGGATAGATCAACCGGAGGACCTACCTGTTCTACATTACGTAAAGCAATGTTAGCCATTTGAGTCTTTAACACAAGCTCTCTAACCCAATTCATACTTGGCATATCAGAAATCAGGGCATTAGGCTTAACAACTATTAAATGATATCTATGCCAATTTATCCAACTATTTATCTCTGCATGCATGTCTTTCGTCGATATCACTGAAAATATATCATCATACAGATTCATATTCTCCAAACCGCCATTATCCCAACCAGCTTTTAGAAAATCACCCGCGTACATATCTGCGATTTCCACCGGTCCAACATTCTTATCTTTAAGCTTACCAAAAATGACTTCCTTTGCAATCTCCAATTCCTCTTCCAAAACTCCGTTTACACTTAATTCACGAACAACTAAAAATATTGCATCAAGTCCACTACGTAAAGAATCTGCTCCAATAGAAGTCGTTTTAACAGAGAGAGATGATACACCTGAATTCGGATAAACGAACCCGTTCTCAAAGGCTATGTGTACCTTTTGCTTTAAATGGCAAGCCGCAAAGCGCCTATTCATGATTTCATTAAAAAGCTGAGCAATTATAAACTCCCTATTTGATTTAAGCGTCTTTCGCTTGAAATAGAGATGTATTTCGGGTCGTACTATACCTTCCAAAGTACCAACATCCATCTTAGGTGAGTGATTTACAACAACTGGCCTTGTTCTTGGAATCTTATTACTTCTTATCCCGGACGTGTTAAGACCTCTAAACATAGTCTTAACACTTTCCTCAATCGTTTGATAATCGAAATTCCCAGTTACGATCAAGCACTGTCGATCAGGCGTATACCATTGATTATGAAATAATTTAATCTCATTTAAACTTACCCCTCTCACATCGGGAATTCCACTATTTGACAAGAACTCGCAAACGGTTGATCCTTGAGCCGCCATGACTTTCACCATGTTTTGCGCCTGAATTTCAGGCAATACATCACCTAGTCGTATTTCATTGATTACAGCTCCTTTTTCAGCAGAAACAATTTCATCCGAAAAAGGTATCTTCCCAGACCATTGGCCCAGAAGATTTATTAGATGTTTCAGTACTTCCGGTTTATCCGACGGGATCTGAAAATAAAACGAAGTATACTCATAACTCGTTGTTCCGTTGAAATCTCGACCTAGTTGCATGCCCTGGCCTCGAAGAAATTGACTTACGCTTTCTTTGCTATTTCTCAAAGGCGTCGAAAATAAAATATGTTCAAGAACATGCGCAGTTTGACTATGTTTTGCTTTAAAAAAATATCCTGCTTTTACGATAAGCTTAACCGTCACGATATGAGACTTTGGAAAAGTATTATCCAAAACATATGAAAAGCCATTATCTAATTGAAGCAATCCTTTGCGTGGTTCTCGCATTCCGTATTCAGATGCAAGCACAGCCCCCTGCATCGATGTGCCCACTATTACAAAAACCGCGATAAATCGTTTAATTAGGAACATCAGTTTACAGATTTATATTCCGTTGAAATATGATTAAATTCACTATCAATCAAACTCGATACTTTCTCTCTTACAGCGTCGTTTACTTGAAATTCCTCTTCGCATCGTAATGACAGGCTCTCACGTTCCACACAGACACCTATAGTAACATCGCGCCTCCTACACTCCGGATGCGCGTAGCCCATAAACAAGCTCGTTCTCTGCTTGTCCTAAAAATGCTCAATAGCCGGAATTTTGCAGGATTAAATTGGGATTTCTCGCAAACTCCATCTGCGGAATAGGAAAAAGGATCGCCGTCGGTTTCCAATTATTTTTTATAGAACCCAATGCTACATCCACACGATCGGTACGTACCAGATCAAACCATCTGTGTCCCCATTCAGTAAAAAACTCCTTCCGACGTTCATCAATTATTGCGTCCAACAGATCGACTTGCTGAATTCCAGGTTTTATTTCAGATAAAGAAGGAAGCCCGGCTCGTAACCTCACCCGATCTAAGTCATCTATCGCGGATGTTAATTCTCCCATTTCAGCCAACGCCTCAGCTCTTATTAAGTATTGTTCTGCAAGCCTAAAAACCATAGAATATTCCGTTATTTGTTCGCCTTGAGCCACGTTAATGGTATTGCGTTGTTTATACTTATGAGGGAAGTACAGAGTATCAACGCCATCACTAAATTCTCCAACCCAGCTAAAGCGCCGCTCATCTGCACTATCAAACTCCATCAAAAAGGATGATCGGAGAATATTAAATTGTGCGAATCCTTCTATAATAAAATACTGGCCTTCATATGTATTGAAGTTCGGTCTTGGATTCCCCAACTGCCAGATAGCCTCGCGGCTTGTAACCAAGAAAACCTGATTTAGATTTTCTTCCAATTGATAATATTCGTTAGATATCACTTCAGTGGATTTATCAAAGGCCTTTCGCCATTCCTTCTGATATAGATACACCCTTGCGAGCATCGCCTTCGCAACACTTTTATTCGGTCTAATTCGTTCAACGGCTAAATACTCATCGCTGAGTAACTCCTCAGCTAGTTGCAGATCTGATATAATCTGATTCTGGATACTCAATTTCGACGCCCTAGGCAGACGAGCATTAACCTCATAGTCTGCACTAAGAGCAAGAGGCACGTCCCCAAATGTATTTATCAGATAGAAATATGAAAATGCTCTTATAAAATAGCATTCTCCAAGTAATTGCTTTCTCGTCAATTGCGTGAGTGCCTCAGAATCATTTATCCCTTCGATATTTATATTCGCATTATAGATAGCCCTATAAAATGAATTATATAACGAACTCACAAACTGATTTGTCGGCAGCAACGCATTCTCTTCAAAATTTAGAAAATCTGGTATTTGGGAATAGTTTTGAAGTTCATCGGCTGACAAACCACATAATGCCGTAATACTTGTTAGTGACCCACTTGCAAAGGAACTTTCCTGTAGCATTTCCACATACATACCTGTAATCGCCGACGTAGCAGTAACTGGATCTTGAAAAACAAGCTTTTGAGCTGTTTTCGATTTAGGTATTTCGACTTGCAAAAAATCACTACATGATGATATTGCTACGATAAAAAAAAGCAGCCCTTTAAAACACATAAATCCGTTAGCAATTTGAAATACATTATATTTTTTCATAGGTTCTTAGCATTATATTTTTAACATAACTCCAAACGTGATAATCTTCAAAGGAGGTAACGAGCTCCCTGTTTCGGGGTCTAGATTTAAATAACTTGTTCGAGTGATGAGATTCTGTCCCTGTAGGGTGAATTTTAAATCAGAGATATTAATTCGTTTAAGAAGACTTTGTGGCAGCGTATATGCTAAGCTTAATGTTTTTAGCCTCATGAACCTCGCATTAGTAATTAAATAACTACTTTGGTTTATATTTGAGTCCTCAACCAATAGATTATTCCTCTGGGTAAACCTCGGAATTTCTGTTACTTGTCCTTCTGTACGCCAACGTTCTTGAACGTAGGTCGGCTGGTTTATAGCGCGACCGATTTGACCAGCAGTATATCTTGGCGCCGTCTGATCCACAAGCTGAATTAAAAAAGACAACTCTAAATTCTTATAACGAATTGCATTATTGATGCCTCCATATGATTTACGTAGATTTAAGTTCATAAATCGTTTATCGTTAAAATCTAGCATTCCATCGTCGTTAAAGTCAGTAAACTTATGTCTCCCAGTCATTGAATCGACACCCTCCCATGTATATAGATAACTTATAGAAAGTGGATTACCGACTGAATAAGTTTGGTTGTAACTTGATGTTTCAATACCGGGAAACTGCACCAGTCGATTTTTGGGTATAGTATAATTCACTGATGTTACCCAGCTCCAATCTTCGTTTTTTACATTTTCCGTACGTAGTAAAAGCTCCCATCCGGAATTTTGGATTGTCGCATTGAAATTTTTTAAAACGGAAGAAAATCCGGTAGACCCAGGAAGCTGATAATCGATAAGTTGATTAGACGATGTATTTCTAAAATAACTACCTTCAAGAAATATCCTATTATCGAGGAAGCTAAGTTCAAGTCCCAATTCGATTTTTCTTGTAACCTCCCAGCCAAAGTTAGGATTGAACAGCGCAGTAGGCCTTAGACTAGCTTGCCCAGCGTATGTATCCGTGCTCTTTGTATATGTACTATAAAATTGGTAATCCCCAATCTGATCATTCCCGGTGGACGCTAAACTGCCACGCAACTTTCCAAAAGAAATAAAACCATTTAATGGCGAAAAAAATGATTCTTTACTAAAAATCCATCCCAAGCCGACTCCGCCAAAATTTCCATATTGGTTTTTAGGGGAAAATCGAGAAGAACCATCTCGTCTACCGGTAACATCAATAATATATTTCTCTTTAAAGTTGTAAGCCACTCGAAAGAAGTAAGCCAAGTACCGGTAGTCAGTATCTTCGTCTCGAGTTGGCTGAACCAAAGTCGCTCCAAGTAAATTACCCAGTGATGCATCCGATGCATAGCCAGTCGCTAGCAATTGCTGCAAATAATCTTGGCTTTTTTGTATGGTCTGTCCAAAAATTACTTCCATGTTATGATGCGAAAAGGTCTTAGAGTAACCAAGTTGCGGTTCAATAATTGCTGTCGTTCTACGATTGATGGTGAAAATATTTTGGCCAGTTGAATATTGATTTATTGAACTAGGGCTATTCGAACTAATAGGCAATTGCACGGTTTCGCTCCCGTTTAAATCTGTGTATCCAATATTTGCTTTTACGTTCAGGCCAGGTGCTATTTCATATGCTATAGCCGTGTTCACAATTAGCGTGCGATTTTTTAAATTGTCTTTTTTCTTGGTAACACTGAGAGGATTGACCCAAGTAGCCAGTCCAAAAGCATTAGGTTCCCAATTAAGACTACCATCATCACTATACAAACTCGGAGCATTGGGAGGTAAAGTCAGCGCGTAATTGACAAAATTTATATCATCGAACGTATTGCTGTTAACAACACCCAAATTACCTGATATGGCAACGTTTAATTTATTATTACCTGATCTATGATTCAATGAGAACTGCCCTGTTACTCGGTCGTACCCTAGATCACCTGGAAAAATCATACCTTCCTTATGGTAAGCTCCACCTAGTCGAAAGGTCGTGTTTCCTACGCCTCCCGAAAGATTCCCTTGAATATCTGTTATGTTCGCTGTTCCGCCTAACAAAGTTTTTTGCCAATCTGTGTACCTTGTCGTATCCCAAACAAGTAAATCACTAGCTACTAAACCAGCAGGCGTAGCCACGTCGTTTTTATATGCTTCCCGTCTCATCGACAGATATTGTTGTGTATTTAGTAAATCTAAACGTTTTGGTACGTTGCCAACACCTGAGTATGCAGTTACCTCTATGCTTGTCGCTCCAGCTTTGCCCTTCTTAGTAGTAATTCTAACAACTCCGTTTGCTCCACGAGAGCCATAGATGGCTGTGGCTGCACCATCCTTAAGCACCTCAATGCTTTCAATGTTTGCTGGACTGATTGTACTTAATGGATCAAATCCCGAGTCCAATAGGGAGGTTGATCCGCTTTCAAGCGGACGGGAATCGACTGGCACTCCGTCGATTATGTAAAGCGGGTTTGCTCCATCTGGTTTAAAGCTATTACTACCTCTGATTTGAATTTTAATTGCACCACCAGGAACGCCATTGACAGGAGTAATATCAACGCCGGCCATTCGGCCTTGAAGTCCTATTAGTGGATTCGTTACCGGCTGATTCTCAATATCCTCCGATTCAACCTTAGCAATATTCATCACCGACATCTCTTTCGTAGTCTGCCAGTATGTTGTTCCTACGACCTGGACCTCTTTCAACGAGGTAACATCATACTCCAACGTAACCTTAATATCGCTCTGCCCTCCTACCTTCACTTCCATAGGCTTAAAACCGATAAAGGAAAACACCAAAATATCATCAATGCTATTCATCTCGATTGCATACCGACCTTCAGCATCTGTTGTCGTGCCTCTTGTAGTGCCCTTAACAACTACGCTAACCCCCGCCAGTGTCAGTCCATCCTGATCCTTGACAGTGCCAGTAACAAGGGTTGCAATTGCCTCGCTTACCGCGGGCACAGCAACCGTCCCTACCTCTTTTAACAACACATACTTTCCGCTCTGCTCATACACTAGTCCGGTGCCCTCAAACGCAAGATCTAACGTTTCCCGTATGCTTCGTTTCGCCCGCGTAAGGAACACTCCATTATATTTATTCAATTGCTCGGGCAAGTAAATGAAGCGCAGCGTTGATTGTGCTTCGATCTGTTTGATCAGCGTGACGGGATTGCCGTTTTGAAGCTCGGTGGTGACGAGTTCTTTATCTATGGTCTGCCCGTTGATTGTATGGGCCAGGAGCTGGATGCTGGACGCAAGGATGATGGTATATGCCAGGGAGAGTCGCATGAGCCAGGTGTTAGCCCCGCCTTCGCTGAGGTGGCTACGGCGGGCAAGTCGGGAGTGGATGGTTTGGGTAGTCGGGCGGGAAGCGGATGGGCATAGCTTCGCTCGTACTACGAAACCCCTCCCGAGGTTAAGTAGAAATAAATTCATACTTTAGGGTTTGTCTTTAAATAGTCCGTTAAAAAGTCGTTTAAAGCAAAACTTTGTGAACTGCTTCAGCTGCAACTGGGGCAGTTCTTTTTGCTTTTACGTACAGGTATTCCGGTTCTTTGGATTGTGTACGCATACGGGAGGTATATGCGCTAGCCACTTTGTGAGGCGGGCTTATGGGGGCGGTTTGTTTTCATAGTTCCAGTCTAGTTAGGTGTTGGTAAATAAAAACGCCATCGTCCTCGTCGGCAGATGGCGGTGGTCATTATATGGGTTCGGAAGTCTGCTTGCACTTCGGGTACAACAGACTGCCTATGGGCTTCAGTCCAGCTTCGACTGATGCGTTGGTACAATACGTGTTCGATACCCAGCACGGCCCGAGGTGACGTTCCAGAAGATCGCTGAAGTCGGGTAGGCTTAGGTTATTCATAGTGTCAGAATATGCTTTTGCTATTTTCACTCTCCTCAAAATCGATATGAAGCGAAACAGCAAATCAGCTTCATTTTATTGGTAAGAGCACTGAGCCGGTGAAATGGATTACATGCGATGTAATTTTATTTTTAAGAAATTGTTACCACGTTATCACAACATGCCCGGAATGGGGCCAAGGGAAGGAGCAACGAAGCCACTTTAGGTAGACTCACAGCTTCGCTGTAAGCGCTTTACCGGTCTACTTCTAATCCATCAGCCTTCCAGGCTTTGAAGCCGCCGATGAGGTTGTAATAGCGTTTGAAGCCGTGGCGCTCCATGATGTCGATGGCCTGGTCGCTACGTACGCCGTTGCCGCAGTAAACGAAGTAGGTTTTGCTTTTGTCGAGCTGGGCAATTTGTTCTTCAAATTGGTCTTCGCGGTAATTCAGGAGGATGGCATGCGGAATGCGTCCGTTGGCAGCCTCTTCTTTGGTGCGTACATCGAGGATGACGCCATCGGGGTTTTCAACCAGTTTCTTGTAGAACGCGCCCGGCCTTAGATCGACCGTGATCTCCTGGAATGCACATACACCAATAACCAGTAGCAGTAAGGCTATCTTTTTCATAGTCGTGAGATTAAGTCTATGAATAAAGATAGCCACCAATAGATTAGACGACAAGACCAGTCTGCTTTTTTAGCTACTTACTGCTTTACGGAAAACAGTCTCTTAGTGTATCCTCTCAAAGTCAGCGTGACAACATTATTACTGAGCTGTTTATAGCTCATTGATGCTACGCCGCATCAACGAACTATAAACCGTAGCGAACTGCTTCCCTTCGCGTGATCCAATCGTAATACATACGCGCCTGCGCTGAGTGGCCGGAGGTCTACGTGTATGCGGTACGATGCGTTATCCTTTTCCATAACCTTACCGATGAGCGCACCGGTCTGGCTGTTCCATACGCTCAGTATGATATCATCTTCTTCGGCCAGATCAACGACTACGTCAAATGAACCGTCGTTCGGGTTTGCGTAGAGACCGAATGCTTTTACGTAGGCTTCATAGCCCAGGCGGCCACCGGTGTCGCCTTCGCGGCCGCCGATGACTACGATGTTCTTCTCGACGTAATCGACACACTCGCCCAGGTGGGCGGTGAGGCCTACCGCGTAGGTGCCTGTGGTGTTGAATTGACCGAATACTACATCGTCGCTGCCAGATATACGTTTCATTGTGAGGGGAAAATCCCATGAAACGGTTTCGGGCAACGGCCAGGAAATGTCTACGATTGCAACTGTGTCGCCCGCTACAGCTTCTGCCGGGATCATAAACGATGCTTTTAACAGGTCGTATGATGTTGCCAGCAGGAATGTGTCGCGGCCTATACAGCCGTTGTTATCCAGTACTTCGAGCCAGTATGCGCCAGGGTCTTTTATGGTAACGGCTTGGGTGCTGCCGCTCAGGCCGGTGCCGCCCCATCGTATCGCTCTCCAGCCGGTGCCGGCATTCAGGGTGTAGGTTTGTCCTACGCACAGTGTCACGCCGCCGCCCAGATCGACCGGTACCGGCGGGGTATTGGGGAGGGTAATGATGCCGCTACCGACACATCCCCTGGTATCGGTTACCATTACGCTGTAGTCAGCAGGGCAAAGGTTGCTGCGGGTCGCTCCTGGTATGCCACCATCCCATGAGTATACATACCCTCCGTTGCCGCCGGCGCCGGCTACTGTAAGGCGGCCATCGCAGCCGTCTGTGCACGTGGCAGGGATGGCGGTTTGCAGTTTTAGGGTGAGCTTGTCGGGTTCGTGTAGTGTTACGGGCTGTTCGAGCTTACATCCGTTTCCGTCGGTCAGTACGACGGCGTAGGTTCCTTTACATAGATTGCTTTGTGTGTTACCCAGTTGGCCGTTCCAGGCGTAGGTATAGGTTCCCACGCCGCCGTTCGCGATCAACGTAAGTGCACCGTCGCAGTCGCCGTTGCAGGTAGGTTGTATCGATGACTGTACACCTAGCCTGAGGGCATCCGGTGCGGGAACGGTGACTTCTTTTATTACGGTGCAGTCGTGGCCGTCGGTAATCAATACGATGTAGTCTCCTCCTTTCAGGTTGATGGCGTTTAATGACGTTTGGCCGTCGGGCCATTCGATCGCGAAGGGTTCGTCGCCTTCGGTGATGGTGAGGGTTGCGCTGCCGTCGGGTGAGTCATGACAGCGGGCTGCAATTGCTGTATAGTCGGCTTTTGCTCCGTCGGTGCTGGTTATGCCGACTTTATCGGATATCGGGCAATTGTGTGCGTCGCGTACTAACAGTGTGTATATGCCGCCGCGGACGCCCGACAGCTGCATGTCTGTCCCTACGACGTTGCCCTGAGCGTCTGTCCAGCTGTACGTGTATCCGGTAACGCCGCCGGAAACATCGGCGGTGGCACCTCCGCGCGGGTCGGCGCAAAATGCGGGCACTCTGTCTTTAAATGCTAACGTAAGGGCTGATGGTTGATCGAGCGTTTGCTTGGTGGAAGCAGGGCAGCCGTTGCCGTCGTTCACAAGCAGTGTGTATGCGCCTATCGGCAGACCTGTGAAGGCCGGTTCGTCTTTCCACGTTACGCCATTGTCGCGGGAGTACTGGTATTTACCCACGCCACCGTTGGCGGCTAACGCGATCATGCCATCACTGCCGCCGTTACAGGCTACATCGGTAAACGAGCCGATGGCCAGCGTCAATACCGATGGCTCTGTGATTACCTCGGTGGCCTGTGCTGAACATAGATTCCTGTCGTATACGGTAACGGTATACGTTCCCCTACCCAGCGCGCCGTTCACTGCTGTTGTACGGTTGTTGTTATTCCATTGGTAGGTGTACCCGCCCGTACCCCCTGATCCGGAAGCGGTCATTGTGCCGTCGGTCAGGCCTGAGCACGATATGCCGTATCCCGAATAATCGGAGACGCTGCCAATCGAAGCCTCCACAGCGGTGGGATTGTGCAGGGTTATTGCGTTTTCACTTTCGCAGCCATTCGCATCGGCAACGGTAACGTGGTAATCACCCGAGCCGAGGCCGGTCAGAAGTTGTGTGGTTGCTCCGTTGTCCCACCGATACGTGTGGTCGCCTGTACCGCCGGATGCCGTGGCGCGGATGTTTCCGTCCGTTGCATTGTGACAGCTTATGGCCTGACCGCTATAGGAGCTTGTGGCCGCTACGGTAACGGATACCGGATCCGGATCATCGAGAATATACAACGCGTCGGTTTTACATTGCGCGCCGTAGGTGATGACCAATTCGTAGGTACCTTTCGAAAGGTGATCCTGCGACGGCAGCCCGGGTCCATCGGCGAATACAACGCCGTTCTTACTCCATTGATAGCCCTCTGCGGTGGTCACTGTATTAGCAGCATCGCGCACGGTGGATACAAGTTTGCCGTTATCCTCACCGTTACAGCGGATCTCACTGCCGTTGTACAGCGCACCCAATGCCAGCGATACGGTGTAGCCGGAAGGATCCGTGAGTGTATGTGTTTTTGTTGTACTGCATCCCTGATCATCGGTTACGGTTACGGAGTAGGTGCCTGCCGCCTTATCTGCTACGGCAGCGCTGCGCTCACCGCCTGACCACTGGTAGTGGGCAGTGCCGATGATGGTAGACAATACCGGTTTGGCCTCCAGGATGGCCGTACGGTCTCCCTTGCATACGAGACCTTGTACAGGATCTATTGTGAAGTCTACCGGAACAGGAGCATTCAAGACAACGCTGGCGGGGGCGGTACATCCATTGGCATCGGTAACGGTTACGGTATGCGTACCCGCCGACAGACCTGGCGCTGTTGCATTGGTTATCCCCGTAGCCCATCGATATGTATAGCCTGACCCCGGCACACCACCGGCACCCGAGGCCGTTGCCGATCCGTTTGCCTTATCGTGACACTGAACTTCGTAGCCTCCGTAGGGCTTAGGCGATGTTATGGAAGCCGACAACGCTGTAGGTGCACTCAATGTAACTGTTGTCGATGCGGACTGGCAATCGTTCCTGTCTTTTAACGTGACGGAATATGTATTAGCCGGTACGCCGCTTAATGTGGCAGTGGTTGCTCCGGTATTCCAGAGAAAATCCTTGTAGTCCCCTACTCCGCCATTGCCGATTGCTGTTACGTCGCCGTTGCCGCCGGCACATCGTATGGCGTAGCCGTTATGCGGCGGGGTACTGAAACTTACGGTTACGGGAGGTGGTTGTGTGACCCTCTCCTTCCTTATGTACGTATTGGCAGCGGTCGCTGAGCGGTTTACAACCTGAAAATCCCATTCACCCTGGCTGAGGCCGCGTATGGTGTAGTTACCGTTGTATACCGGGGCGGTATTGAGCGAGCCGGGGATGGCATTGGGTACGGGAAACGATTCATTTGTCGAGGTATTCGTACAATTGATGTAGAACTCGTTCACGGCGGGGTTATTGATGGTCAGTGTAACGGTACCTGTAGAGGTTCCATAGCAGGTAGCGGGCGTTTTGCCGGCTACGAAGGCTGTTGGTGCGGGCTCGATAAACGTATATCCACCAACGAGCGCCGACGCACGGGTATCGCAATTCGTGACCCGCACACGGAAGTAGTAATTCTGTCCATAGCCCGATCCCCCGAAAAGTTCGGCCATCATTGCCGGCGTAACGGTGACGGTAGACGACTGCATGACTGTGCTTCCGTTGCCATCGGTCTTAAACGGCTTCGCTGTACCCGAGCCCTGTATAGCTTCCCACTGGTAGCTAAAGCCCCACACGGGCATGGTCAGCGTATAACTCGAACCTCCCCCCGTGACCTGAATGGCCGGCTGTCCCGGATCCCAACAATAGGTTAGCGTACCGCCGGTACTGAGCGTTGTGGTGCCGCGATACTCGCTGGGCATGTCGCCACTGATATTATTCGAGAAATGGCAACCCTCGGGCTCACAATCGGAGCTGACGTTGATGCTATACCGTGTCGGTTTTTGGGCTGTTTCCACGACAACATACGCACTCAGGTAGGTGCCTGAATGCATTCCCTGCATTATGCCGTTGAACCGAAATTCTCCGCCACACTGCCCTGTATTCGAACAGGTTTGAATAGGCGTGTTCACCCATACGTGATAACGCTGTGCGTGGCTTTGAAAATTTGCAAACAATACGAGAAAGAGTACACCACAAAAATGGATACAATAGCGCATAATAAACAGTAAACTCAGATTAAAACCGATTTTAAACTATACAGTCTGAATACACCTAACACTCCGTAACTATATCAAATCACTGTTATTTAGAGATATAGAATGTATCGATAGAATTTCCTGAAGCATGTGGTGGGATGATACACGGGAATTCTGCCTGGATCAAAAGAAATCGTTTACATAGATTAAGAAATGTCACAGGCGGCTGTTTTCTTACATGTGTTAATCAATAGCGATATTGTAGGTCAATCTAGTTCACAAGTTGTGTATGCGTGTTGGAATGGATGTTTTTACAATGGCTATACTCCTTTTGGAGTATGTACTATTACGGACGCTACGCGAACATACTGTCAGTGGACGCCATTACTGCCATGGTGATTTACGGGATCATCAGAATTTTACCGGTGCTTTCACGGCTTTCCATAAGGTCGTGGGCTTGTTTTCCCTGGGATAGCGGGAAGGTTGTGGGAGGCGTTAGTTTTAGCTTTCCGGATGTGATCCATTCGAAAAGCTGTGTTGATCGTGTTAATCTCTGCTGGTGCGAGGTGAGGTAATTCCGGAGATCGCCTCCGGTAATGGTTTTGGAATGGGCAATGATCCATAACGGATTGCCGAGGTCAAGCTTTCCGCCGGCGAGTCCAAACAATACTACCTGACCCAGTACTTTTGTTACCGCGAGACTGGTCTCCATGGTACTTCCTACGCTTTCATATACAACGTCTACGCCGTGCGGGTAGATTTCGAGTACTTTCGTTTTCCAGTCATCGCTATAGAGGAATACAGCATCTGCCCCAAGCGAGAGGGCAACTTGCTTTTTATCTTCAGTGGAGGTAAGCCCGATTACGTTGGCGCCGGCGATCTTGCAAACTTGTAAGAGCAACTGCCCTACTCCACCGGCGGCGGCGTGAATAAGGACTGTTTCGCCGGGTTTTACCGGATGACTGTCGGTAGTGAGGTAATGCGCTGTGAGGCCTTGCAGCATAACGGAAGCGGCTGTCTCGAAACTGATGTTATCGGGGAGCGGAATTACGTTATCCCACGGTGCGGCTACGAGCTCGGCATTGGCAAACGGCACATCGGCAAACGCGATCCGGTCTCCTGCCTTTAGTGATGGATGATTGTTAGGGTCTTTCACAATACCTGCGCCTTCAAAACCGTTGATGTACGGCGCCTGTCCTCTCATGGGGTAGATACCATTCCTACGCATGAGGTCAGCAAAATTCAATCCGATTGCTTTCATCTCCACCAGTATTTCATTTTCTTTTAAAACGGGGTTGTTTACTTTGGTGTATTCGAGCACATCCGAAGGGCCAAATGAGGATAATGTCAATGCTTTCATCTAATGTTATTTGCCGGCAATGCTACCGCCAGGAGTTTTTTTAAAATTGTATAAATCGGAACACGTCCCGGGCTTTAAGTCGGCATGTTCGGCGTACGTGGTTTTTCCGTATATTTGAATTATACAAAGCCAGAAAACGATGGAAACGACTACCTGGGACGATTTGGTGACGGGATTTGCCGATGGCTCTTCCAAGACGCTGAGCGCGTTATTGCCGGAGGGTCTACAGCACGAGGTGGGCCATTTCAACGTGTTCGACCTGGAGAACATCCAGCAGGATATACCACATGCTGTTGCAGAGCCGTATTCCTGCCTTACATTCTATAAGATCAGCTTACTAACAGCGCCTTCGGACTTTGCCTATCCGGATGGTGGAATCGAGATCCGCCAGCCTACGCTCGTGTTTACGACGCCGAAGATCGCTACGACATGGCTGCCGTATGGCCGGCAGACGGGGCACTTTTGTGTGTTCACGGCCGATTTTCTCCACCCCTCCAAAAGCGGTGTAATTCTGGACGAGCTGCCCATCTTTAAATCTCCGGTGTATCCGGTCTTTACGGTGTCACCGGCGGATGTAGCCCGGATCGAGCATATTTTTGGGCAGATGCACGCCGAGCTCAGGTCCGGTTATGCTTATAAGTACGATCTGTTGCGGGCGTATACGCTGGAATTGATCCACCTGGGGCAGAAGTTACAGCCTTCAATCGTTCCGAATCACAGTGCGTCTGCCCGGACCACAACGATGTTTGTGGAGCTCCTGGAGCAGCAGTTCCCCCTGCAAAGCCGTGGACAAACGATCGCCCTTCGTACCGCCAAGGAATATGCCGAACACCTGGCGGTGCACGTGAATCACCTCAATAAAGTTCTGAAAGAGACCACCGGATTAACGACTACCGAGCTTATTGCAGGCCGGCTGTTACAGGAGGCGAAGAAGCTGCTGCTGCAAACCGACTGGACGATTGCAGAGATTGCGGACTGCCTCGGCTTTTCGGATTTCGCCCATTTTGCCAAGTTCTTCAAGAGCCACACGGCGATGCCGCCGGCAACCTTTCGCAGTCAGTCGAAAGATTGAATTATACATAGATTGGATTGATCGGGACTAACCGCTGCCGGGGTGACTATGTGACCTTTGTATTGTTTTTAAATCATACAACGTCACATGACAAATTCAAAAATCGCACTGGTAACCGGCGGGAGCCGGGGTATCGGGAAAGACATAGCGTTAAGCCTGGCCAAGAAGGGAATCGATGTATTACTGACCTATCGAAGCAATGAAACCGAGGCCGCGGCTACTGTGGCCGCTATACAATCACTCGGGCGAAAGGCCGCTGCGCTTGCGTTGAACACGGCCGATGTGAGCAGCTTCGACCAATTCTTTAAGCAGGTATCCGTTACGTTGCAAGACACGTTTGGACGCGATCGATTTGATTTTCTCATCAACAATGCGGGCACGAGCGTGCAGGCTTCTGTCGTCGATACTACCGAGGCTCAGTTTGACGAGATGATGAATATACACCTGAAGGGCGTTTATTTCCTTACACAAAAGGCCCTTGCTCAATTCAATGACGGCGGACGTATTGTGAACGTTTCATCGGCTGTTGCCCGCACATCGTTTGCAGGATCGTCAGCGTATGCCGCTATGAAAGGGGCTGTCGATGTATATACACGTTATCTAGCCCTGGAGCTGGGCAGCAGAGGTATTACCGCGAACGTTGTGGCTCCGGGCGCGATCTTTGGCGGCGGCGCGATGGTCGATACACCGGAGATACGAGCTTTTGTACAGAACATTACCGCCCTCGGTCGTGTAGGTCTGCCTGACGACATTGGTGGCGTTGTAGCGTTCCTTTGCAGCGACGATGCCAAATGGGTCAACGGTCAGCGCATTGAATTAACGGGAGGAATGGCACTGTAAACGCACGTGCTATTTTTACACGCCATGTTTCGTTTCCGATCATGCGTTGTTAACGACAAAAGCCACCGTATATACGATGGCTTTTGTCGTTACAAATTTCAGTTTATCGTCAGTCGGTAATAATGTCTACTTCGGCATAGCCTACGTTGCTATTGCCTGCTGTATTGCTTACGGCGGTAAGCTTGATATAGCGCGCTTTTGCGGGCTTTAATTTCTTAATCTGCCAAACCGGGTTGTTCTTGATGTTTGAAAATTCACCCTGGTCGACCTGTTTCCATTTTTTGTTGTCGTTCGAAATATGGAACTGGTAATGGGTAATGACGCCCCATGATCCCTGGTCGGGCAGGTATCGGAAACCACTGATGGTTTGCTCTTTTCCTAAATCGATGATGAGGTCCAGCGGTAGTTTTTTGTCTCTGCCCTGGTGCCACGCTGTGGCCGGGTTTCCATCGAGGAGGTTATATGCTTTGTCGTCCGGCGCACCGATGATTTTCCAGCTCTTTCTGGGCAGGTCGAATTTCTCGTGCGCTACGGGGCTTTTCCTGCCACTGGCCGGATCGTACGCTACGGTTCTGATCTCTACTTTACCATCTGTTTTGAAAGGGCCGGTATATTTCTTTGTGTTCGGTCCGGGTTCGCGATTGTCGAGGGTGTAATAAAGAACCGATTCCCGATCGGCGGGCACGAGACTGACTTCACCGGCCTGATTTCGCATGATACGCGGCGATGTAAGAATCTGCGGGGCGAGGTATACGCCGATGTTGGAGATTACCGGCGCACTCTTAGCGTCTGTAATGTTCAAACGGATCTTCGTTGCCCTGACTGTTGGAAAGCGGAGGATACGTTTATAGCCTATTGTGGTAGCAGAGGCAAGTACCTTCCATTGTCCGTCGACAAGCGCTTCTACGGTAAACGCTTTTACGCGTTGGCCCAGGCGAATGTATTCCTGAACTAAAAACCTATTGAAGGCAGTAGGTGTGGCGAAGTCGTATGTGAGGGACGCGCTCTTTACAGCGTCGTCTGTTGTCCAGAATGTCCGTTTGTCTCCATCGGTTGCTTTTGCCGCGTCGAATTCCTTCGCTCCTCCGCGCACGTTGGAAGCGCTCCCTTCTGCGTTCGCGATCAGGTTAACGGCAAATGCATTCTTTACAGCTTCCGCGAAGTCGAGGGCAGCCCGCTCATCGTTGGGATGGATCAATCCGGTGGTATCGATGGGGAAGTTCATCAATAAGGTAGCGTTTCTGCCAATGGAGTTGTAGTAGGTATCCATCAACTCGGGCAGCGTTTTGACTTTGGTGTCTTCGCTGGGGTGATAGAACCATTCGGGGCGTATGGAGGTGTTTACTTCGGCCGGTACCCATGCATTCCCATTTTCGAGTCCGTGGTGCAGCATATTCTCGGTTACTTCTCCAGTTGCGTTCAACAGACTCCAGTTCGTTTCGCCCACGTAGCCGGCCTCTGTGCCAACCCAGCGCAGATCGCCACGGTCGCCACCATCGTTCCAGATGACGATGTCGGGTTGCAGTCCGCGGATCATCTTGTAGGTGTTGCTCCAGTCGTAGTATGTGGTACGGTCTATTGTCCGTTTCTCGTTTGCGCCACCATAGTAGCCCGAGCCGCCGTTTGCACCATCGAACCAGATTTCGAATATAGGTCCGTATTGGGTGAGCAGTTCGGTAAGCTGGTTCCTGAAGTAGGTAATGTATTCGGGTTTACCATATTCGGGATGATTTCTGTCCCAGGGAGAAAGGTAAATGCCAAGCTTCAGACCGTACTCTTTACAGGCGTCGGCCATTTCACGTACGATGTCGCCTTTGCCGTTTTTCCAGGGAACGTTCTTTACTGAGTATTCGGTGTATTTTGATGGCCAGAGGCAAAAGCCGCTATGATGTTTGGCAGTGAGGATAATTCCCTTCATGCCGGCTTCTTTACACACCCTTACCCACTGACGGCAGTCGAGCTTTGCCGGATTGAACAAACTGAGGCTTTCGTTTCCGAAGCCCCAGGACTGATCGGTATAGGTGTTTAGCGAAAAATGGACAAAGGCATAGTATTCCATTTCCTGCCACCGCATTTGATTTTCGGACGGCACGGGCCCTATTGGCGCTGGTGCTTGTTGCGAAAAACCGGTTGTTGCTGCGGTGACGAGGAGAAGCATTCCTAACAACCGTTGAGGCGTCGGGTAGCGTTTACGTGGTGTCGTGGTTGACATCTTTTCTGTGATTATTGACCCTACAGGGTGCCGAGCGGCACACTGAAAGCACCAAATGTAAGTAGCCGGGGCGTTAGGGACAACCGGTATTTTTTGGGCGGTCTCCCCCACCGCTCTGCCGTGCAGTATCATTAAACAGAGGGCGATAGTATTTAACGACGTCGGTATCAGCGTCACAAACGGTGTCCCATCCTATCGTTCTGTCGCCGTTCACTCCGCAAACCTGTCGGTTCACACCATACTTTCTTTCCATCCATACTCTGGCGCTAATCAAAATCAGGTATTTACCGGTTATAGATGCATAAAGATCCAAACCATATTAACACATGAAAATAAACCGTAAACAACAAGCATGGCAGCTGGTCATGCGTAATGCAGCGCTGGCGCTGACACTGATGACGTCGTTACTTTTTGTATCGGGTTGCAGCGATGACGACGATGATGCGACGCCCGCCGCCGATAAAACCATCGTAGCGGTAGCCCAGGGCAACAGCAATCTGTCTACATTAGTCACTGCCCTGACCAAATACCCTGATCTGGTATCGACGCTCAACGGCAATGGTACGTACACCGTCTTTGCGCCGACGAATACGGCGTTTACCAACCTTCTGAAGGCCATCGGTCAGACATCGCTGGATGATGTTCCTGAAGATGTGCTTAAGCGTGTCTTGCAATACCACGTTGTGACCACTGGCGCCGTCCGCTCGTCGGAGCTCAAGGCAGGAAATGTAAAAGCCGCCAATGGCGAAGATATTGCCGTGACGATCAGCGGCGGTGTAAAACTGAACGGGACGGCGAATGTTACTACCGCCGATGTGGAAGCGTTGAACGGCGTGGTGCACGTGGTAGACGCTGTGCTGGTACCACCATCTATGAAACCGATCGTCGGGACTATCGTAGCCCCCGCGTATTTCAACAAGAACTTTACTACGCTGATCGCCGCTGTACAGGCCGCCGACGCTTCAATCCTTACGACGTTACTCGGGAACGGTCCATCGAACAAGAAGCTTACGTTGTTTGCACCGACGAACGCGGCGTTTACGGCCGCAGGCATCTCTACGCTACCGAACAAGGAAACACTGAACGCTGTGTTAGCCTACCACGTGATCGACGACGAAGTACGGTCAGCAGAGCTTCCTTCGGGCAGCGCAGCCATCGAGACGCTCGGCGGTGATTTCTACCTCAGTAATAACGGTTCCGCCGGCGTATTTATCAATGGAACATCAAAGGTGACCAGTACGGATATAAGCGGCACTAATGGGGTTGTACACGTGATTGACCGCACGCTGGTACCGCCATCAAAAACTATTGCGGGCATCGCCACAGACCTGTCTAAAGGCAGTACGCCAGAGTTTACCCAGCTTGTAGCGGCGCTGACACGGACAAGTGGTACCGACACAGACCTGCTTGCTGCCGTGAGCAATGGAGAAGCCAATCTTACGGTGTTTGCACCGACTGATGCTGCTTTTGAACAGCTGTATGACGCCTTAGGGGTTTCGGGTATCAATGACATTCCTCTGGCAACACTCACCGCTGTGCTGAAGCACCACGTGGTGGCGAGCCGCGTCTTTTCGACCGACCTGAAGAATGGCAGCGTAGCGACACTCAATGGAAACGTGATGGTCAGTGCCACGAACAAGACCATTACCGACGGCAGCGGCAATGTGGCCAATCTGAGCGCAAATGCCGCGTTGCTCAATGTACTGGCCACGAATGGTGTGATTCATACGATTAACCGGGTATTGATACCCGACTCTAATTAACGAAATACTGAACAATTTGGCCCACACCGTGTTTTACCTGGTGTGGGCCTCTTTTTCATGAACCATGGAACTATTGCAACGGACAAAACCATGTTTCGCATTAAATACCGGTACCTGTTTGTTCTGCTGTTGGCGATTTACTCGCTTATCAATATTCTATTTGTCGTGGGCGACAAGCTTTTCGACTTCCCGGTGCCCCTGCCGGTTCTTTTCGGCTTGCTGCTGATGGTAGTTCTTGGCATCTGGGAGCTTAACCGGTTGACAGAACGCTACCTTGAGCCGCTACACCACCGGCTGGGCGGCAGAATACATCCTTTGATCATCCTTTTTATTGTAAGCCAGGTCAATGCAATGCTCGTGGCGGCGATGGCACTTGGCGGCGCTTACGTTATTCTGGGTCGCGATCTTATATGGAACGCTGCACATTATACGCTGGTGGTGGCTTTTGGTTTTCGCGTGAATCTTTTCCTGAACTGCGTAAACGCTATCTGGTATTTTGTAGACCGCTACCGCGCCGCTGAACTACGTGCCGAACAGTTTAAAAAAGACAGTATTGAAGCGCAGTTCGAGGCGCTGCGTAACCAGATCAATCCGCATTTTCTTTTCAACTGCTTCAATGCGCTCTCCAACCTTGTATATAAGGATGCCGATACGTCGGCACGGTTTATCGCTCAGCTTTCCAATGTATACCGGTATTTGTTATACAGCCAGGAACAAAAGATCGTACCGCTACAGGCAGAGCTGGAGTTCATCGATTCATACCTCTATCTTCTCAAGATCCGCTTCGGAGAAAACATCTCGATCGCCAAACATATCGCCACCGATGTTCTGAATTTACACATCGCCCCGGCTACCCTACAGATGTTGATTGAAAATGCGATCAAACACAACGTTGTTTCCGGCAAATCGCCTCTGCGCATCAACATTACTTCACTCAACGGCTCGATCACGGTATCGAATAATCTACAGGAGAAAGAGGTCAAGGAGCCATCGGCTTTTGTAGGGCTTAAGAATATCGAAAAACGATATGAATTCCTGAGCGACAAGCCTGTCGAGATAACCAAGACGGATGCCGATTTCATTGTTAAAGTACCGCTTGTGCGGATAGACCCCAGTTAACCTATGACAGCGCTTATTATAGAAGACGAAATAGAGGCTGCCGAACGCCTGATGAGCCTG
>Ga0065165_1001830_pt1 | contig 20784 bp, 16 predicted proteins | sample AraplaMF_Cvi_mMF_FD_63813 | JGI IMG/M metagenome (GOLD analysis project Ga0065165, IMG submission 63813) | Arabidopsis root microbial communities from the University of North Carolina, USA - plate scrape MF_Cvi_mMF (version 2) (version 3) | ecosystem: Host-associated > Plants > Roots >... | reverse complement strand
TCCTCGACCATCGCGGCGTTCTGCTGGGTGGTCTGGTCCATCGTCGCGATCGCGGTGCTGATCTCGGAGATCGCGGTCGACTGGGCCTGGTTGTCGCTGGCCATCTGGCCGAGCAGCGAGTGGACCTCGCTGACGTCGCTCGAGATGTTGGCGAGCGCGCCGTCGACCTTCTGGACCATCTCCACCGCGGCGACGACTTCGTTCTGGGTGGTGGTGAGCTGGTCGCGGGCGCGGCCGGCTTCCTCTTCGGCGCGCATCGCCAGTGCCGACACCAAGTCGGCGACCACGGCGAAGCCACGACCGGCCTCACCGGCGCGGCCGGCCTCGACCGCGGCGTTCATCGCGAGAACGCGGGTCTGGAAGGCGATCTTGTCGAGACCCTCGATGACGCTGTCGATGCCCTTGGCGCTCTCGCTGACGCGGGTCATCGCCTGGACCGCCTCGTCGGTGATCGCGCGGCCGTCGGACACGGTCGAGATCGCGCCGTCGGCGCGGGCGACGGTGCGGCCGGCGGAAGCCGCGGTGGCGCGGAGGCGCTGGTCCATCTGGGTGACGGCGGCCGAGGTCTGCTCGAGGCTCGCGGCATTGGCTTCGGTGCGGCGCGCGAGGTTTTCGGACGCCTGGGCGATCTCGCCCGAGCCGGTGCGGATCGCCGTCGCGCTGTCGCTGACCGTGCTGATCAGCGCGCGGAGCGAGATGAGCGCGGCGTTGAAGTTGGTGCGCAGCTCGGCATAGTCGCCGGGATAATCCTCGGTGATCTCGGCGGTGAGATCGCCCTCGGCGAGACGGCTGAGGTTGGCGGTCATGCCGCGCACGATGGCGGCGTGCCGGCGCGCCTCGGCGTTGAGCGACAGCTCCTTCTTCGCCGCATCGCGGAAGCTGTGCATCGCCTTGGTCATGCGGCCGACGCAGTCCTTATATTCGGTGAACTGGATCGGGGTCTCCAGATCGCAGCTGGCCAGCGCTTCCATCCGGACGACGGTGGTGACATAGGGCGTGGCGATCGCGCTGCGGAACCAGGCGGCGCAGGCGACGCCGGCGAGCGTCGCGGCCGCACCGACGGCGAGGGCATAGGCCGGCGCGACGAGCGCGGCGACGGTGGGAAGCGCGATCAAACCGCACATCAGGCCAAAGGCGATCAACAGTTTGAGACGAATCGGTGCGTCTTTGATGAACCAGGTCATGAATATCCCGCGACAAAATGCACGCAGCTCTCCTGCGGCCCTTCATTATAGCGGGATTTCAGCGTGTTATTGCCTATGTTCCGTAAGGGAAACTACGCAAACATAAGTTGATTTGATGCCGTCAGCCGGCCAGCACGCGATCGTCGAACAGGCCGAAGGTCAGCGTGGAGGCATAGAAAGCGACTGCCTTTTCGCGCGGCATCGTGCTCGCCCATTTGCGCATGTCGAACGCGGCATTCTGGAGCGCCATCAGCGCCTGCGACGCGACGAGCGGGTCGATCGCGCGGATCGCGCCCTCGGCAATGCCGTCGGACAGCATGCCGGCGAAGCGGCGGGCGATCCGGTTCGAGCGGTCGATCATCGTCGAGCGGACATGCGGCGGCAGCCCCGACAGCGCGGTGGTGCGCAGCAGCGGTCCGCGCTCGGAGAATTGGTAATCGAGCAAGGTCGCGATCGTGCTTTCGAGCCGCTGCCAATGGCTGCCGTCATGGCTCTCGGCGAGGCGCTGGGCGTCGGCGATGATGTCGAAACTGCGCTTGTAGCAGGCGATCACCAGATCGTCCTTGGCGTCGAGATGGTGGTAGAAGCTGCCCTTGGTGACGTTGAGCTCGGAGGCGATCTTCTGGACCGAGGCGCCGCGATAGCCGAGCTCGTTGATCAGCCGGGTCGCGGCGAGCAGGAAGGCCTCACGGCCGGGCTCGGGCTCGTCATGCTCGAGGTCGAGCATCTCGGGGGTCCAGGCCTCGCCGGGGGCGGCTATCCCCAAGCGGAACACGTCCATCAGCCGCGCCTCGACGCGGGGATATTCGTCGACCTCGTAGCGCGGCAGCCAGGCGGTCAGCCAGAAGGTGTTCTCGAGCAGCACGTGCGCGCGGGCACCGTGCAGGTCGGTCTCGGCGCGGCTGGCGCCGGCGCCCCACAGGCTGCGCGTCTTGCGGAAGATGTTGCGCCAGCCGGCGAGAAGCTGGCCCTTCATCGGGTCCTCCATCGCGCGCAGATCGGAGAGGATCGCGAAGTCGCGCTCCTCTCCCCGGCGGATGCGGGCGAGCCGCTCCATGTTGATGTTGAGATAGCGCGCGACGCGGGCCTCGGGCGTCGGCTCTTCGAGCGCGGCGTCGAGCATCGCGTCGAGGCGTTCCAGCGTCTGCTCGAAGGCCGCGGCGGCAAGGTCTTCCTTGCGCTTGAAATAATAGGTGACCGACGTGGTGTTGAGCCCGACGCGGCGCGCCACGTCGGCGAAGGTCATGCCCTTCGCGCTCTGTTCGTTGATCGCGTCGGCCGCGGCGGCGAGGATCGCGTCGCGCTTTGCCTGGAAGCGCTTGGTACCGCCGCCGCTCTCGAGGTTTCCGGGTGCATTCATTGCAATCCAGTCTAGCGATTTCGCGGCGCAGCCAAAGCGTTTTTTGAAGGTTCGTGTCCCGATTTTTCTCTACGCCGAGCCCCTTTACCGAATATGCGGTACGCTCTAGGCAGAGTCGGCAACGAGACTGGAGAGTGCTGCGATGGACTTCACGCTGAGCGAGCGGGAAACCTGGTTCCGCGACCGGGTGAAGGCCTTCATCGATGGCGAGATCCGTCCGCGCGACGGCGACTATCGCGCACAGCAGAAGACCGGGGATCGCTGGAAGGTGCTTCCGGTGATCGAGGAGATGAAGGTCAAGGCCAAGGCCGCCGGGCTGTGGAATTTCTTCATGCCGCCGCATTCGGGGCAGAGCCATGTCGACGACAGCTTCGCCTTCGAGGGCACCCAGCTCAGCAACCTTGAATACGCCTTGTGCGCCGAGGAGATGGGACGGCTCGGCTGGGCGTCGGAATGCTTCAACTGCTCGGCACCCGATACCGGCAATATGGAAGTGCTCCACCGCTACGGGACGCGCGACCAGAAGGATGCGTGGCTCAAGCCGCTGATGGAAGGCGAGATCCGATCGGCCTTCCTGATGACCGAGCCGGCGGTCGCCTCGTCCGACGCGACTAATATCGAGACCCGGATGGAGCGCGACGGCGATCATTATGTGATCAACGGGCGGAAATGGTGGTCGTCGGGGGTCGGCGACCCGCGCTGCAAGATCGCGATCGTGATGGGCAAGACCAATCCCGACGCCTCGCGCCATGCGCAGCAGAGCCAGATCCTGGTGCCGCTCGACGCGCCGGGCGTGAAGATCGAGCGGATGCTTTCGGTTTTCGGGTATGATCACGCGCCGCACGGGCATGGCGAGGTGGTGCTCGAGAATGTCCGCGTGCCGGTTGACAACGTGCTCCTCGGCGAGGGGCGCGGATTCGAGATTGCGCAGGGGCGGCTTGGGCCGGGGCGGATCCATCACTGCATGCGCACGATCGGCGTGGCCGAGGAAGCGATCGGGGCGATGGCGAAGCGGCTGGTCAGCCGGGTGGCGTTCGGCAAGCGGCTCTCCGATCACTCGGTGTGGGAGCAGCGCATCGCGCGCGCGCGGATCGACATCGAGATGACCCGGCTGCTCTGCCTCAAGGCGGCGGACATGATGGACAAGGCCGGCAACAAGGCGGCGCAGCTCGAGATCGCGATGATCAAGGTGCAGGCGCCGACCATGGCGCTGCAGATCATCGACGACGCGATCCAGGCGCATGGCGGCGCGGGCGTGTCGGGCGATTTCGGGCTGGCGCACGACTGGGCGGGGATTCGGACCCTGCGGCTCGCCGACGGGCCCGACGAAGTCCACAACCGGGCGATCGCGCGGGCGGAGTTCGGGAGATATGGGGACTTCAAGGCGGATCGGGTGTCGTCGGGGGATGTCGGGGTTTCCCGATAGAACCCTCCCCTCCCGCTTGCGGGAGGGGCTAGGGGAGGGTGCGACGGGGCGGTTCCTTCCGACCCACGCACGTCAGGCCCTCCCCCGACCCCTCCCGCAAGCGGGAGGGGAGCAGCGGAGAGCGGAGTAGAGATGAAAGCAGCCGTACTTTTCGAAGCCGGAAAACCGCTGGAGATCGCAGAGGTGCGGGTCGACAAGCCCGGCCCGCGCGAGGTGCTGATCCGCACCGTCGCCTGCGGGGTGTGCCGTTCGGACCTGCACTTCGTCGACGGTGCTTTTCCGCATCCCGTGCCGACCGTGCCGGGGCACGAGGCTGCCGGAGTCATCGAGGCGGTGGGCAGCGACGTCGCGCATCTGAAGCCGGGTGATCATGTCATCACCTTTTTCACGGTGTTCTGCGGATCGTGCGAGATGTGCGTGACCGGGCGGCCGTCTTTGTGCATCGATCCTTCGACCCGGCGCCCGGCCGATGCCGAGCCGCGGCTCAGGCTCGCCGACGGGACGCCGCTGGCCCCGTTTCTCAATCTCTCGGCCTTTGCCGAGATGATGCTGGTCCATGAGAATGCCTGCGTCGCGATCTCGAAGGAAATGCCGCTCGACCGCGCGGCCCTGCTTGGCTGCGCGGTGATCACCGGCGCGGGGGCGATCTTCAACGACAGCCGGGTGCGCCCCGGCGAGACCGTCGCGGTGATCGGCGCAGGCGGCATCGGGCTGGCCGCAATAAATGCCGCGCGGATCGCCGGCGCGGGGCAGATCCTCGCGATCGACCCGATGCCCGAGAAGCGCGAGCTGGCGATGAAGCTCGGCGCCACCGGCACGCTCGATCCGAACTCCGAGAACATCGTGAAGGACGTGCTCAAGCGCACCCAGGGCGGCGTGCATTATGCGATCGAGGCAGTCGGGCGGCCCAATACCGCCGAGCTCGCCTGGAACATCCTCCGCCGCGGCGGCACCGCGACGATCCTCGGGATGATTGCGCCCGGGGGCAATGTCAGCCTGCCCGGGCCGACCTTCCTCACCGGCAAGAAGATCCAGGGCTCGCTGCTCGGGAGCACCCGTTTCCCGATCGACATGCCGCGGCTGGTGCAGATGTATCTCGACGGGCTGCTCGATCTCGACACAATGGTCGCCGAACGGATCAAGCTGGATGATGTCAACGCGGCGATGGCGAAATTGCGCGACGGGCACAGCGTGCGTTCGGTGATCGAGTTCGCATGAGCGACCTGGACGAAGCGCGCCTTGGCGCATGGCTGGCGGGCAATGTCGCCGGCTTCGCCGGGCCGTTCAGCGTCGGGAAGTTCCCCGGCGGGCAGAGCAACCCGACCTATCGCATCGACGCGGTCAGCGGTTCGTATGTGCTGCGCCGGAAACCGTTCGGGCCGATCCTGCCGTCGGCGCACGCCGTCGAACGCGAGCACCAGCTGATCGCGGCGCTGCACCCGACGGGGTTCCCGGTCGCGCGGCCTTATGGGCTGTGCGAGGACCCCGGAGTCATCGGCGCACCCTTCTATTTGATGGAAATGGTCGAGGGGCGGACCTTCTGGGATGGTGCGCTTCCCGACCAGCGTCCGGCGGAGCGGACCGCGATCTACGAAGCGATCGTCGACACGCTCGCGGCGCTGCATTCGGTCGATTATGCGGCGGTCGGGCTGGGCGAATACGGCAAGCCGGGCAATTATTTCGAGCGGCAGGTGGCGCGCTGGTCGAAGCAATACCGGATGAGCCAGACCGACGACATGCCCGAGGTCGAGCGGCTGATCGAGTGGCTGCCGCGCACGGTGCCGGCGCAGACGCGCACGTCGATCGTGCATGGCGATTTCCGCATCGACAACATGATCTTCGATGCGGCGCAGCCCGAGGTGCGGGCAGTGCTCGACTGGGAGCTGTCGACGCTTGGCGATCCGCTGGCCGACTTTTCCTACTTCCTGATGAGCTGGGTGACTGCGCCCGAAGGGCGTTCGGGGGTGCAGGGGCTGACCGGGCCCGAGACCGGGATCCCGACGATCGAGGCGGTGGTCGACCGCTATTGCGCGGCGACGGGGCGCGACGGGGTGCCCGATCTCAACTGGTATTTCGCGTATAATCTGTTCCGGCTGACCGGGATCGTCCAGGGGATCAAGAAGCGGATCATCGACGGCAACGCGTCGAGCGACCAGGCCGCGAAGACCGTCGAGCGACTGCCGGGGCTGGCGGCGTCGGCTTGGCACTTCGCGCGGGAAGCGGGGGCTTGATGCGACAGACGGAATGTCGCCCTCACCCTTCCGGCGCTTCGCGCCTCCCTCCCTCTCCCGATCGGAGAGGGAAGGGGCCGGCCGCCGCAGGCGGTGGGAAGGGTGAGGGTGAGGGGGAATAACATGCGGTTTTCAGGCAAAGTGGTCATCGTCACCGGGGCGGGCTCGGGGATCGGGCGCGCCACTGCGCGGCTGTTCGCCGGGGAAGGCGCGCGGGTCGTCGCGGCCGATCTGAGCGACACGGTGCACGAGACCGTCGCCGGCCTGGACAATGCGCTGGCGGTGCAGATGGACGCCGGCGACGAGGGCGATGTCGAACGGCTGGTCGCCACGGCGGGCGCGCGCTTCGGCGGGTTGGACGTGTTCTACGCCAATGCCGGCATCTCAGGTGGCGCATCCGGGATCTTCGATTCCACCGTGGAATTGTGGACCGAGGTGCTGCGGGTCAATCTGATCGGCCCGGCGCTGGCGATCAAGCATGCCGGGCCCAGGATCGTCGAGCGGGGCGGCGGGGCGATCCTGTGCACCGCGAGCGTCGCCGGGCTGCGCTCGGGGGCGGGCGGACCGGCTTATTCGGCGTCGAAGGCCGGCGTGATCAACCTCGTCCAGAGCGCCGCGCAGCAGCTCGCCACCTCGAACGTGCGAGTCAACGCGATCTGCCCCGGGCTGATCGAGACCGGCATGACCGCGCGCGCCTTCGACTATGCCCGCGAGATGGGCAAGGAAGACAAGCTCGGCCGGCTCAATCCGCTGCGCCGCGCCGGCGTGCCCGAGGAGATTGCGCGGGTCGCCCTGTTTCTCGCCAGCGACGACGCCAGCTATGTCAACGGCCAGGCCTGGGTGGTGGACGGCGGGCTCTCGTCGAGCCATCCGGTGACGCGGCAGGAGTTCGGCAAGCCGGCCTTCTGATTGACACCGTCCCGGTTGCACGGCAGCTTTCCGCCAAAGGGGAGGCGGGACGATGCGGGCCTATCTGTGCGCTGCTTTGCTTGTCGCTTCGGCGACGCCGGCGTTCGCGCAGGACGACGGCGGCGGCGAAGTCGTCGTCACCGGATTTCGCGCGCTCGACCGGGACGAGGACGAAGACGACAAGCTGAAGCTGAGCGCGTTCGCCCCGCCCGCGCCGGTGCAGATGCTCCGCCGCACCGCCGATTTCGCCGTCCAGCAGGTGATCGTGGTCAGCGACGCGACCGACGACGACGAGGCGCAGACCGAGATCTTCGCAATGACGCGCAAGGCCATCGACCTGTCCGGTGGCGCCGGCACGCAGCTGGCGACCGGCGAGCTGGTGGTCGAGCCGCTGACCGCGGCCAATTACAAGGCGCTCGAGGTCGATCACAACGGCAATGAATCGGTCAAGTTCATCGTCAAGGTGCCGCTGGCGCCGGGGATCGACGCCAAGGCCGCGCTCGCGAGGATCGACAAGTTCCTGAAGGCGGTGCCGCCGGTCGGCCGCGCCGAGATCAAGCCGTACAGCGAGCTGACGCTGAGCGTGGTCAATCCGGAACAGTATCGCGGCGCGATCATCGATCTGGTGGCCAAGGACACCAGTGCGACGAGCGCGCGCTTCGGCCCGGGCTACGGCGTCGAGGTCACCGGTCTCGATCGCGCGGTGCTCTGGCAGCGCGCCGGGCTGACCGAGGTGCAGCTGTACCTTCCGGCGAACACCACCGTGCGTCCGCGCAACTGACGGGGAGAACGACATGCGGATCGCCTGCAAAGCCCTGATCGCCGCGACGATCCTCGCCGCTGCCGCGCCCGCCTGGGCACAGGAGGTGCTCGTGACCGCGCCGCGCCGCGGCTACAACAACGACGCCATCTATGGCGACGGGCTCGTCGCCACGTCGCGCCCGATCGTCAATCTGAAGCGCACGGCGGACTATGTCGTCCAGACGGTCGGCGTGGCCGGGGATACCCGCGACGCGACCATTCGTCGCAACGACCTCCACGCGACGATCCGCAACATGATCGCGGAAGCCGCGAAGGGCGGCGTCGAGCTGGCGATCGGCGACTATGTGATCGAGCCGCTGACCCTGGCGAACTACAAAAGCCTCTATCTCCGCAGCGACGGCCGGCCCGATACCGATCAGACCAGCTTCCTGATCAAGGTTCGGCTGGTCCCCGGCATGGACATCCAGGCCGCGCGCGATCGGATCGACCGCTTCGTCGCCTCGGTGCCGAAAGTCGGGCGCACCAAGGCGAGCGTGACCGGGCTGACGCTGTCGGTGATCAACCCCGACCAGTATCGCGGACAGATCATCGACCTGATCGCCGCCGACGCGGCGATGTCGTCCGGCAAGTTCGGCGCAGGCTCGGGGGTCGACGTCACCGGGCTCGACCGGCCGGTGGAATGGGCGCGCGGGGCGGGGACCGAGGTGTTCCTGTTCCTTCCCGCCAGCTACGTCGTGCGCAAGCGCTAGAGCGTCGCCTCGCCAGACAGCACGGGGACGCAGCGACCGCCGACGCCGGCGCGGATGCCGTCGGCAGCGCGCCATGCGCGGAGGTTGAGCGTGCTGGGACGGCCCATCTCGACGCCCTGGACGACTTCGAAGCGCGCTTCGTCGCCACCGAGGATCGACAGCAGCAGCGCGGCGAGCGCGGCGTTGGCGCTGCCGGTCGCCGGATCTTCCCAGGTGCCCGAGAGCGGCGAGAACATCCGCGCGCGGACGCGGTTGCCGTCGCGGGCGTAGAGGAAGATCGACAGCCGGTCGCCTGCACCGAGATGTTCTTCCGCGACGCGGCGATAGGTGGCGATGTCGGGAAGCGCGCGGGTGAGCGCATCGGCGGTGACTTCGACCAGGGTGAAATCGACGCCGACGCTGGCGCGGGTCGGGATGTGCGCGGTGGTGACTAGATCGGCAAGTGTGAGGCCGATGCACGGCGCGATCGCATCGGCCGGCAGCGTGCCGAGCAGGCTGAGCGGCTGAGGAGCGTCGATCTCGGCGCCGGTGGCGGCGCCCGCGGCGTCGCGCGCGATGCGGATCTCGACGAGTCCGGCGATCTCCTCGAAGCGCAGCACGTCGCCGGCTTCGGGCCGCAGTCCGGCGAGGACGTAGCCGGTGCCGACATTGGGGTGCCCGGCAAAGGGCATCTCGGCGGTGCGGTGGAAGATGCGGACGCGGGCGGTGTTGGCCGGGTCGGACGGCGGCAGGACGAAGGTCGTCTCGCTATAGTTCATCTCGGCGGCTAGCGCCTGCATCTCGGCGTCGCTGAGGCCTTCGGCGGCGGTGAACACCGCGAGCGGATTGCCGCCGAAGCGGGTGTCGGTGAACACGTCGAGCGTGACATAAGGGAAGCGGCGCGTCGTCATGCGCCGCTTCTGCCTTCAGTCGCGGTCGTTGCGCAAGCGGATCAGGCCCTCCTGCGCGACGCTGGCGACCAGCCGGCCGTCGCGGGCGTAGATCTTGCCGCGGTTGAACCCGCGCGCATGGCCGGACCACGGGCTGTCGGTGGTGTAGAGCAGCCATTCGTCGAAGCGGAACGGCTCGTGGAGCCAGATCGCGTGATCGAGGCTGGCGGTCTGGACGTCGCCGGTCATCCAGCTGACGCCGTGCGGGAGCAGGCAGGTGCCGAGCAAGGTCATGTCACTGGCATAGGCGAGCATCGCGCGGTGGAGCGCGAGATCGTCGGGCAAGGGCGCGACGACGCGAAACCAGCTATGCTGCTGCGGCGCGATCTTGTCGGGGGCGAACCAGTTGCGCGGATTGACCGGGCGGATCTCGATCGGGCGGGCGCGCAGGAAGAAGCGGCGGAACTTCTCGGGGACCTGATCGCGGATCTGCTCGCGCAGCTCACGTTCGGAGCGGAGCTGGTCGGGATCGGGGACGTCGGGCATCGCGTCCTGGTGGTGGAGACCGTCGGACGGCGTCTGGAAGCTCGCCGTCATGTTGAGGATCGGCTGGCCCTTCTGCATCGCGATAACGCGGCGATTGGCGAAGCTGCGCCCTTCGAAATCGCGGACGACGCGGAAGATGATCGGGTGGTTCTCGTCGCCGGGGCGCATGAAATAGGCGTGGAGCGAATGCGCGGTCTTGTCGGGATCGACCGAGCGCTGCGCCGCCTGGAGCGCCTGGGCGATGACCTGCCCGCCGAACACGCGGCCGACGCCGCCGGGGAGGCGGGGACCGCGATAGAGGTCGGTGTCGATCTCCTCGACGTCGAGCAGGGTGGTGAGCTGGGTTACGAGCTCTTGCGGGGTAGGTTCAGGCATATCGTACAAACCGTTCGTGCTGAGCTTGTCGAAGCACCGTTCTTCTTTCCCGCTCAGAAGAAAGACGGCCCTTCGACAAGCTCAGGGCGAACGGAGAAGGATCAGTATCCAGCGGCTCTTGCCAGCGCGTCGGCGTGGAAATTGGCGTCGCCGAACAGCTCGGTGAGGACTCGCGCGCGCTTCATGTAGAAGCCGATATCATATTCGTCGGTCATCCCGATGCCACCGTGCATCTGGATGCCTTCCTGCACCGACAGCGTGGAGGCGAGGCTGGTCATCGCCTTGGCGACCGAGACGGCATCCGCGGCACCCTCGTCGTTCGCATCGAGCAGCTGCTGCGCCTTGAGGACGGCGGCGCGGGCGACTTCCATCTCGCTGTAGAGGTGCGCGGCGCGGTGCTGGAGCGCCTGGAAGCTGCCGATCAGCTGACCGAACTGTTTGCGCTCCTTGAGATAGGACACGGTCATGTCCATCGCGCCGCCGCCGACGCCGAGCAGCTCGGCCGAGGCGCCGGTGCGGCCCGCGGCGAGCAGGCGGGCGAGCGGGGCCTGGTCGACTTCGCCGACCACCGCATCGGCATCGACTTCGACGCCGTCGAAGCGGAGGCGCGCGGCGAGGCTGGCGTCGGCGAGACGCTGCGGATCGGCAGTGAGGCCCGTGGCGTCGGTGGGAACGGCAAAGAGCGTGGTGCCGTGGTCGGTCGCGGCGGCGACGAGGAGCAGGTCGGCGACATGGCCGTGCGCGACGAACTGCTTGGCGCCGGTAAGGCGGAAGCCGTTGCCCGAACGCTCGGCTTTCATCTCGATGCGGCCGTCATGCTTGGCGCGCTCGTCGATCGCGAGTGCGGCCACCGTCTCGCCGGCGAGGATGCCGGGGAACCAGCGCGCGGCATGCGGGGTGCCCTTGAGCGCTTCGACCGCGGCGACCGCGGTGGCGAGGAAGGGTGAGGGCGAGAGGTTGCGGCCGATCTCCTCGAGCACCACGCCCGCCTCGACATGGCCGAGTCCGAGGCCGTTGTCGGACTCGGGGACGAGGATGCCGGTGAGGCCGAGTTCGGCGAACTGCTTCCACAGGTCGCGGCTGAAGCCGGTGGCGTCGTTGGCGTCGCGCAAGGACCGCATGTGGCTGACGGGGGCGTGCTCGGCGACGAAGTCCTTCGCGGTGTCGCGGAGCATGGCCTGTTCGTCGGTGAGGTAGAGGGGCATTTGTTCACTCCGTCATCCCGGCGAAAGCCGGGATCTCGTGCCAAAAGGTCGTTCGCTTGCCGCCTGAGATCCCGGCTTTCGCCGGGATGACGGTCAGGAAGGAAGGTCGAGAATCCGCTTGGCGATGATGTTGAGCTGGATCTCGCTGGTCCCGCCTTCGATCGAATTGGCCTTGGTGCGCAGCCAGGCGCGGGGGGCGGCGCCATGGTTGCTGGCCTCGCTTTCCCATTCGAGGCTGTCGCTGCCGCCCGCGGCCATGGTCAGCTCGTGGCGTGCCTTGTTGAGCTCGGTGCCGTAGTACTTCATCATCGAGGGCTGGGCCGGGTGCGCGCGTCCCGCCTTGAGCTCGTCGATGAAGCGCTCGGACATCGCCTTGAACGCCTGCGAGCGGACCTGGAAGAGCGCGATCTGGGCGCGGAGGATCGGATCGACCCCGTTCCGCGCGGCATCGACCATCGGATCGCCGGCGGGGCCGCCCAGGCCCATGCCCGAGATCATCTCGCGCTCGTGGCCGAGCAGATACTTGGCGACGTCCCAGCCCTTGTTCTCGTCATGGACGCGATTGGCCTTGGGGACCTTCACATTGTCGAAGAAGGTCTCGCAGAAGGGGCTGTAGCCCGAGATCAGCAGGATCGGCTTGGTCGAAACGCCTTCGCTGGCCATGTCGAACAGCACGAAGCTGATCCCGCCCTGCTTGCTGGTCTTGTCGGTGCGGACGAGGCAGAAGATCCAGTCGGCCTGGTCGGCGTACGAGGTCCAGACCTTCTGGCCGTTGACGATGTAATGATCGCCGGCGTCGTCGGCGGAGGTGGCGAGCCCGGCGAGATCGGAGCCGGCATTGGGTTCGCTATAGCCCTGGCACCAGCGAATCTCGCCGCGGGCGATCTTGGGGAGATGCTCGAGCTTCTGTTCCTCGGTGCCGTACTTCAGCAGCGCCGGCCCGAGCATCGAGATGCCGAAGCTATTGAGCGGGTTGCGGCATTTGAGCCGCGCCATCTCCTCGCGGAGGATCTTGGTCTCGGCCGGGGACAGCCCGCCGCCGCCATAGGCCGCGGGCCAGTCGGGCACGGTCCAGCCGCGTTCGCCCATCCGGTCCATCCAGAGCTTCTGGTCGGGATGCGCGAAGACCGGGTTGCGGCCCCCCCAGGTGGCGTCCTTCTCGCCGCGCATCGGGGTGCGCATCGTGTCCGGGCAATTGGCTTCGAGCCATGCCCGGGTCTCGGCGCGGAAGGTTTCGAGGTCCTCGGTCATCATCCTGTTCCCTTTCCGTCATCCCGGCGAAAGCCGGGATCTCGTGCCGCAAATCTTGCGCTTGCTGCTTGAGACCCCGGCTTTCGCCGGGGTGACGGTCCAATTCTACTTGTTGAACTTCTCGCCCTTTTCCGCCTTTTCGCGGAGCAAAGGGGCGACTTCGAAGCCGTATTTCTCCAGCCCGGCGACGATCTTGGCGAGACCCTCGGTGTCGGCCCAGAACATCGGGCCGCCGCGGTAGGGGGGCCAGCCATAGCCATAGACCCAGACGACATCGATGTCGCTCGCGCGCTGGGCCATGCCTTCGGCGAGGATCAGCGCGCCTTCATTGACCATGGTGTAGAGCGTGCGGACGACGATCTCCTCTTCGGTGATCTCGTGGCTCGGCACGCCCAGCTTCTCGCGCCATTCCTCGATCAACTCGGCGACGCGCGGGCTGTTCGACGGAGTACGCTTCTCGTCATAATCGTAGAAGCCGGCGCTCTTCTTCTGGCCCCAGCGGCCCTCGGCGGCGAGCGCGTCGCGGATATTCTCGATGCGGTTGGGGTCGCGGTGCCAGCCGATGTCGACGCCGGCGAGATCGGCCATCTGGAACGGGCCCATCGGCATGCCGAAGCCGACATGGACGCGATCGATCTGCTCGGGCGTGGCGCCTTCGAGCAGCATCTTGTTGGCCTCGACCTGGCGCGGCATCAGCATGCGATTGCCGATGAAGCCGTAGCAGACGCCGGCGATGACGGCGACTTTCCGGATCTTCTTCGACACCGCCATCGCCGTGGCGAGCACGTCGTCGGCGGTCTTGGCGCCGCGAACGATCTCAAGCAGCTTCATGATGTTGGCCGGCGAGAAGAAGTGCAGGCCGAGCACGTCCTGCGGGCGGCTCGTCACTGCCGCGATCTCGTCGATGTTGAGGTAGGAGGTGTTCGAGGCGAGGATCGCGCCGGGCTTGGCGATCTTGTCGAGCTTGCCGAAAATGTCCTTCTTGACGTCCATGCTCTCATAGACCGCCTCGATGATCAGGTCGCACTCGGCGAGATCGTCGAAGTCGAGCGTCGGCTTGAGCAGCCCCATCGCGCCTTCGACCTGCTCGGCGGTCATTCGGCCCTTGGCGGCGGTCGCCTCGTAATTCTTGCGCATCACCCCGGTGCCGCGGTCGAGCGCTTCCTGCGCCATCTCGACGATGGTCACCGGGACGCCGGCCGAGAGGAAGTTCATCGAGATGCCGCCGCCCATCGTGCCGGCGCCGATCACGCCGACGCGCTTGATGTCGCGGAGCGCGATGTCCTCGGCGATGCCGTCGATCTTGGCGGCCTTGCGCTCGGCGAAGAAGATGTGGCGGAGCGCTGCCGACTGGGTGCCCATGATCAGCTTCATGAAGCCCATGCGCTCGGCCTGGACGCCCTCGGCATAGGGCTTGCCGGCGGTCTGCTCGATCAGGTCGATGATCGTCGCGGGCGCGTCGAGGCCGCGGAAGCGCTTGGCGTTGGTCTTGCGGAAGGCGTCGAACACGGTGGGGTCGACGGTGACCGGGCGCTCGGACGAACGCGAGATCGGCTGGCCGATCACTTCGTTCGCGAAGGCCAGGGCGTCGGCGAGGAGATTGCCTTCGGTCGCCAGGCGGTCGACGAGGCCGACCTGTTGCGCCTGCTCCGCCGAGATCGGATCGCCCTTGGTCGCGAGCTCGAGCGCGGTCTCGACGCCGGCGACGCGCGGCATGCGCTGGGTGCCGCCGGCGCCGGGCAGGATGCCGAGCTTGACTTCGGGCAGGCCGAACTTCGCCGAAGGCACCGCGATGCGATAGTGCGAGGCCAATGCGACTTCGCAGCCGCCGCCGAGCGCGGTGCCGTGCACGGCCGAGATCACCGGCTTGTCGAGCGCCTCTATCTGGTCGACCAGCACGGGGAGCGAGGGCTCCTGCATGTTCTTGCCGAATTCGGTGATGTCGGCGCCGGCGAAGAAGGTCTTGCCGGCGCAGGTGATGATCACCGCCTTGATGCTGTCGTCGTTCCTGGCTTCCTCGATGCCGGCCTGCAGGCCCTGGCGCACGGCGTTGCTCAGCGCGTTCACCGGCGGACTGTCCGAGGTGAGGATCAGGACGTCGCCCTGGCGGCTGGTGGTGATGGGGGAAGTCATTCAATCTCTCCGTTCATGTTCCCCTGCGGAAGCAGGGGGCCAGGGTTCTGGGCGGGCCGTTCGTAGCCCTGGGCTCCTGCTTGCGCAGGAGCACGATTCAGTCCGTCAGCGCCGAATAGATCATCGTCTTGAGTTCGCGGCGGATCGGGTAGCGCATCGAGGGCGTGAACTGGGTCATGAACACCATGTGGATGCGCTCGACCGGGTCGACGAAGAAGGCGGTCGAGAACATTCCGCCCCAATAATATTCGCCCGCCGATCCCGGCATCAGCGTGCGCGCGACATCCGTGGTGATCGCGAAGCCGAGCCCGAAGCCGACCCCGGCATTGGTGGTCTCGCTGAACAAGGCCTTGGACATCGTCGCGAGGTCCGAACCGCCGGGGAGGTGGTTGGTGGTCATCAGCGCGATCGTCTTGGGGCTGACCAGGCGGACTCCGTCGAGCGCGCCGCCATTCAGGCAGAAGCTGCAGAAGCGGTGATAATCGAGCGACGTCGAGACCAGCCCGCCGCCGCCCGAGACCAATTTCGGGAAGCGCGACCAGGCCGAGGCCTCGCCGCGATCAAAGAGGACGCGCTGGCCGGTCGCCTCGTCGAGTGCCCAGCAATCGGCCAGGCGGTGGACCTTGTCCTCGGGCACCTGGAAGAAGGTGTCGTGCATGCCGAGCGGCGTGAAGATGCGCTCGGCGAAGAAGCGATCGAGCGGCAGGCCCGCGACGCGCTCGACGACCGCGCCGAGCACGTCGGTCGACACCGAATAATTCCACTCGGCACCGGGCGAGAATTCGAGCGGAAGCTGGCCGAGCGCCGCCACGAATTCGTCGAGCGTCAGATTGCCGTGCCAGTTCTCCATCTTGGAATCGCGATAGGCGGCGTCGACCGGCGTGCGGTTCTGGAAACTGTAGGTGAAACCCGACGTGTGGCGGAGCAGGTCGATCATCCGCATCGGATCGGCGGTGGGCGTCGTGGTGAACGGCGCACCCTCGCCACCGCCGGCATAGACGCCGAGGCCCCTCAGCTCGTGCAGGACATGGTGGACCGGTGTGTCGAGCGATACCTTCGCTTCCTCGACCAGCATCATGAAGGCGAGGCTGGTGATCGGCTTGGTCATCGAAGCGATGCGAAACAGCGTGCCCTCGTCGACGGTGGCGCCGCCTTCGCGCGCCGCGCCCTGATGCGAGAAGTGCGCGATCTCGCCGTCGCGGGCGATCAGCAGCTGGGCATGCGGCAGCTTGCCCGAGTCGAGATAGCGTTCCTTCACCAGCCCATCGATTCGCGCGAGCCGTGAGGCATCGAATCCGTAGCGTCCGGGCCGTGTCATGTGCATCGGGAGCGGCATACCTCTCGTTCGAATCCGGTCGAGCGCACCGCATCGGCGGCGCGCTTCTCCTATTGCCTTGAGCGCGACACGAATCAACACTAACGTTGCTCTCGGTGGGGCAGCGATGCCCAAACCCAACATTCAGAAAATCACAATTGGAGAGATAAGGCTTGGCCCCCGAACCGATCGTTCCGCTCGACCCCGCCTGGCCCAGCATGTCGCTGGAGCAAGCCAAGGCACTGCTCACTGCGCCGGGCGCCAAGTTCGAGATGGACACCGTGGACATTGGCGGCGTGCCGACGCGGGTGTGGAAGAACGCGCCGCCGTCGCTGCGGCTGCTCGCGCAGATGGTGCGGGCCTATGGCGCGCGCGAGTTCACGATCTACGAGGACGAGCGCATCACCTTCGAGGCCAATTACCGGGCGACGTCGCACATCGCGCGCCAGCTGGTCGCGATGGGGGTCGGGAAGGGCGACCGCGTCGCGCTGGCGATGCGCAACCTGCCCGAATGGCCGGCGATCTTCTTCGCCGCGGTGAGCATCGGCGCGATCATGGTGCCGCTCAATGCGTGGTGGACCGGCGGCGAGCTCGAATATGCAATGAAGGATTCGGGCGCCAAGCTGCTGTTCGTCGACGGCGAGCGGCACGAGCGGCTCAAGAGCTGCTATGCCGATCTGCCCGCGCTCGAAACGGTGGTGGTCAGCCGCGCCAAGGGTGCTTTGGAAGCGCCGGCGACCGCGCTCGAAACGCTGATCGGCAAGGCCGATGCATGGGCCGAGCTCGACGATGTCGGCTTCCCCGATGCCGAGGTCGCGCCCGACGACGATGCGACGATCTTCTACACCAGCGGTACGACCGGCAGCCCCAAGGGCGCGCTGGGCACGCACCGCAACTTCGTCACCAACATCATGTCGAGCGCCTATGTCGCGGCACGGACGATGCTCCGCCGGGGCGAGACTCCGCCGGCGATGCCCGAGCCCAAGGTGATGCTGCTCGTCATCCCGCTGTTCCACGTCACCGCCTGCTCGGCGGCGATGATGGGGGCGATCGCATCGGGCTCGACGCTGGTGTTCATGCGCAAATGGGATCCCGAGCTCGCAATGGGGATCATCCAACGCGAGAAGGTCAATGCCACCGGCGGCGTGCCGACGATCGCCTGGCAGCTGCTCGAACATCCCGCCCGCGCAGACTATGACCTGTCGAGCCTGGAGAACATCTCGTACGGCGGTGCGCCGTCGGCACCCGAGCTGGTCAAGCGCATCCACCAGGAGTTCGGCGCACTGCCCGGCAATGGCTGGGGGATGACCGAGACCACCGCGACGGTGACGACGCATTCGGGCGAGGATTATCTGACCCGGCCGACCAGCGCGGGCCCGCCGGTTGCCGCGGCGGACCTCAAGATCATGTCGGTCGAGGGCGACCGCGCGCTCGAAATCGGCGAAGTCGGCGAGCTCTGGGCGCGCGGGCCGATGATCGTGAAGGGCTATTGGAACAAGCCCGAGGCGACCGCGGCGACCTTCGTCGACGGATGGGTGCGCACCGGCGACCTCGCGCGGCTCGACGCGGAGGGATTCCTTTACATCGTCGACCGGGCCAAGGACATCATCATCCGCGGTGGCGAGAACATCTATTCAAGCGAAGTCGAGGACGTGCTCTACGCGCATCCGGCGGTGACCGACGCGGCCTTGGTCGGAGTGCCGCACCGGACCTTGGGCGAGGAGCCGGCGGCGGTGGTGCATCTCGCGCCGGGCAAGAGCGCGAGCGAGGCCGAACTGCAGGACTGGGTCCGCGCGCGGCTGGCCGGGTTCAAGGTGCCGGTGCAGGTGCGCTTCGTGAAGGACGTGCTGCCGCGGAATGCGAATGGGAAGATATTGAAGACCGAGTTGCGGACGCTGTTCGGAACGGGGTGACGCTTGGCAGTGAGCGTGTGACAGCATAGATTGTGGCCATGACGATCATGCATCTTTCGCTTTCCGAAGCGCTTCGCGCTTTCGTCGATGCGCAGGCGGCGGATCGGGGGTTGGACACAGCCGATGCATATGTACTCGAGCTCATTGAGCGCGAGGAAGGGCGTGCGCGACTGCGCGCGATGCTTCTGGATGGGATCAACTCTGGTCCCGGTCGTGTCGTTGATGCCGACTATTTCGAGGAATTGCATTCCCGCGCGCGGGGCGACGCGGCCGAGTGACGGGCAAGCCGCTGCGAATCCTGCCGCGAGCGCAGGAAGACGTCGCAGCCGCACTAGACCGTTACCGCTTTGAGGCTGGCAGCGAGGTAGCCACGCGATTTGCGGATGCGGTGATGGAGCGCTTGAATATGCTCGCTCAACGGCCGCAACTAGGATCGCGAAGCCATGCGCCTATCCTGGATATCGATGGGCTTCGATCCATTCGGCTACGGCGCTTTCCGTATCTCCTTTTCTATGTCGAGCATGATGACTCGGTCGACGTCGTGCGCCTGTTGCACAATCGGCGCGACATCGCGGCTGCGTTGCGTGACGAGTAGCCAGCTTAACGGGTGAGCGCCTTCTTGACTGCGGCACTCCACCCGTCGAGCCGCGCTTCCCTGGCACAATCGTCCAGCACAGGCTCGAACGTCCGGCACTTGCCCCGCATCCCCGCCGCTTCCTCCAGCCCGCCGAACAGCCCGCATCCGACCCCAGCCAGCATCGCCGCGCCCAGCGCCGTGGTCTCCGCGAAATCCGGGCGGTCGACCGGGATCGTCAGGATGTCGGCGAGGTCCTGCGCCATCCAATCGTTGGCGACCATGCCGCCGTCGACGCGGAGCCGTGCCCAGTCGGCGCCGTCGGCGGCAAAGGCGGTTTTCAGATCGTGGCTCTGGTGCGCCATCGCCTCCAATGCGGCGCGGACGATGTGCGCGCGGGTGCTCGAAAAGCTGAGGCCGGAGAGGGCCGCGCGCGCCTCGGGCTCCCACCAGGGCGCGCCCAAGCCGCTCAGCGCCGGCACCAGATAGACGCCTCCATTGTCGGGCACCGAGCGAGCGAGGGCCTCGGTCTCGGGCGCCGTCTCGATCAGCCCGACCGAATCGCGCAGCCACTGGATCAGGCTGCCGGCGACGAATACCGATCCCTCGATCGCATAGGTGCGACGGCCGCCGAGCTGCCAGAGCACGGTGGCGAGCAATCGGTTCTTCGAGGCCGGCGGGGCGGTCCCCGCATTGGTCAGGACGAAGGCGCCGGTGCCATAGGTCGCCTTGGTTTCGCCCTTGGCGAAGCAGGCCTGGCCGATCGTCGCCGATTGCTGGTCGCCGGCGAGGCCGCAGATCGGGATTTCCCCACCGAAAACTCTGGTGGTGCCGAAGCGGCCGGCGCAGTCGACGATCTCGGGGAGAGCGTCGCGCGGGGCGGAGAACATGTCGAGCAGACCGTCGCTCCAGCCGCCTGAGCCGAGCCCCATCAGCAGGGTGCGCGAGGCGTTGGTGGCATCGGTGATGTGGAGGCCGCCCCGATTTTCATTGGCGGTCAGCTTCCAGACCAGCCAGCTCTCGATCGTGCCGATCGCCAGCCGGTCGCCCGCTTGCTTGAGCTGGGGCCAGTTCGCCATCGCCCAGGCGATCTTGGTGCCCGAGAAATAGGGGTCGAGCAGCAGGCCCGTGCGCGCCTGCACGCCCGGCTCCTCGCCGGCGTCGCGCCACTGGCGGCACAAAGCGGCGCTGCGCCGGTCCTGCCAGACGATCGCCGGCGCCAGCGGCTCGCCGGTCGTCTTGTCCCAGAATACGATCGTCTCGCGCTGGTTGGTGATCCCGATCGCGGCGATCGCGTCCGCCCCGCCGGCCTTGTCGACCATCGCGCGCGCGCAGGCGAGGGTACGCTCCCAGATCTCGGCGGCGTCGTGCTCTACCAGGCCGGGCCCGGGATAATGCTGGGTGAGCTCGGCGGCCTGGCTGCCGATACAGTCGCCCGACGGTGCGAACAGCATCGCGCGGGTGGAGGTGGTGCCCTCGTCGAGGACCAGCAATAGTTCGCCCATGTCCCGAACCTAGCCCGGATTGCAGGCTGCGCAACCGCCCCCTAGAAGCGGGGGGAAGGAGAACGAAGGGTGGACGAGCAACCGCGGGCCATGGGCGGTGGCAGCGAACGCGACGCGGGCATTCCCGACGCCGCGCCGCGCGAGCCGATCCTCGCACCCGACGCACAGGAAAGCCTGGGCGACGGGCTCAAGCGCGACCGGCTGATGGCCGCGCTTGCGCTGATGATCGGCGTGGGACTGCTCTTCGCGATTCCCTTCGCGCTGCGCGAAGGCTCGCCATTCTTCCTGCCGCTCACCGCCGCTCTGGTGATCGCGATCGCGCTGGTGCCGATGCTCGAATGGCTGGAGCGACACCGGATGCCCGCGCCGGTGGCCGCGTTCGTCTGCGTGCTGCTGTTCCTCAGCGTCGCCAATATCGCGCTCGCCTCGATCGTCGTGCCGGCGTGGCAATGGCTCCAGCGGCTTCCCGAGAGCATT
>Ga0065165_1001827_pt1 | contig 20819 bp, 20 predicted proteins | sample AraplaMF_Cvi_mMF_FD_63813 | JGI IMG/M metagenome (GOLD analysis project Ga0065165, IMG submission 63813) | Arabidopsis root microbial communities from the University of North Carolina, USA - plate scrape MF_Cvi_mMF (version 2) (version 3) | ecosystem: Host-associated > Plants > Roots >... | reverse complement strand
GACGCGTCTGTTCTGCCTGCGGCCGCCTGGTGGCCAAAGTGCTACAAGACCGTTAAGCCTCGATTAACCCTGTTTTTGCCGCCAAACCTTGGATTTGGCGAGTCTTTTAGCGGTTCCGGCCCCGGCCGTCCGCATGATTCTTTCATCACACGCTCTTCTGGAACCGGCCCGACAGTTCGCCAAAACCCTCGATCAGGGCCTCGGTGCCGTCGACCTCGGCCAGACGCGCCTTGACGTCACGCAGCCACGCCAAATTGGCCTCGCTGGGGTCCTCCCCCAAGGCCAGCTCGGCGTCCTTCAACTCTCTAAGTAGTGAATGGTATTGCCGATGCAAGGCAACGAGCTGGTGCCAGGTGGCGAGAACATCGTCCCGCGCCGCGCCCTCCCGCACCCCCCACACCGCCGCCGTGGTGATGCCGCCCTCAACCCGTTGAAGAAGCTGAGAAAATCCACTTTTCTCGATGTCAGACCGCATCTTCTCGGCCTGCTCCTCGGGGTCAGGCGAATGGTGATGGTCGTTGGCGAAAGCGGCAATGATGCCAGCCCGGAGCTTGTGGACCTCGGGGTGGGCCAACTCCAGGGCGGCGACCTCCTCAAGATGGTCGTGGAGCAGCCAGGGGTGGTTGATCAGGCATTGCAGGATCAGCGCCTCCCGGCGGGAGATGGCGCTTCTCTGTCCGCGCATGATCGGGCTGTTGGCCAGCTGGGGGCTCGCGGCCTGGTAGGGGCCTGAGGGCAGCGGGATCGGCCCCGGCGGACCGCGACGGCCGCCACCGAAACCCTGTCCGCCACCGAATCGATTCGGCTGGCCACCGCGGGGCTGGAACGGGCGGCCGCCGCCACCACCGCGGAAATTGCCGCGATCGCCAAAGCCGCCGCGTCCGCCTTCGGGTGCAAAGGTGCGCCGCAGCCGCTCGGAAAAATCGTCGCGATAATAGCGCCGCACCACCTCGTCGCGGATGCCGTTCGAGAGGTCCTTGATTCGCGCTTCCAGTGCGGCGCGGCGCTCAGGCGTTGCGAAATTGCCGCCCTCGAGTTCGCGCGACCAGATCATCTCGGCAAGCGGCTTCGCCGCCGCGATCACTTCCTCGATCGCGCCGCGGCCGCCGGAGCGGACGAGATCGTCGGGGTCCTGCCCCTCGGGCAGCAGTGCAAAGCGCAGGCTCTTGCCCGGTGCGAGGAAGGGCAACGCGAGATCGGCGGCGCGATACGCCGCCTTCTGCCCGGCGCGGTCGCCGTCGAAGCAGAGGATCGGCTCGTCCGCCATTTTCCAGAGCAGGGCGAGCTGGCTCTCGGTGAGCGCGGTGCCGAGCGGCGCGACGGCGCCTGCAAAACCCGCCGTCACCATCGCAATGACGTCGACGTAGCCTTCGACCACGATCAGCGTACCGCCGTCATGGGTGGCTTTGCGCGCGGTCTGGTGATTGTAGAGATTGTCGCCCTTGTGGAAGAGCGGCGTCTCAGGCGAGTTCAGGTATTTTGCCGGGACGTCCTTTTCCAGCGCGCGCCCGCCGAACGCGATGACGCGGCCGCGCAGATCCGTGATCGGAAACATCACGCGATCGCGGAAGCGGTCGTAGGGCACGGGGATATCGTCGCCGCCGATCAGAAGGCCGGTCTCGACCATGTCCTCCACGGAGACACCGAGCTTGCCGAGATGCTCCTTCAGCGCGAAGCGATCCGGCGACGAATAGCCGAGGCGGAACTGCAATTGCGTCGCCGGCGAGATCGCGCGGTCGGCGAGATAGCCGCGCGCCTTGGCGCCGACGCGCGAGGCCAGCGTTTCCGCGAAATATGTGGCAGCGAGATCCATGACGTCATGCAGCGTCCGTCGCCGCTGCTCCTCGCGCGCCGCGTTGGGGGTCACCGCCGGCAGCGCGAGCCCCGCCATGTTGGCGAGCCGCTCGACAGCCTCCGCGAACGGCAGGCCATCGGTCTCCATCACGAAGGAGATGATGTCGCCGTGCTTGCCGGAGGAGAAATCGTGGTAAAAACCCTTCTGGTCGTTGACGTAGAAGGACGGCGTCTTCTCCTGCTGGAACGGCGACAGCCCCTTCCACTCCCGCCCCGCCTTCTTCAGCTTGACGCGCTTGCCCACGACCTCGGAAACCGAAAGCCGGGCGCGAAGCTCGTCGAGAAATTGGGGCGTAAAGCGCATGGGCGTGATGGAACTCTGTCATTGGCCGCACGGAGCGCCCATCTCAGAAAGGCAAACGGTTGCCCCGCTTCAATCGCTCATTTAGTGTTCGCGATACGTTCCGTCTATATCCACTTTGTCCACATGCACGAGTTTCTTCAAAGAAGAATACCGGCGCGCTCAATATTGACAGCATGGGCACACTCCGCGTTGTCAGCCCCGTTGCAACGAGTGAACTTCTTTGTCCGTCACCCTGAGGTGCTCGCCTCTTCGGCGAGCCTCGAAGGGCGACGGCCCGGCTCTTCCCGCAGTGATTCAGCTCGGCCGTTCATCCTCTTAGGCTCAGCTCGCGATGCGTTGCATCGCAAGCCTCGCACCTCAGGATGACGGATCGGGCGCCCCGCAATGACAGAGCCACTTGAACCCCGCCCGGTTCCACGCTTCCATAGCGCCATGTTCAGGACCTTTCGGGGCGGCCAGAGCGGGGGCTGGCGTGTCACCTCGATTTCGCCCGTGACGGGCGAGCCCCTGCCCTTCATGCCGGCGCTGTCGGTGACCGACAGCGAGGCCGTCTCGTTGCCGCTGGTGCCCTCGCGCAATGCGTGGCGGCTCACCGGCGTTGCCAGCAGCCTCCGCTACACAGAGCGCGCCGAGAAGCAGCAGCTCACCGCCACACAGGCCGGGCTCGGCCGGATGGAGGCAACGTCGGCCGCGCTGATCCCGATCCGCAAATCGCAGGCGTGGTGGGACCTCACGCAGGAAGAGCGGCGCAAGATATTCGAGGACAAGTCGCACCACATCGCGAGCAGCATGCGCTTCCTGCCCGCGATCGCACGGCAGCTGTATCACTGCCGCGATCTCGGCGGTCCCTTCGACTTCCTGACCTGGTTCGAATTCTCGCCCGCCCATGCCTCGCTTTTCGAGGAGCTGGTCGGGATGCTCAGGCAGACCGAGGAGTGGACCTATGTCGAGCACGAGGTCGACTTGCGCGTGGTGAAGGAGGTGCTGTCGGCTTAGTGGTCGAGAAAGCGGCCGGACTCGATGCGTGGCAGATCGGTGACCGGCCAGTTGTAGACGTAGGTCCAGGCTTTCTGGATAGCGCCATCCGGCAGTGTCACGTCGATCAGCTCACGCAGATATTCGGTCGGCTCCGGAAACCCCTCGCCGCAGGCCTCGTACATGTCGAGCTCGGCCAGGAGTTCATCGGGCACGCGCATTTGAAATAGCTCACCGTGCACGATGTCAGAAGGCGCATCCGACAACAGCAATCCCGGATAGTGCTTCACCAGCACCAGCCGGCCGCGGCAGGTCGCCTCGCCCAGGAAATCGGCATGGCCCGCAAGCAGCCGCGCCATCGGATGGTCGAAGCCGCGCATCAGGGTGCCGTAGACGAAGAGACGATCGGAGGTCATGCCCCTCTATAGCCGTCAATCGGCAGTGTGCAAATCGCGGGCGGCCTACAACGCTGCCGCTTCCAGCTCCGCACCGCTGCGCTGCTGGTCCGAAACCCTGACGGTCACTTCCATGACGTCGAAAGCGTCCTGCGTGCCGATATAGACGCCGTGCAGTGGGATGGCCTGACGCGGATCGCGGGCGACCGCGACGCGGATGAGGTCGCGGGTACCGACGATGCCGTTGGTGGGATCGAACTCGATCCAGCCCGCGCCCGGCAGGTAGACCTGCACCCAGGCATGCGTCGAGCCGCCGCCGACATGATGCTGCGCGATGTCCTCGGGCACGAAGATGTAGCCGGAGACGAAGCGCGCGGCGATGCCGAGTCGGCGCAGCGCCTCGATCATGAACAGCGCGTAGTCGCGGCAGGTGCCGGTGCCGAGCTGCAGCGTCTGCATCGGCGACTGCGTACCGGGCGCATGACGCCTGCGATATTCGAACTGCCTGCGAATGGCGTGCGTGATCCGGCTCAGGATGCCGAACGTCGGCAACGGCGCGTCTTCGTCAACGAAGCCGCGCGCCCACGCAGCGATCGCGCCGTCGGGATCGGGATATTGCGGCGTGAGGTACTGAACGAGATCGGGCAATTCCGCATCGTCATAGCCGAACGGATAGAAATAGGCGGGATCATCCGGCGTCAGCGCGAAGTCGTCGACCGGATTGTGCTCGACGGTGACGTGCCAGTCGAAGATGAGGCGATCAGCGCGTTCGTCGAAATCGACGATCGCGACCGAATTGCCCGATACGTCGTGGATCCAGCGCAGCGACGCCGGCTCCGGCGAGATTGCGAGTCTGGAGTCGATCACGCGCAGATCGTGGCCGTCGCTCGGACGCAGCATGAACCTGTGTTCACCGAAGGCGACGGCTCGGTTGTAGCGATATTCGGTCTTGTGGTGAATCGTCAGCAGCGGCATCGTCGGCAGATCATGGTGATTTCGGGCAGGCCCATGGATAGCGTTTCATTGCCCAATTTCCGGGGCGACTGCTTTTTCGATAGGCAATCAGGATGGCTTTCAACACAGCCGAGGCGACGGATCAACTGCTCGGCGAGGGTGACATTCCGCCAGTGCATGAGGTGAATGCACAGGGCACATCGCCCTTCCTGCTCACATCGGACCATTACGGCCGCATTCTGCCGCGCGCACTCGGCGATCTCGGTGTATCCGAAAGCGAGTTGACGCGGCACATCGCCTGGGACATCGGCATCGCCGGCGTCGCCGAGCGCATGGCAAAGATGCTGAACGCCCATTTGATCGCGCAGCGCTATTCGCGGCTCGTGATCGACTGCAACCGCTCGCCTGCCGTCGCGAGCTCGATCCCGGTGATATCGGAAGCAACCACCGTCCCGCGCAACGAAGGCATCTCCGAGGGCGAGCGCGCGGCACGGCGGCGCGAGATCTTCGAGCCCTATCACGAACGCATCGATGCCGCGATCGATCGGCGCCTGCACGACAAGCAGCCGACGGTGCTGGTGTCTCTGCACAGCTTCACGCCCGTCTATGCCGGTGTCGCACGGCCCTGGCACATCGGCGCGCTCTACAATCGCGACACCGTGCTGCCGCAGCTGCTGCTGAAACATTTGCGCAGCGAGGGCGATCTCGTCGTCGGCGACAACGAGCCCTATGCGGTCAGCGATCTCAGCGACTACACCATCCCCGTCCATGGCGAGGCGCGCGGCCTCGTCAACACCGGCATCGAGATCCGGCAGGATCTGATCGCCGATCAATCCGGCCAGCAGCAATGGGCCGAGCGGCTGGCGCGGATCTTTGCGGAGATCGAGGCGGAGTTGAAGGCGGCGATGCTGGTCGATTAACCACTGCGCGTCGCCACGAACAGCGCGAGTGCGGCGAAGATTGCGGCGACGCCCCACAGCACATAGGCGATGCGGCCATCGCCGCGCGCGTCCAGCGTTGCCTCGGCAGGGTTGTCGGGATTGACGCGAACGTCGACCGTGGCGCCGTCATGGTAGCGCGACATCAGCTTCCGCAGCATCTCGTCGGATGCTGACGGCGAGCCGGCCGAGACGCGCGCGCATTCGTTGGTATAGCTGACGTTCTGATAGCTGTAGGTGTAGGTCACGCGCTTGCCGAACATCTCGGTGCCGCGCGCTTCGCCGGGTTCGCTGGCCTCGTGATATTCCTCGATTGCCGACAGCCTGATCGTGCCCTGCACGGTCGGCCAGCGCGTCGCCATCGAGGCTTGCCGCCGCGCCGCCCACCCCATCAGCGCAATGACGAGGGCGAACGCACCGAAGCCGACGACAAGGCCGGCGAGATCGGGACGGCCGACATGATGCGTGAGCCAGGCATAAGTCTGGTTGAGACCGAAGGCCGAGCCGAACACGATGACCAGCACGATCAGCGTGCCGATGCCGATGCAGCCCCACAGGCCCTTCGGCAGGTCGCGCTCGAGCACGGCCTGTTCGGGATGACGCGGATTGTAATAGACGGTGACGATCGAGCCCGCCGGATATTTCGCGAGCTTCTCGGCGACCTCGAAATTGCCGAGGTCCTCGCCGATGGAGATGCGATCGCAGCGCAGCTTGCGGCCGCCGGCGGAATATTCGTAGGTCACGTTGGCGAAGTTACGGCTCTCGAGGCGGTAGCCTTCCTCGCGCTCGTCGTCGGAGACCCTGACGTCTCGCGTCTCGGCGACCGAACGGACGACTCTGCCCGGTGTCTGCGGCCAGTTGCGCGCCTCGCGCGCCTGCCAGGTCTTGACCACGGCCGCAATCAGCAAGAGCCCAAGCGGTGCGAGCAGCATCGCATAGACGAACCAGGGCAGATCGGGCACGGCCAAATTCCTTCGTCAGCGGCAATGTCCGATTGGACGCATTGTCGCAGCGAAGGGTTCAAGCCGAACCCGCCCCGGAAAGGTTATTTCGCCCGGGTCAACGCCAGCCAGATACCGCCGCCGATCATGAAGCCGCCGGAGATGCGCGACATCAGCCGGGTGCGGCGCGCCGAGAAGAATTTCCGCGCGCGACCGGCCGCGATCGCGTAGAGCGCATCCGTCATCGCCGCGGTCACCATGAAGGTGACACCGAGCAGCGCGACCTGCGGGAAGTGATCGCGGTTCATGTCCATGAACTGCGGGATGAAGGCGCCGAAGAACACCAGCACCTTCGGGTTCGACAGCAGCACGAGGAAGCCCTGCAGGAAGAAGCCGCCGCGCGGCGGCGCCGGCGGCTCGTCGACATTGACGCCCTCGACAGGTTGCCAGATCAGCTTGATGCCGAGCCAGATCAGATAGGCAGCGCCCGCAAAGCGTACCCAGTCAAACCAATAGCCCATCGTCGCCATCAGCGAGGTCAAGCCGACCGCGACGATGCCGATGACGATGGCCAGCCCCACCTGCGCGCCGGCGACATTGGTGAGCGCCGCACGCGTGCCGTGGCGCAAACCGTTGGCGATCACGAGGGTGACGATCGGACCCGGCAGCAGCGCCAGCGCAATGCAGGCGGCGACAAAGGCGAGATAGGCTTGCATGGACATCATAGGGAAGACTCGGGCTCGAGGCGGTTTGGTAGTATTAATGCATGGCACTCACTGTCCGTCCAGCGCGGCGAGCACCCAAGTCTTCATCTCCTGCGTCTCCAGGAACGCCAGCGCCGCACGCTGAATCGCGCTTGCATCCCCACGCCCCTGCGCCGCCGCAACGAACAAATCGCAACGTCGTGAGACCGCAACGCCGATCGCGACACGGCGCGCTCCATCCGGCATGTCGAGGTCATAGCGCCGGGCACGACCGCGCATCTCGCCGAGCCCGACCTCTTCGCCCGGCGCGACTGCCGCAAAGCGCGGGCTGATCAGATCGATATCAGCCACACGATCCACTTCGTCGTCATCGGCGACACCGCGATCGCAATTGCAGAAGCCGCGCTTGGCGCGCACGTAGAGCTCGGCGCCTGCACACACGCCGTCACAGCGAAACGCGCGCCCCGCGGGCCAGCCGTCGCGCGGGAACGGCCAGGCGATCTCGCGCCAATGCGCCTTATCTTCTGTCGGCGACGGCGCGAGCTGATAGGCGCCGACGCTAGATATGCCGAGCGCGATCGTCACAACCGCTAGCGTCGTCCCGCGCCGCATCGTCAACTCCTCGGCAGGCCGGCGGCCGCGCGCGCGGCTCCGGTCAGTTCGAGGACATGCAGGCCGGTATTGGCGCGATCGACGATGTAGATATAGCCGCGCTCATCCGTCTCGACATTGTTGGTCTGGATCGCGACCTTGCATCGCTCGCCGCCCTCGACGGGAATGCAACGCTTGTCGGTCGCCTGAGTGATCGGCGGGATGAAATAGCCGACCTCCTTCGGATGATAGGGATCGCGGATGTCGAGCGCGCGGACGCCGGCATTGAAGAAGGCGATGAAGGCCATCTTCTTGTAGTAGACCGGCGCCATACTCTCGTTCGAGGAGTGCGAGCCGAAGCGGCCGCCGCGCTGGCAGAACTGCCCGCTTGCTTCCGGCACAGTATAGCTCGAGATCATCATCGGCCGAGTCTCGGTGGTGACGTCGGCAAACCAAACCATCTGCCGCGCCTCTCCGCACTCGTTCAGGATCGCCTCGTCCACGATCATGACGATGTCGCGCGTCTTGCCGTCCTTGTCCTCGGCGAATTCGGCGACGGGCATGTCGAGCATCGGGAATGTCGTATGCGCGCCGTTGAAGGCGGACATCGGCAGGCGCGCGATCTCAGGAAAGCGCAGATTGTCCGGCGTCGGCTCCTTCGACCCGGTCAACAGCTTCTCGCGATCGACGATCTGCAGGATGCCACCCTTGTTGGTGCCGTAACCGAAGAAGACGCGATTGCCGTTCGGCCCGGTCGAGATCGGTCCATGCAATTCCGTCGGCACCGCACCGGTCGAACCCGGCTCCTGACCAGGCAGACCAAAGTCGCGGATCTTCTGCGGACGCGCGGGATCGCTCAGGTCATAGATCTGCGTCATGCGCCGCGTGCGCCAGTCCGGCGCGCCCGAGACGAGGTAGGCGATCCCCGTGTCGCATTCCCACCAGCTCTTGTGCGTGTCCTTGAGACCGCCGATGCGCGTAACGAGCACGGGACTGGCGGGATCGGCGACATTCCAGATCTCATGTGCCTCGCTGCCGAAGGTACGCAGCATATAGACCGCGTTCGGATCGCCCTTCGGCAAGGACTTGCCGTCGCAGACGCGCACCATCTGCGCGCCCCCGCCCTCATATTTGCCTTCCTGCCCGGGCAGGTGCCGCAGATATTTCGGCTTCGCGGGATCGGTGACGTCGACGATCGAAGTCCCGTTCGGCTCTGCCTGCCCCGTCATCGGGTTGACGGGATTGGGCACGTCGTCGGTGCCGCCGTGATGACCGATATAGGCGATCCAGCGGTCGCCCTGATGATGGATGGTCGGCTGATAGGCGCTGCGCGCCTGGAGGTCGTTGGTGCCGACCAGCTTCATGTTGGACGCTTCAGGCGGTGCGCCGATCGTCTGCTTCTGCGCGAGAGCGGTGGTACTGCAAGCAAAAAGGACAAGGCATGCAGCAGTTGAGACGCAACGGAACATCAAAGTCCTCCCCGAAACCAATCTGCGTTGGCTGTAGGCCAAGGCTAACACGGTCAATAGTGGACGACCAAAACACGATTTCGCGGCCCGTCGTTCCAAAGCCGACGCGGTCCTTGACATGCAACCATTTGGTTGCCTATTATCGTTGCCATGGATGAGGTCTTCAAAGCGCTGGCCGACGCATCACGACGGTCGCTGCTGGACAGGCTTCACGCCAGAAACGGCCAGACGCTGAACGAGCTTTGCGAGGGCCTGGAGATGACGCGCCAGGCGGTCACAAAACACCTTGGCATTCTCGAAGAGGCCAATCTGGTTACGACGATCAAGCATGGCCGCGAGAAGCTGCACTATCTCAATCCGGTGCCTATCCATCAGATCGGCGAGCGCTGGATCAGGAAATTCGAGCGCGGCAAGCTGGCAGCGCTCGACGAATTGAAACGCCAGTTGGAGAAGCGTGATGAGTAAGCCGCAATTCGTCTATGTCACCTACATCGAGACCACGCCGGAGAAGCTGTGGGAAGCGCTGACGTCGAGCGAGTTCACGCGGCAGTACTGGTTCGGCGCCGAGGTCCGCTCCGACTGGAAGGTCGGTTCGCCCTTTGCGCTCACGCTCGATGGTGAGGTCACCGATTCCGGCGAGATCCTCGAAGCCGATCGGCCGCGGCGCCTGTCCTACAGCTTCAAGCACCAGAAGTTCGAAGAGCTGCGCAGCGAGCCGATCTCGCGCGTCGTCTTCACCATCGAACAATTCGGCGCACTGGTGCGTTTGACCGTGTTGCATGACGGCTTTGTCGAGGGCGGCAAATATCTCTTCGCCGTCTCCAATGGCTGGCCGGCGATCCTGTCGCAACTCAAGAGTCTGCTCGAAACCGGCAAGCCGCTCGGCATTCCCGGCGCCGCGCTCAACAAGGGATTCGACGCAAAATGAGCCTTGATCATTTCAAGCCGCTGACGGTCTACACCATCTACATCGCGTCCACGCCGGAGAAGGTGTGGGAGGCCCTGACCTCGGCCGAGTTCAGCCGCAAATATTTCTCGGGCTTTGCCGTGGAGATGCAGCCGAAGCTCGGCGGCAGCTTCATCGTGCGCGCGCCTGACGGCTCCGAGCACATTTCGGGCGAGGTGTTCGAGTATGATCCGCCGAAGAGGCTGACGGTGACCTGGAACGTCAACTGGCCGGATCTCGTCGAGAAGCTCGGCACCACGCTCGTCACCTACGAGATCGAGCAGGCCGGCGAAGCCGTCCGTCTCACCATGAGCGAACGCCACGACCGCGCGCTCAGCGACGACATCCTCTCCGGCGGCCGCGCCGGCTGGCCCGCGATCCTCTCGGGGTTGAAGAGCCTGCTCGAAACCGGCATGGCGCCGCAGATCAAGATGTCGCCGCCGGCGAAGATGCTGGAAGCGCTGAAGGCGATGGGGATCAAGACGCCGTAGGCTGCGGCGAGCTCGGTATCGTAGGGTGGGCAAAGGCGCACTTGCGCCGTGCCCACGTCTTCGCATCAATGGCAAAGCCGTGGGCACGCTCCGCTTTGCCCACCCTACGGCATTGTGGTTACGGGCCCCGCCTTCCCTACACCGGCACCACCAGCCTCCGATAAAGATGCCACGTCGCGTGCCCGAGCACCGGCAGCGTCACCACCAGCCCGAGGAAATACGGCAGCGCTGATACGATCAGCAGCATCACGATCACCGCGGCCCAGCCGATCATCGGCAGCGGGCTCGTCACGACCGCGCGCACGCTCGTCACCATCGCGGTGACGAAATCGACCTCGCGGTCGAGCAGCAGCGGAAACGACACCACCGTCAGCGAGAACAGGATCAGCGACAACGCCGCACCGACAGCATTGCCGATCGCGAGGAACAGCAGTCCCTCGTTCGTCGTCAGCACCACCGTCATGAATTCCTGCAGGCTCGAAAACGACGCATGCAGCCCGAGCAGCAGCGCGATCAGCAGCCGCACCTGGTACATCCAGATCACGAACACGAACAGCGTGACGAACGCCATCCATCCGATCTCGCCGTGCCCGCGGATCGCCGACCAGATCGCGCTGAAAGAAACGGGCTCGCAGCGCTCACGTCGGCGGCTGACCTCGTAAAGCCCGATCGCGACGAACGGCCCGATCAGGGCGAAGCCCGCAGCCAGTGGATAGACGAGATAGACCATGCCGAAGGCGGTGAGGCAGAGCATGATGATGATGCCGCCGGCGGCGTAGAGCGCGCCGAAGGCCAGGCCATAAAGCGGCAGCGCCTGGAAATCACGCAGCCCCTCGACCAGCGCCTCAGCGATGTCGGTCACCGCGACGGGACGCACCACCGGGTCGACCTTGCCGGAGATGGACATCAGTTTCCTCCGCGCGATCTCGTCGCGCAACAGGAATTGATATTAGCGCCGCCGCACTTGCACGCAACTCGACGCCGACCCGCGCGAACATTGCAGCGGCGCAGCAATACCTTTGGCGCGAAATCTTTGGTCGACAATGCGATTTTCGCATCGATACCTATGGACTGAGCAGACGATCGTGCCGCAAATAGTACCTGCAGACGTCAGCGCGCGAAGCGGACCCGCCCCACCGATGAGCCTCCGTACCCGGTTACTGATCCTCGTCATCGCGGCCATGCTGGTGCCAGCGTGCCTGGTCGGCCTGCGCTTCGTGCAAAACCGGACCAGCGAAATCAACGCAGCGCTCGCCAACCTGGCGGCATCGGCCGACGACATCGCGAGCGACCTCGACGAGAAGATTCAGGGCACGGCCCAGCTTCACTATGGTCTCGCGCGCGCCCGCGACCTCGACACGCGCGACAAGGCGGCGTGCTCGGCATTCCTGTCTGACGTGCGCGAGGAATATCCGCAGTTCACGGGCATCCTGACCATCGACCCCGACGGCAGCCTGTTCTGCGACTCGCTGCGGACCAACCGCACACTTGATCTGAACGATCGCGGCTATTTCAAACAGGTCAAAACCCTGCAAGGCGTCGTCGCGGTCGAGCCGGTGTTCGGACGGCTGACCGGAATATCGGTGCTGCAGATTGCCTATCCGGTGCGGTCGGAGGCGGGCGCATTGAAGTTCGTGCTGCTTGCCTCGTTCAACCTCAACAAGTTCGCCGAATTCCACGACAAGCGTATGCTCGCCGAGAAGGAAATCCTGCTGCTCGACAGCAAGGGGACGGTCCTTGTCGCTCCCAAGACAGGTTGGAGCGAACCGGTTGGCACGTCGATCGCAGGCTCCGACCTGTCCCGCTTCGCGACTGCGCCCGACCGGGAGCCGTTTCGGGAGGTGACCGATCGCGAGGGCCGCACGCAGGTCTGGGCCGTCGCCCGTTCGCCGTCGATGAGCAAGTCCGGCCTCACCATCCTGGTCGGACGCTCCAAGGATGGGCTGGTCGCTGCGGCGAACCGTCGACTCTACGAAGACATGGCCATCTTCGCAGTGGCGCTGCTGCTGCTGCTCGCCGGCATCTGGATCCTCGCCACCGTTAGCGTCGGGCGGCAGGTCGGCCGTCTCGCCATCATGGCGAAGCGGCTCGGGCTTGGCGATCTCAGCGCACGCATTCCGCCGCCGCATCCGAGCGGCGAGCTCGGCGGATTGATGGCGCTGCTCAACGGCACCGCAGAGTCGCTCGAGCAGCAGCGCGCGGCGATTGCCGATCTCAGCCACAAGCTCAGCCAATCCCAGAAGATGGAAGCGATGGGCCAGCTCACCGGCGGCGTGGCGCACGATTTCAACAATCTCCTCACGGTCATTCTCGGCAATTCCGAGCATCTGGCCGACAGGCTGGCGGGCAACAAGGAGCTGCACCGGATCGCCGGCGACATCGCAACGGCCGCAGAACGCGGCTCCGACCTGACGCGCAGCCTGCTCGCCTTCGCGCGCAAGCAGCCCTTGCGGCCGCGCGAGATCGACATTGCCGAGAAGGTCGTCGGCATGGAGCAGCTGTTGCGCCGATCGCTCGGCGAGCACATCGAATGCAGCTTCGCGTTCGGCGCCGATCTGTGGCTGACCAGCGTCGATCCCGGCCAACTGGCAACGGCCCTGCTCAACCTGGTGCTCAACGCGCGCGACGCGATGCCCGACGGCGGCAAGCTCACGGTCGAGGTGCGCAACAACTCGCTCGGCCCATCCGATCTCGACGTCAACGGCGAACCGCGCCCCGGCGACTACGTGATGGTGGCCGTGACCGACACCGGCTGCGGCATGGACACCGAGGTGGCGAGCCGCGCCTTCGAGCCGTTCTTCACCACCAAGGAAGTCGGCAAGGGCACCGGCCTCGGCCTGAGCATGGTCTACGGTTTTGCCCAGCAATCCGGCGGACTCGTGCAATTGCAGTCCGAGCCGGGCCAGGGCAGCGCCGTGAGGCTGTTCTTTCCCCGCATCGCTGCGACGCTGAACGATGACCCGGCGCCCGCGGAGAGGACCATCGCGCCCGACGGACACGAGACCATTCTCGTCGTCGAGGACGACGACATGGTGCGCGCCTATGTCGAGGGCGAACTCAGGACGCTCGGCTACCGCGTGGTCGCGACCTCGAACGGGCCCGCCGCGCTGGAGGTGCTACGCCAGCCCGGCGACATCCATCTGCTGTTCACCGATGTCGTGATGCCCGGCGGCATGTTCGGGCCGGAACTCGCAAAGCAGGCCATGGCCCTGCGGCCGGACATGAAGGTGCTGTTCACGTCGGGTTACACCCAGAACCCCGTCAAGACGCCCGACGGGGTCGACGCCCGCATTCTAACAAAGCCGTTCAAGCGGCAGGATCTCGCCGCGATGCTGCGGTCCGCCTTGGCGGCGCCGCGGCGCTAGCGCGCAGCCTATCCCTTCGCCCGCAGCTCGCGCCGCAGCACCTTGCCCGTGGCCGTCATCGGCAGCGTCTCGGCAAATTCGACGAAGCGCGGATATTCGTGGGCGGCGAGCTGGACCTTGACGAACTCCTGGATCTCGCGCGCGAGCTTGTCGCCGGCGGCGAAACCTGGACGCAGCACGATCCAGGCCTTGATCGATTCCGTGCGGATCGGATCGGGGATACCGACCACGGCGGCCATTGCCACCGACGGATGCTTCATCAGCGTGTGCTCGATCTCGGACGGACCGACGCGATAGCCTGCGGTGGTGATGACGTCGTCCTCGCGGCTGACATACCAAAAATAGCCGTCCTCGTCCTGCACGCCGAGATCGCCGGTGAGCAGGAACTCGCCGGCATATTTTTTCGCGGTCGCGTCCGGATTGCGCCAGTACTCGATCATCGTGCACGGGCATGGCTGCCGCACGCCGATGATGCCGCGCTGGCCGCGCGGCTGCTCCTCGCCCTTGTCGTTGACGATGCGGACGTCGAAGCCCGGCGTCGCCTTGCCCATCGAGCCCGGGCGGATCGGAAACAGATTCGAGTTGCTGCCGATCACGAGATTGCACTCGGTCTGGCCGAACACCTCGTGCGCATCGCTACCGAAGGTCTCGCGCACCCAGCCGAGCAGTTCACCGCCGAGCGATTCACCGCCGGTGAAAATGCTGCGCAGCTTGACGCCGGAATGCCTCACGCCGGCCTGCCGCATCAACTTCAGCGCCGTCGGCGGCAGGAAGACGTTGCGGACACCGAGATCGGCCATCATTTGCATCGCCGCCTGCGGCTCGAATTTTCGCGCGCGATGACCGACCAGCGGGATACCGTGATACCAAAATGCGAACAGGCCGTTGACGAGACCGCCGATCCACGCCCAATCCGCCGGCGTCCACATCAGGTCACCCGGCCGGGGCAAGAAGTTGTGGCACATCTCGACATTGGGGAGATGACCGAGCACCACGCGATGCGCATGCAGCGCCCCCTTCGGATTGCCCGTGGTGCCCGAGGTGTAGATGATCAGCGCGGGATCGTCGCATGAGGTATCGACCCGCGTGAAGTCGGGCGATGCGGCCTTCACCGCATCCCAGAATAATGTCGTGCCCGCAGGCGCGCGCTCGCCAACAATGTAGACGTTCTTCAGGTCCGGCAGGCGATCGCGGATTTTTGCGAGCTTCTCCCAGCCGCCCTCGTCGGTGACAATCGCCTTGGCCTCTGAATTCGAGAGGCGGAATTCCAGCGCGTCCTCGCCGAACAGCGCAAACAGCGGGATCGAGATCATCGCCGAGCGGAACGCCGCCATATGCGCGACAGGCAATTCCAGCGACTGCGACAGGAACACCGCAACGCGGTCACCGCGGTCGAGGCCATCCGCCTTCAGCACATTGGCGAAGCGGCGCGACATCTCGGCGACCTCGTCGAACGACGTGCGCGTCGTCGCGCCGTTCTCGTCGACATAGACCAGCGCCGGGCGCCCCGTGCCGTCGGCATGGCGGTCGCAACAGGCCTCCGCCATATTGAAGCGATCGGGGACATCCCAGCGGAAGTTGCGATAGAGCTCGTCGTAGGTTGCGGCTTCGGTCAGCATGAGCGGGCGTTTCCAGTCTCGGCGTCATGGCCGGACTTGTCCCGGCCATCCAAATTCTTCTTGCTTGGCCGCTACTTTAAGCACGTGGATGCCCGGGACAAGCCCGGGCATGACGATGGAAACGGCTTTACCGCAACGTCGCGAAAAACGTCCTGACATCGCGCACGAACAGTTCCGGCTGCTCGAATGCGGCGAAATGTCCGCCCTTCTCCATCTCGCTCCAATGGGTGATGCTGGAGAAGTTCGGCTCCATCCAGCGCCGCACCGGCGTGATGATCTCCTTGGGGAACGCCGCAACGCCGGTGGGAACGTTGACCTTCGGCGTCGCGCGGCGCTTGCCAAAGCTCTCCCAATAGAGCCGCGCGGACGAGGTTGCCGTCTCCGTCGCCCAATAGAGCATGACGTTGTCGAGCAGTTCGTCCTTGTCGAAGATGTTCTCGGGGTGGCCACCGCAATCGGTCCAGGCCCAGAACTTTTCCAGGATCCAGGCCGCCTGCCCGCTCGGTGAATCCGTCAGCCCGTAGCCGAGCGTCTGTGGCCGCGTCGACTGCTGTTTGGAATAGCCGGAGTCGAGATCGACGTAATGCTTGAGGCCGGCGAGCGCGCGCTTCTCCTCCGGCGTTGGATCACCCTCGACCTTCGGCGCCGCGTTGAAGGCCAGCGTGATGTGAATGCCGGCGCAATGCGCCGGATCCTGCGCGCCGAGCGAGGTCGTCACCGCCGAGCCCCAGTCACCGCCCTGCGCGCCGTAACGCGCGTAACCGAGCCGATCCATCAGCTTCGCCCAGGTCGCGGCGATGCGGTCGACGCCCCAGCCGGTGGTCTTGGGTTTTGCGGAGAAGCCAAAACCCGGCAGCGGCGGGCAGATCACGTGAAACGCATCCGCGGCATTGCCGCCATGCGCGACGGGATCGGTCAGCGGCGCGATCACCTTCTGGAATTCGACGATCGAGCCGGGCCAGCCATGGGTGATGATCAGCGGCAGCGCGTTGGCTTCCTTCGACCGCACATGCAGGAAGTGGATGTCGAGCCCGTCGATCTCGGTAGTGAACTGCGCGAAGCGGTTGAGCTTGGCCTCACGCGCGCGCCAGTCATAGCCGTTGGCCCAATAGGCGCAGATCTCCTGGACCCATTTCAGCGGCGCACCCTGGCTCCAGTCATCAACCAGTTCCGCCTCCGGCCAGCGCGTGCGGGCGAGACGGGATTTGAGGTCGGAGAGGATGTCGTCGCTGATGGCGATGCGAAACGGCTTGATGGCGGTCATCGGCGGGCTCCCTTGTTCTTCTTGTCATTCCGGGGGCGCGCAAAGCGCGAACCCGGAATCCATTTTCAACAGAGCCGATGGCACGATGAACCGGGTTCGTGCTTCGCACGCCCCGGAATGACGGCTAGCCCGACAGCGCAGCCTTCACCAGGCCGGACGCCTTGCCGAAGTCCATCTGGCCCGCATACTTCGCGCGCAGCACTACGATCACCTTGCCCATGTCCTTCATGCCGGCGGCACCGGTCTCGCCAATTGCGTCCGCGATCGCCTTCTTCACCTCATCCTCGGACATCTGCTTCGGCAGGTAGGCCGAAATCACGGCGATCTCCTCGCGCTCCTGCGCGGCGAGTTCGGCCCGACCACCCTTGTCGTAGAGCTCGACCGATTCCTGGCGCTGCTTGATCATCTTCTGCAGCACGGCAAGCAGGTCGGCATCCGACAGCGGCGGCTTGCCGCTGCCGCGGGCCTCGATGTCCGCGTTCTTGAAGGTCGAGTTGACCATGCGCAGCGTGGACAGCTTGCGCTCGTCCTTGGCCTTCATCGCCTCCTTGACCGCAGTGTTGATGTCGTCGCGCAGCATCGCCGTGATCCCTTCGAATATTTGACGCCTGATCTAGGCCGTTCGACCGCCCGATACAACCGGGGGTCCCAGCCATTCGGTCAGCGCCCGTATGGTCGCCTCGGGTTGCTCCGGCTGCGGCAGGTGCCCGCAATTGGCCAGCACCACCAGCTTCGCGCCGGCGATCCCCTCGGCCATCTCCTTCGAGAGCGCGTTGGGAATGGTGTTGTCCTGATCCCCGGTCAGCACCAGCGTCGGGCATTTGATCGTCGCCAGCGTCGGCCGTGAATCCACTCGCGCGATGATCGCGGTCTGCTGGCGCAGATAGCCTTCGACACCGACGTCATCGCCCTGCTCGTGAACGAACTGGCGCAGCGCGGCGTCGTCGCGTCGTGACGGATGCACCATGTCGGGAAACATCTCGTCGCGTGCCGCGCGCATCTCACCGCGCCTGGCGCGCTCCATCAGCCCACGGCGGCGTTCGATCGCCTCGGGCGTGTCGGGCCGGGCCTGGGTGTTGATCAGTGCGAGCTTCAAAACCCGCTCGGGCGCCTGGCGCATGATCTCCAGAGCGATGTAGCCGCCCATGGAGTGGCCGGCGAGCACGAAGCGCGGCGGGGCCTCGCTCAGGACGCGGGCAGCAATCGCCGCCATGCTGTCATCGCGGATATGGTTGGCAACCATGACCGGGCCGAACCGCCAGAGCGCCGGGATAACAGGGGCATAGCTCCGCGCCGAGCACGCCAGGCCCGGAACCAGCAGAATAGGCGCGGTGTGGTCCATTATTGCCTCGCAAGCCCCAGGAATTGCCGGAAATTGTTCTGCCAAGCTTAAGTGCCTGAGGAGACCTGTCAAATATGCAAAAACGCATGTGAATCGGCCATCTCCCGCTTTGACGGGCGCGCGCGGGGGGCTTATGAAGCGGGCTCATGACACAACATGAAAACGATACCGCCTGGCCGGACCATAAACCGACCGCGCTCCTCGTGCTCGCCGATGGCACGGTGCTCGAAGGCTTTGGTCTCGGTGCCGAAGGCCACGCCGTTGGCGAAGTCTGCTTCAACACCGCGATGACCGGCTATGAAGAGATCCTCACCGATCCCTCCTATGCCGGCCAGCTCATCACCTTCACCTTCCCGCATATCGGCAACGTCGGCACCAACGACGAAGACATCGAGACGGTGAACATGGCTGCGACGCCGGGTGCGCGCGGTGTGATCCTGCGCACCGCGATCACCGATCCCTCGAACTACCGCGCCACCAAGCATCTCGACCAGTGGCTGAAGGCGCGTGGCATCATTGGCCTCTCCGGCATCGACACGCGCGCACTGACCGCGCTGATCCGCAGCAAGGGCATGCCCAACGCCGTGATCGCGCATGCCAAGAATGGCGAGTTCGACCTGCACGGCCTCAAGGAAGAAGCGCGCGAGTGGCCCGGCCTCGAGGGCATGGACCTCGTGCCGATGGTCACCTCCGGTCAGCGCTTCACCTGGGACGAGACGCCCTGGCTGTGGAACAAGGGCTTCGGCCGCCAGGACCAGCCGGAGTTCAACGTCGTCGCGGTCGACTACGGCATCAAGCGCAACATCCTGCGCCTGCTGGCCGGCGTCGGCTGCAAGGTGACGGTGGTACCGGCGACGACCTCGTCCGAAGACATCCTCGCGTTGAAGCCGGACGGCGTTTTCCTGTCGAACGGTCCGGGCGATCCGGCCGCGACCGGAAAGTACGCGGTGCCGGTGATCCAGGACGTCATCAAGTCGGGCACGCCGACCTTCGGTATCTGCCTCGGGCACCAGATGCTCGGCCTCGCCGTCGGGGCGAAGACCAAAAAGATGCATCAGGGCCATCACGGCGCCAATCATCCCGTGAAGGACGAGACCACCGGCAAGGTCGAGATCACCTCGATGAACCACGGCTTTGCGGTGGACGAGACCACGCTGCCGAAGGGCGCAACGCAGACCCATATTTCCTTGTTTGATGGGTCGAACTGCGGCATCCAGCTCGACGGCAAACCGGTGTTCTCGGTGCAGTATCACCCCGAGGCCTCGCCCGGTCCGCGCGACTCTCACTATCTGTTCCAGCGCTTTGCCGATCTGATGCGGCAGAAGAAGAGCGCGTAGGGCACTTCTCTTCGTCATTCCGGGGCGCGCGAAGCGCGAGCCCGGAATGACAGCGAGATCAGGAACGTCATCTCAACCCTCTCGTTGATTCCTGCTATTTTTGTGCAGGAGCAATCCCATGTCCGTCGTCCGCGACAACGCAGAGCCGCTTGTCATCGTATTCGAGGACGACGGGCTCGTGCCGAACAACAGTCTCCCCTTCCTGGTCTACCAGGGCGCGGTGAAGTTCGATTCCGAGCAGCCCGAAGAGACGATCGAACACCTGTTCGAGGCGCACGGCTGGGGCGGCACGTGGCGCAACGGCGTCTACGACTTCCTGCACTACCATGCGACGGTGCACGAGGTGCTCGGCGTCGCGCGCGGCAGCGCTCGCGTGCGCTTCGGCGGCGATCATGGTGAGGTGCTGGAAATCAAGGCCGGCGATGTTGCGGTCCTGCCGGCAGGCACCGGGCATCAGTGCATCGAGGCAAGCCGCGATTTCTGCGTGATCGGCGCCTATCCGCCTGATAGCAAGATGGAGATCACGCGCGCCACGCCGGAGAACCACGCGAAAGCGCTGAAGACGATTCCAGAGGTTGCCATGCCGCCGGCCGATCCGGTGACGGGCAGGCACGGCGCTCTGATGCGGTTGTGGCGGTAGCCCCCGGGCACAGTCCCGTAGGGTGGATTAGCGAAGCGTAATCCACCTCTTCTGTTTCCGCGGAGAGAGAGACGTGACGGATTACGCCTTCGGCTAATCCACCCTACAGCAGCTCGGCGTTACGCCTCGTTGCCGCCTTCCTGGCGGGTGGCTTCGAACAGGAACCAGGTCCGGCGCTCGGTCTCGTCGATGAAGTTTTCGAGGATGCTGGCGCTGGCGACGTCGCCGGCTTCGTCGCAGACCTCGTGCGCTTTGCGCATCGCGGCGACGACGTGCTTGTTGTCCTCCATCAACTCGCGCAGCATCTCGCGCGGCGGGACGTAGTCCTCGTCGTTGTCCTTGATGGTCTGGAGCTTGGCGACCTGGCCGATCGACTTCAGCGTGACGCCGCCGATCTTGCGGACGCGCTCGGCAAGCTGGTCGGTGGTGGCGAAGATCTGGTCCGACTGCTCGTCCAGCAGCAGGTGATAATCGCGGAAATGCCGGCCGCTGATGTGCCAGTGGAAATTCTTGGTCTTGAGGTAGAGCGCGAACGCGTCGGCCAGAAGCACGTTAAGCGCCTCCGAGACCTTCTTGACCGCCTGGGAGGACAGATCGGTGGGAGTGTCGAGGTCGGGCGAGACCTTGTTCGGGGCTTTGCTCACGGGAAACCTTCCTGTTAGGACGCGGACATTGACGGCGCGCCGTCGC
>Ga0065165_1001826_pt1 | contig 20836 bp, 14 predicted proteins | sample AraplaMF_Cvi_mMF_FD_63813 | JGI IMG/M metagenome (GOLD analysis project Ga0065165, IMG submission 63813) | Arabidopsis root microbial communities from the University of North Carolina, USA - plate scrape MF_Cvi_mMF (version 2) (version 3) | ecosystem: Host-associated > Plants > Roots >... | reverse complement strand
TCCCCCTCCCCCGTTTCGCGGGGGAGGAGAAGGAGCCTCACCCCGTATTGCGCAGGCCCGCCGCGATTCCGGCCACGGTCAGCTGGATGGCCAGACGCACGTTCTCGTCCTGGTCGCCAGCCCGGCGGCGGGCCAGCAGCTCCAGCTGCAGGTGGTTCAGCGGATCGACCGACAGTCCGGCCAAGGCCACCGACTCGGCCAGTTCCGGCTGGTTGTCCAGCAGGGCCGAACCGCCGCGGATCGCCAGGGCGATCCGGCGGGCGCTGTCGTGCTCGCGCTGGATGGCGTCAAAGATCCGCTGGGCGTCCGCCTTGTTCGGGGAAAGGTCCTTGTACCGGGCCGCGATGCCCATGTGGCTCTGGGCCAGGGCCAGCTCCATGTTCGACAGCAGAGCCCCGAAGAAGTCGAAGCCGCCGGCCAGGTCCTGCAGTTGGCCGGTGGACAGCCCGGCCCGCTCGACGCCCGAGGCGAAGCCGTACCAGCCGGGCAGCATGAAGCGGGCCTGCGACCAGCTGAACACCCAGGGGATGGCCCGCAGGTCCTCGATCTTGCGGCTGGCGGTCCGGCTGGCCGGGCGGCTGCCGATGTTCAGGCCCACGATCTCGCCGATCGGCGTGGCCGACCAGAAGAAGTCCTCGAACGCCGGGTCGTCGTACACCAGGGCCCGGAAGCCGTGGAACGAAGCCTGCGCCAAGTCGGTCATGGCCGCGTCGGCCTTGGGGTCGGGACGATGAGCCTCGCGCTCGCTGGCCATCAACACCGCGGCGGCCAGGCCGTCGAGGTTGCGGCGGGCGGTGGGCTGGTCGCCGAACCGGCGGGCGATCATCTCGCCCTGCTCGGTCATGCGGATGCGGCCCTGGACCGTGCCGGCCGGCTGGGCCAGCACGGCCTCGGCGGCCGGTCCCCCGCCCCGCCCGACGCTGCCGCCCCGGCCGTGGAACAGCTGCAGGCCCACGCCCATCCGCTCGGCCTCGAACGCCAGGGCCGAGGCGCCGCGCGCCACGCCCCGGCGGCTGGCCACGTAGCCGCCGTCCTTGTTGCTGTCGGAATAGCCGAGCATGATCTCCTGCACTGGCCGGTCGCCGAGGATGGTGCGGCTGAGCGGCAGCTCCAGCCACTGGCGCAGCACGCGGGGGCCGTTCTCCAGGTCGCCGATGGTCTCGAACAGCGGGCTGATCTTGACCGAGGCGCGCGGCGCCGCCCCGCCCCAGACCAGGCCCACCTGCTTGAGCAGGACCAGCGGCTCCAGGATGTCGGACAGGGTGGCGGACTTGGAGATCACATAGGCGCCGAGGCAGCCGTGGCCATAGTCGCGGACCATCTGGGCGGCCGCCTCCATGGTCGCCAGCTCCCGGGTCGTCTCCTCGCCATAGGCGGTGAACGGCGAGACCAGGGGCCGTTGGTGCGACAGTTCGTCGATCAGCAACTTGCAGCGCGCCGCCTCGTCGAGGTCCAGGTACTTCACGCCCGTGCCGGCCCGCTGGAACAGCTCGTGCAGCGTCCGCTCGTGAACGTCGGCGTTCTGGCGCAGGTCCAGGCTCATCAGGTGGAAGCCGCAGGCCTGGGCCACCTCGACCAGGGTGCGCAGGGCCGAGCCGACCAGGCGCTCGCCGCCGTTGCGTTCCAGGCTGTCGATGACGATCTTCAGGTCGGCGACGAAGGCGTCTGGATGGCCGTAGGGCTCGACGTCGGTGTCGCCGTTGGCGAAGGCCACCGGCTGGCCGGTCAGCCTCTGCGAGACGGCGGTCAGGCGGTCGAACACCAGCTCCAGGGCCAGGCGGTAGGGCTCGTCCAGGCGGTGCACCGACGGGTCCTTGGTCTGGGCCGCCAGGGCCAGCACCTCTTCGGACACCGGCGTATAGGCGGTGGAGACTGCCAGGTTGGACCACAGCTTGCGCACCTCGCCGGCGTACCAGTCCAGGATCACCCGGGCCTGGGAGGCCAGGGCCAGCTTCAGGGTGTCGCCGTTGACGCCGGGATGGCCGTCGCGGTCGCCGCCCAGCCACGAGCCCATCTTCAGCAGCGGGGCCATCTGGCCGTGCTGGTCGATCTGCTGCGACCAGTCGGCATAGAGGTCGATGACCGCCGGCAGGATCGAGGTGCGGACGATCGACAAGGCGTTGCGGATCTCGTCCTTCACGGTGATCCGCTCGGGACGGTACAGCCGCGTGCGCCACATCAGGGCGATCTCGCGGAACAGCCGCTCGCGGATGTCGGCGTCCAAGTCCGGCGGCAGGTGGTGACGGCGCAGGGCCATCAGGCGCGAGATCTCGGTCTCGCGGTCGACCATGCTGCGGCGGCGCACCTCGGTCGGGTGGGCGGTCAGCACCGGCACCACGTTCATGGCGGCCAGGACCTTGGTCAGCTCTTCGGGCGACTTGCCTTCGGCGACCAGGGCCTTGACCGCGTCGACCAGGGTGCGGGGCCGTGCGTCGCCGGGCCTGGCGTCGCCCTCGGCGTGGCGGCGGCGGCCGGCGACGTCCTCGCCGATATTGGCCAGCATCGAGTGGCTGGCCAAGGCGCGGGCCAGGAAGATCGCCTGCTCGCTGGAGAGATCGGCGAACAGGTGATCCAGCCGCGCGGCCTCGCCGTCCGGCGTCTCCTGCGAGGCGGCGGCGCGCGCCGTGGCCACCAGCTTGGCGGCGTCCTCGCCGTCCAGATAGGCGATGGCCTCGTTCAGCAGGTCGCTGAGCAGGTTGGCGTTCTGTCGCACATGGCGGCTGGTGGGGCGATCACCGTCGAGGGACAGAGGCATGGGCGAGGCTCCGCGACCGCCGCGAAGGCGCGACGGTTCATCAGGAAGGAAACGTACGAAACGCCGGCCGGACGTTGGGCCCTGGCCGACGCAGCGGCGCCTCTACCGCGCTTTGCCGACCGCGAAAAGGCGGCCGGCGCAATGGTTGCGGTACCAAATTCGCTTCTGCGCAGATTCCTGCCTCTAGCGGGCCAGCCAGCCGCCATCGACAGGCAAGGTAATGCCCTGGACATAGTCGGCGGCCCGCGAGGCCAGGAACACGGCGGCCCCGCCCAGATCGCCCGGCTGACCCCAGCGGCCGGCCGGGATGCGGGCCAGGATCGAGGCGTTGCGGTCGGCGTCGTTGCGCAGGGCCTCGGTGTTGTTGGTGTCGAAATAGCCCGGCGCGATGGCGTTGACGTTGATGCCCTTGGACGCCCACTCGTTGGCCAGGATCTTGGTCAGGCCCGCCAGGCCGCTCTTGCTGGCCGTGTAGGACGGCACGCGGATGCCGCCCTGGAAGGACAGCAGGCTGGCGATGTTGATGATCTTGCCGATGCTGGCGGGGTCGCCGCCCTGCTTGATCACTTGCTTGGCGAAGGCCTGGGTCAGGAAGAACACGACCTTCAGGTTGGTGTCCATCACCGCGTCCCAGTCGGCCTCGGAGAACTCGATGCTGTCGGCGCGGCGGATGATGCCGGCGTTGTTGACCAGGATGTCGACCTTGCCGAAGGCGGCGACGGTCTCGTCGACCACGCGCTGGACCGGCTCGATCGAGCCGAAGTCGGCCTTGATCGACAGGAACCTGCGGCCGGCGGCCTCCACGAGGCCTTGCGTCTCGGTCGGAGCGCTGCGGCCGGCGGCGGCGATGTCCGCGCCGGCTTCGGCCAGGGCCACGGCCACGGCCTGGCCCAGGCCGGTATTGGCGCCGGTGACGAGGACGACCTTGCCTTCGAGGCTGAACGGATTGGCCATGGTGCGTGCTTCCTGATCCTGAATCTTGTCATCCCGGACGGCCTGCAAGGCCGGTCCGGGACCGCCGCAAACGCATGCGCTTCCGGCGGTCCCGGCTCTTCGCTTCGCTACGGCCGGGATGACAGCCGAAGAGAACCGGAGCGGTCCCCGCCCCTATTTCAGCTGGCAGATGTCCAGCACGTTCATGTCGGTATAGTCGAGGTTCTCCCCGCCCATCGCCCAGATGAAGGTATAGTTCGAGGTGCCCGAGCCCATGTGGATCGACCACGGCGGGCTCATCACGGCCTCCTCGTTGGCGATTACGATGTGCCGCATCTCATCCGGCTCGCCCATGTAGTGGAAGACCCGGTCGTTCTCGCCCAGGCCGAAGTAGAAATAGGCCTCCGAGCGGCGGTCGTGCAGGTGGGGCGGCATGGTGTTCCAGACGCTGCCCGGCTTCAGCACCGTCATGCCCAGCAGCAGCTGGGCCGACTTGCAGGTGGTCGGCACGATGTACTGGTAGATGGTGCGCTCGTTGGAGGTCTCCAGCGCGCCGCGCTCCAGCGGGATAGCGTCGGCGAACACCAGCTTCTTGGTCTCGAACGCCGCATGGGCCGGCAGGCTAGTGATGTAGAAGCGGGCCGGGTTGGCGGCGTCGACGCTTTCGAACACCACCTCCTTGGCGCCCATGGTCACATAGACGCCGTCGCGCGGCTCGATGTCGTAGGCGACGCCGTCGACCGTGACCTTGCCCTTGCCGCCGCCGACATTGATCGCGCCCAGTTCGCGGCGCTCCAGGAACGGGTGGCCGGCGGCCGAGGCGGGCTCGGTCTGGTCGGGCAGCTTCACGCCCTTGGACACCGGCGCGACGCCCCCGACCACGAAGCGTTCGGCGTGGTTGTAGTGCAGCACGATGTCGTCGACCGCGAACAGGCCATCCATCAGGTAGCGATCGCGCAGGTCGTCGTTGCTGACCGCGAACATCATGTCCGGGTGGGTGGCGTGGTAGATCTTGGTGAACATCGGGAGACTCCGGAAAATCTATTCGGCGGCGTGCTTGATCGGCTGGACCGGCCGCGCCCAGCTGGGCCGCTGGTCCAGCTTGTAGGCCTTCTTAGGCAGGTTGTACGTCAGGTCGACGATCAGTTCGGCCGCCTCGACCTCGTCCATGCGGTGCTCGGCGACCATGCGGGCCAGGAAGGCGCTATCGACGCGGCGGGCCACGTCGTGGCGGGCCGGGATCGACAGGAACGCCCGGGTGTCGTCGTTGAAGCCGACGGTGTTGTAGAAGCCGGCGGTTTCGGTGACCTGCTCGCGGAACCGCATCATGCCCTCGGGGCTGTCGTGGAACCACCAGGACGGGCCCAGCTTCAGCACCGGATAGTGGCCGGCCAGCGGGGCCAGTTCGCGGCTGTAGACGGTCTCGTCCAGCGTGAACAGGATGATCGACAGGCGCGGATCGTTGCCGAACTTCGTCAGCAGCGGCTTCAGCGCCTCGACATATTCGGTGCGCATCGGGATGTCGGCGCCCTTGTCGCGGCCATGGCTGGCGAGAAGCCCGACATTGTGGTTGCGATGCGAGCCGGGGTGGATCTGCATGACCAGCCCGTCGTCCAGGCTCATCTTGGCCATCTCGGTCAGCATCTGGGCCCGGAACAGCTCGGCCTTGGCGGGGGTGACCTCGCCCTTCAGCAGGCTGTGGAACAGGGCCTCCGCCTCGGCTTCGGAGAGATCGGCGGTGGCGGCGGTGGGATGGCCGTGGTCGGACGAGGTGGCGCCGGCCGCGATGAAGGCCTGGCGGCGAACGCGGTGGCCTTCGAGATAACCCTTCCAGGTCGTGACGTCCTGGCCCGAAGCCTCGGCGAAACGCTCGAACGAGCGGCCGAAGCGCTCGTCCTCGAAGTCGATGACGGCGTCGGGACGATAGGAGGTGACGACGTGGCCGCCCCAGCCGCTGTCGCGGATGACCTTGTGATGCTGAAGACTGTCCTGCGGCCCCTCGGTGGTGGCCAGGGTCTCGATGTTGAAGCGGTCGAACAGGGCCCGGGGGCGGAAGGCTTCGGTGGCGAGGGCCTCGTTGATGGTGTCGAAATAGAGGTCCGAGGTCTCGGCGCCCAGGAACACCGTCAGGCCGAACACCTGGCTGAACACGTGGTTGAGCCACAGCCACGACGGCGTGCCGCGGAACAGGTGGAAGTTGGTCGCCAGCAGCCGCCAGGCCTCGCGCGGGTCGGTGGCGGGCACGCCGGCCTTGGATCGCACCTTCAGGGCGTCCAGGCTGATCCCCTGGCTGTAGAGCATGCGGAACAGGTAGTGGTCGGGCGCCAGCAGCAGGTCGGTGGCGTCCTCGAACGGGGCGTTGGTCGCGAACCAGGCCGGGTCGGTGTGGCCGTGCGGACTGATGATCGGCAGACCCTTGACCTGGTCGTACAGCGCCCGGGCGATGCCTCGCGTGCGCTCGTCGGCCGGAAACAGGCGATCGTCGGAAAATACCAGGGGCCGGGTCATGGCGTCTCTTACTCCCTACTCCGCCGAGGGCCTGCACGGGCCGCTGTCGACGCGCTTGGTAACCGGTGTCAAGGCGCCACGCAAGCCGAAGCGCCGTCGCGCCTAGCCTGCCGGCGGGGTGCCCGACGACTCCCGGACGACGAGGTAGGGAATCGTGCTGCCGGGGTCGCGCTTGTTGCGGGCTTCCCCGCCGATCAGCTTCTCGGCCGCGATCCGGCCCACTTCGCGGGTCGGGATGTGGATCGTGGTCAGGGGCGGCCAGACGGCCTGGGCGATCTGGAAGTCGTCGAAACCGACCACGGTCACGTCGGCCGGCACCTGCAGCCCGGCGCGGCGGGCGGCCTGCAGCACGCCGGCGGCCATTTCGTCGTTGCCGGCGAAGATCGCCGTGGGGCGCGGCGTCTTGGCCAGCAGCTGCTCGCCGCAGGCCAGGCCGGATTCGAAGGTATAGGCGCCCTGGACCACATAATCCGCCTTCAGCTCCAGCCCGGCCTTGTTCAGGGCGTCCTCGAAGCCCCCTCGCCGCTCATGCGACGAGCGGAAACTGGGCAGGCCGGTGATGAAACCGATCTCGCGATGGCCCAGCTCGACCAGATAGGCCCCCATGGCCTCGCTGCCTTGGCGGTCGTGGCCGACGATCATGTGCTCAGGCTTGTCCAGCTCGACCGAGGCGATGCGGATGTATTGGCAGCCGATCTCGCGCAGCAGCTTGGCGACCCGCTCGTCCTCCGACACCGACGGCGGCAGCACCACGCCGAACAGCTTCTGGCGTTCGATGAAGGTGCGGATGTCCTGCAGAAAGGTCGGGCTGCCGCGGTCGCACGGGTGCACCACAAGCTCGAAACCCGACCCGCGAATGCCGTCCAGCAGGCCCAGCTGCATATTCACGACATATTGCGGGTTGGGGTTGTCGTAGATCATGCCGATCAGGAACGAGCGGCGGAACGCCAAGCCCCGGGCCTGCGGATCGGGCGCGTAGCCCCACTCGGCGATCACCGCCTCGATGCGCTCGCGGGTTTCGTCGCGCACGAACGGCGACTGGTTGATCACCCGCGAGACGGTCTTTTTCGACACGCCGGCCAGGCGGGCGATGTCGTTGATGGTCGCGCGCTTGCGACCACCTTCGAGGCCGGCCTCGATATCCACGCCATTGGCGTCCGGCAAAGGGGTCTTGGACGAGGTCAAAGCGTTTCCATACGGCGATCGTTGTCGTGTTTTGTCATACTCTACCGGCGACGACGTCGCTACAAATGCGCCGTCGAGCGCCATTACCCCATGGTGACACCGGTTCCCCCGCCGTACAGACGGGGGATGGCAACACGAAAAGTTCGAATGGCCAAGGCTTTGATAGACGACCCCTCCTGCAGCCCATACGAATCGATCCACGGCGTCGATCCGCGCGACCATGTGGCGACGGCGCTGCGCGACCTCGCCGCCGGCGAGACGCTGGACCTGCATGGCCAGGCGATCGTCGCCCGCGCCGACATCCCCAAGGGCCACAAGATCGCCGTGCGCGCCGTGGCCAAGGGCGAGGACGTGCTCAAATACGGCTGGCCGATCGGCCGGGCCACCGCCGACATCGCGGTCGGCGACCACGTGCACGTCCACAATGTCGAGACTCGCTTGTCGGGCGTCGAGGACTTCGCCTATGCCGACGCCCATCCCGAACAGCACGAGGCGCCCCCGCCCGGGACCTTCCTGGGTTATCGCCGCGGGAATGGCAGGGTCGGCACGCGCAACGAGATCTGGGTGCTGTGCACCGTCGGTTGCGTGGCCAACACCGCCCGGCGGATCGCCGAGAAGGCCAACGCCCGCTTCGCCGGACGCGTCGACGGCGTCTTCGCCTTCCCCCACCCGTTCGGCTGCTCGCAGCTGGGCGACGACTTGGCCCATACCCGCAAGCTGATCGCCGGCCTGGCCGCCCACCCCAACGCCGGCGGCGTGCTGATCCTGGGCCTGGGCTGCGAGAACAACCAGCTGAAGGCCCTGCTGGACTCGGCTCCGGGCCTGGATCCGGAACGCCTGCGCGCCTTCACCACCCAGATGGTCGAGGACGAACTGGAGGACGGGCTGGAGGCCGTCGAGGCGCTGGTCGCCATCGCCGAGCGCGACCGCCGTGAGCCCGCCCCGCTGTCGGAACTGGTGGTCGGCCTGAAGTGCGGCGGCTCGGACGGCTTTTCGGGCGTCACCGCCAATCCGCTGGTCGGCCGCATCGCCGACAAGGTCTCCGACGCCGGCGGCACTCCGGTGCTGACCGAGATCCCCGAGGTGTTCGGGGCCGAGGGCGTGCTGCTGGCCCGCGCCGTCACCCGGGAGGTGTTCGACGCGGCCGTCGGGGTGATCGACGACTTCAAGCGCTACTTCATCGACAACCACCAGCCGATCTACGAGAACCCCTCGCCCGGCAACATCGCCGGCGGCATCACCACGCTGGAGGAAAAGTCGCTGGGCGCGGTGCAGAAGGGCGGCCGCGCGCCGCTGGTCGAGGTGCTGCGCTACGGCGAGCAGGTCGGCCCGCACGGCCTGACCCTGCTGGAAGCGCCCGGCAACGACGCCGTCTCGTCCACCGCCCTGACGGCGGCCGGGGCGACGGTGATTCTGTTCACCACCGGCCGCGGCACGCCGCTGGGCTTCCCGGCCCCGACCCTGAAGATCGCCTCGAACTCGGCCCTGGCCGCCCGCAAGCCGGGCTGGATCGACTTCGACGCCGGCGTCGTGCTGTCGGGCCAGACCATGGACGCGGCGGCCGACTCCTTGATGGATCTGGTCGTGGCCACGGCCTCGGGCCAGCTCACCAAGGCCGAACTCAACGGCGAGCGTGAAATCGCCATCTGGAAACAAGGCGTTACCCTTTGACCGACACCCTCTCCCGCCCCCTCCGTCTCAACGCCGCCAGCTATCCGGCCGCCCTCCCCGGCGTGGCCCTGCCCGCCTATGACCGCGACAAGGTCATGGTCGGCGTGGTGCATTTCGGCCCGGGGGCCTTCCATCGCGCGCACCAGGCCTTCTATTTCGACCAGCTTCTGGCCCGGGATCCGCGCTGGGGCCTGTGCGCCGTTTCGCTGAAGAGCCCGGGCGTCCGGGACGCCCTGCAGCCGCAGGACGGCCTCTACACCCTGGCCCAGCTGGACGCCGAGACCACCTTCCGCGTGGTCGGCTCGATCCTGGAGGTGCTGGTCGCGCCCGAGGATCCGCCCTCGGTCTTCGCCCGTCTGGCCGCCCCGGCCACCCGCATGGTCACGCTGACCGTCACCGAGAAGGGCTACTGCCTGACCGGCGACGGCAAGCTGGACGCCGCCCACCCCGACATCGTCCATGACCTTGCCCATCCGCGCGAACCGGTCAGCGCGGTCGGCTACATCGTCGAAGGCCTGCGTCGCCGCCAGCAGGCCGGCCTGCCGCCCTACGCCGTGGTGGCCTGCGACAATCTCGCCGACAACGGCTGGCGGCTGAAGGCGGCGGTCGTGGCCTTCGCCGAAAGCATTGATCCGGCCCTGGCCGCCTGGATCCAGGCCGAGGGCCGCTTCCCTCGCACCATGGTCGACAGCATCACCCCCGCCACCGACGACGCCCTGCGCGCCCGGGTCGAGGCGGCCACCGGCCTGACCGACGCCTGGCCGATCCAGCGCGAGGCCTTCACCCAGTGGGTGGTCGAGGACGTGCTGGGGCCGGACGCCCCGGACCTGGCCAGCGTCGGCGTCACCCTGACCGACGACGTGCGCGGCTTCGAGCGCGCCAAACTCAGGCTCTTGAACGGCGTCCACTCGACCATCGCCTATGCCGGCCTGCTGAAGGGCCATGAGACGGTGTTCGAGGCGATCAGCGATCCGGACCTGGCCAGGATCGCCGAGGATCTGATGGTCCAGGACATCATCCCGACCCTGACCGCGCCGCGCGGCCTGGACCTCGTCGCCTACGGCCAGGCGATCCTGGGTCGGTTCCGCAACCCCGAGATCCGCCACCTGCTGAGCCAGATCGCCTGGGACGGCTCACAGAAGCTGCCGTTCCGCATCCTGGGCACGGTCGCCGACGCCCTGGAAGCCGGCCGTCCCATCGACCGCCTGGCCCTGCCCCTGGCCGCCTGGATGCGCTTCGTCCGCCGTCGCGCGGCCGAGGGCGTCAAGATCGTCGACCCTCTGGCCGATCGGCTGATCGAAACGGCGGCCGCCTGCACCGGCGACGCCAAGGCCGACGTCGCCCAGTTCCTGCAGCTGGAGCCGGTGTTCAGCCGCGACCTGGCGGGGAACGCGACATTCGTGACGGCGCTGGAGCAGGCGTACGACGGGCTGGCCTAGGATCCCGGCCGGGGGACACGCGCATACGCGTGTCCCTCTCGACGCACGGGTCCCTAGCGCGTCACGCCCTTGCCGGTCATCACCGGCAGTACGGTCGCCAACAGGATCGTCAGGTCGAGCCAGAAGCTGCGACGCCGCAGGTATTCGGCATCAAGGGCCACCTTCTCGGGGATCGACACCTCGTCGCGGCCGTTGATCTGCGCCCAGCCGGTGACGCCGGGCCGCAGCGTCTCGACGCCGGCCGCCGTGCGCAGCGCCACTAGGTCGTCCTGGTTGAACAGCGCCGGACGCGGACCGACCAGACTCATGTCGCCGACCAGCACGCTCCACAGCTGCGGCAGCTCGTCGAGGCTGGCCCTGCGCAGGAAGGCGCCTGGCGGCGTCAGCCAGCGATCGGCGTCCTCCAGCAGGTGGGTGGCGACCTGGGGCGTGTCGATCCGCATGGTGCGAAACTTGGGCATGGCGAACAGGACGTTGTTCCGCCCCACCCGCTTGGACCAGTGCAAGACCGGTCCCGGCGAGGTCAGGCGCACGACCGCCGCCACGATCAGCAGCGGGATCGCCAGCAGCAGCAGCGCCGCCCCGGACGCCGCCGCATCGAACAGGCGCTTCACCCTAGGCCCATTCTCTTAAGCCAAGTCCCCGAAGGCGGCGTCCAGCAGCAGATAGGCGCGGCCGGCGTCGGAGGACAGCAGGGCCGCCACCAGGAAGCCCTCGCGATCCTGCTCGGCCGCCTCGTCCATCATGCTGGCGTAGCGGCGCAGGAAGCGTTCGGCGTCGGCCCGCAGCGGGGCGTCGGAGAACAGGCGGCGGACCAGCCGGCGGATGGCGGCTGGGGCCAGCTTCTTGACCACCTCGCGCGCGCCGCTCTCGTCGTGGGTCTGGATCGTGGCGGCGATCTCGTCGATGCGGGCGCGGGGCAGCAGGGCCGTCGGGTCGATGCCCATGGCCAGGATCTCGCCGGCCATCTTTTCGCCCAGGGCCGCGTCGCCCGGCGCGGCGCTTTCCAGGCCCGACAGCAGGTTGCGCCACGACAGGCCGCCGCCTTGCGGCTGCGGCTCGGCCCTTTCGCCGGGCGGCGGCGCGGGCGCGGCGTGGCGGCCGCCGGCCGCGTCGAACACCGAGCGGAACTCGTCGTCCGTCGCGGTGGGCGTCAGGCGCAGGCGCGGACGCAGGCCCGGCTCCTCGGCGCTGGGTTCGTTGGCGGGCCTGGGAGCCGGCGGCGGCGCAGGCGGCGGCATGGGCGGCGGGGGCGGCGCGGCCTGGACCTGACGGCTCAGCGGCGGCGGCGCGCGGGACGGCGTCGCGGCGGCCGGGGCGGCGTTCATGCGGCCCACCGCCTCGCTGAGCATGTCGTAGTTGCGGCGCACGCGTTCCTGGAACGCCTGGTCGATCGCGGCCGTCTCCTCGGCCGTCCGACGGGCCGAGTTGCGCAGGTCCTCGATGCCCTGCTCGATCTGGGTCCGGACCTCGTTGGCGCGAGCCAGGGCTTCGGCCGGCAGGTCCGCCGTACGACGGCCGACATCGGCCAGCATGGCCTCCATCTCGGCGATTGTGGCGCGGGCGGTCTCGACGCTCTCAGCCAGTTTCTGAGCCGTGCGGGCGCCGGCCTGCTCGACCACCTGAGCCGACTGCTCGATCAGGTCGCGGGCTTCGTCCATGCGGGACTCGAACACCGTGTCGGCCTTCTGGCCGGCGGCGAAGGCGATCTCGTTGAGCTGGTCGACGCGGACCCGCGCGGCCTCGACGCGCTGCTCGACGCCTTCGTTGGCCTTGCGGGCGGCCTCGGCCATGGCGTTCATGGCCTGGGTCAGGGCCCCTTCCAGGTCGGAGCGCTGGCCGCCGGCGGCGCTGGCCAGGGCGGCGATGGCGCTGGAGGTCTCGGCCGCCAGGGCCTCGCGCTCGGCGCGGGCGGTCTCGGCGACCTCGCGCAGCTGCTGAGCCGCGGCCCCGATCAGGCCGCGCAGCACCTCGGCCCCCATGGCCGCCATGTCGCTCATCTCGGTGGCGCCGGCCCGGGTGTGGCCGATGAACTCGGTCAGCTGGGCGGTGCGGGTCTCGCTCTCGGCGGCGAAATCCTCCTGATCGGTGCGCAGCGACTGGCTCGCGGCGACCAGGGCGGCGCGCTGGGCGGCCAGGTTGCGTTCGACGGCGCCCATCTGGTCGCCGACCCCCTGGCCGGCGGTTTCCAGGCGGGCGATCTGGCGCGACAGGTCCTCGGCCCCCACCCGCGCAGCGTCGGACGCCTCGGCGGCGGCGGCGGCCAGGTCGGCGGCGCGAGCGGCCAGCGCCGCCTCCGCCTCGCGCAACTGGGTCTCGGCCAGATCAGAGGCCTCGGCGACCATGCGGGCCTGGCTGCCAATGGCGTCGACCACCGCCGTGGATTGGGCGTCCAGCGTGGTCGACAGCGCGTGCATCGCCTGGCGCTCGTGGCCCAAGCCCTCGGACAACTGCTGGACCATCCGTGCGGACTCGCTGGTGGTCTGGGCCAGGGCGAGGGTTTCCTCGGCCAGAGCTTCGCGCAATTGCTGGACCCGGACGCGGGCCTCCTCGGCGGCGGCGGTCGCAGCGTCGATCTGATCGCGAATGCGCTCGACCACGCCGTCGACGCCGGCCGCCGCCAGGGCCGCCGGAGTGACCAGGCGGTCAGTCATGATCCGCGTGTGCTTCAGCTCGGCCGAGACCCCCATGGCCTGGCGCAGCATGTAGGCGCCCAGCAGGGTGAAGGCGGCCGGACCGACGGCCAGGGCGGCGAACACCATCAGGGCGAATTGGTCGACCTTCAGGGCCGGCACGCCGGAGCCGTAGCCGAGTGCGAAGGCGATCGGACCCAGCGTCCAGAGCGCCGCGGCGGCGACCGCCAGGCTCCAGAATAGCGGCGCGGGCATCGGCTTCTTGCCTTCGCGGGGCGTGTACAACGGGGTGACGGCCGGCTCGGCCAGCGGAGTCTCGCGTGGCTTGGAGACCGCCGCCTCGAACCGCTTTGACGGGGCCGGCGGTTCGGGCTCGACCACCGGCGCCGGCGGCTGGGCCGCCTGAGCCGCAACGGGCGCGGTCAGGAACGACGGCAGCGGCGCCAGGGGTTCGGCTTCGACCGGGGCGCTGCGTCGGCCGCGAACCGGCGTGAACGGGGCGGGATCGGCGTCCGGTTCGAGCGGCTTGAAATCCGACTTCGGCGGCGGGACAGGTTCGATCACGGCCTCGGGTTCGGAGGCCGCGATCTCGGTCTTCGGAGGCTCGACGGGCTCGGCGACAGGCTGGGGATGAGGCTTCGACACGCCGAAGAAACCGCGCCGCGCGCTGGCGCGAGGGGTCTCGGAAACCGGCGCGGGGGGCGGCTCGGGCGCGGGTTCGGGGCCGAGATCCAGCGGACCGCGGCCGAGAATCGGCGGAGCCGACACGTCAGGAACGGCGGCGATATCTAGATCCAGGTCTGGTTCGCTGACCGGCGCGTCCGCATCAGGCTGAGCTTCCGCCTCGACCGGGCGACCAGCGTCCTCGACCGGCGGCTCCACGGGAATGCCGGTGAAATCAAGCGGTTGGCGCTTCTTAGGCTTCATACGCAGCCATAGTCCCAGGGCGAAACGGCTTGGGGCCGGATGAACATCGCCGCGCGGACGCCCCTCTCGCACGCAACGCATAAACCTAGCGGCGAAAAGCCGGCCCGCATAGCGGGTTCCACCGGTTTTCCCATCTGGCGCGGGGCTTGGCCCGGCAAGGCTTTAAGCGCTGACCTCGGTCCTGTGCAGGCGCGGGCAGCGCTCGATGGTCTGGACAGCCTGCTGACGGGGCGTGCGGGCGATGACCCGCTCGACCTTGGGTGGGGCCTTGGCCTGATGCTCGACGGCCATGCCGAACTGGCAAAGCGCCATCGACGAAAGCCAGAGCAGGATCGCGGCGATGAATTCAGCCAGGGATGACATCGGGAAGCCCATTTTCCGATAGCGGCGTTATGCAATGCTTCGCCGCCCCGCGCGAATGAACTTTTGGTCATGAAACGGCGCCGCTCGCGACGCCCCGCGCTCCAGGAGGCTCCATCGAAGCTCACAGCGCCTGCAGATTTCCCCGCCTTGCCGACCGGCCTCGCGAGACCTAGGTCCACGCTCAGGATCACCGCCCCGTCGTCGCGCTTTCGTGCGTCGGCGGAGCTTTCCATTTGCGGATACGCGTTTTGCCCCCTACCCAAGTCGCTTCGCTGTCGCACGACGCCTTTGCGGACCTGTCCATGACTGCGCTGACTCCGGCTCGCCTGACGCACCTTCAGCGCCTCGAAGCCGAGAGCATCCACATCCTGCGCGAAGTGGCGGCCGAGTGCGAAAACCCGGTCATGCTGTACTCGATCGGCAAGGACAGCGCGGTGATGCTGCACCTGGCGGCCAAGGCGTTCTACCCCTCCAAGCCCCCCTTCCCCCTGCTGCACGTCGACACGACCTGGAAGTTCCGGGCCATGTACGAGCTGCGCGACACCATCGCCAAGCAGCTGGGCTTCGATCTGCTGGTCTACAAGAACCCCGAGGCCGAGGCGCGCGGCATCAATCCGTTCGACCACGGCAGCGCCCTGCACACCGACCTGTGGAAGACCGAGGGCCTCAAGCAGGCCCTGACCAAGTACGGCTTCGACGCGGCCTTCGGCGGCGCCCGCCGCGACGAGGAGAAGAGCCGGGCCAAGGAACGGGTCTTCAGCTTCCGCACCGCCGAGCAGCGCTGGGATCCCAAGGACCAGCGGCCCGAGCTGTGGAAGCTCTACAACACCCGCAAGCACCCGGGCGAAAGCCTGCGGGTCTTCCCGATCTCCAACTGGACCGAGCTGGACGTCTGGCAATACATCCACCTGGAGAACATCCCGATCGTGCCGCTGTATTTCGCGGCCGAGCGGCCGGTCGTCGAGCGGGACGGCAGCCTGATCATGGTCGACGACGACCGCTTCCGGCTGCGGCCCGGCGAGGTTCCGCAGATGAAGAGCGTGCGGTTCCGCACCCTGGGCTGCTACCCGCTGACCGGGGCGGTCGAGAGCACGGCCGCCACCTTGCCGCAGGTCATCCAGGAGATGCTGCTGACCACCACCAGCGAGCGCCAGGGCCGGGTCATCGACCATGACCAGTCCGCCTCGATGGAGAAGAAGAAGCAGGAGGGCTATTTCTAGATGACCGCCGCCGCCCCCATCACGGCCGACAAGACCACGGTCTACAAGCCCTCCGACCTGATCGCCGACGACATCGACGCCTATCTGGTCGCCCACCAGCACAAGTCGCTGCTGCGCTTCATCACCTGCGGGTCGGTGGACGACGGCAAGTCGACCCTGATCGGCCGGCTGCTCTACGACAGCAAGATGATCTTCGAGGACCAGATGGCGGCCCTCGAGGCCGACTCCAAGCGGGTGGGCACCCAGGGCGGGGCGATCGACTTCGCCCTGCTGGTCGACGGCCTGGCCGCCGAGCGCGAGCAAGGCATCACCATCGACGTCGCCTACCGCTTCTTCGCCACCGATAAGCGCAAGTTCATCGTCGCCGACACCCCCGGCCACGAGCAGTACACGCGCAACATGGTCACCGGCGCCTCGACCGCCGACGCGGCCGTGATCCTGATCGACGCCCGCAAGGGCGTGCTGACCCAGACCCGCCGCCACAGCTACCTCGTCAAGCTGCTGGGCATCCGCCACGTCGTGCTGGCGGTGAACAAGATGGACCTGGTCGGCTGGGATCAGGCGACCTTCGACGCGATCGTCGCCGACTATCGCGGCTTCGCCGACCAGATCGGCCTGGACACCTTCACCCCGATCCCGATCTCGGGCCTGACCGGCGCCAACATGGCCGCCCGCGGCGAGGACTCGCCCTGGTATTCCGGCCCGATCCTGATGGACTGGCTGGAGGGCGTGGAGGTCGAGGACGACCTGCGCAGCCAGTCGTTCCGCATGCCCGTGCAATGGGTCAACCGGCCGAACCTCGACTTCAGGGGCTTTTCCGGCCAGATCGCCGCCGGCACGGTCAAGCCGGGCGACCGCGTCAAATCCCTGCCCTCGGGCCGCGAAAGCACCGTCGCCCGGATCGTCACCAAGCCCGACGACCTGGCCGAGGCCTATGCCGGCCAGTCGGTGACGATCACCCTGGCCGACGAGATCGACGTCAGCCGCGGCGACGTCCTGGTGGCCGCCGACGATCCGGTCGCCGTGGCCGGCCAGTTCGAGGCCACCGTGGTCTGGATGGACGACGAGCCCCTGCCGCCGGGCCGGTCGTACCTGCTGAAGATCGGGACGCGGATGGTCGGGGCCAGCGTCACCGAGATCAAGCACCGGGTGAACGTCAACACGCTGGAGCACCTGGCCGCCAAGAAGCTGGAGCTGAACGAGATCGGCTTGGTCAACCTGTCGCTGGACCAGGCCATCCCGTTCGCACCCTACGCCGAGAACCGCGACCTGGGCGGCTTCATCCTGATCGACCGGATCAGCAACCGCACGGTCGGGGCGGGCCTGCTGAACTTCGCCCTGCGCCGGGCCGATAACATCCACTGGCAGCACACCGACGTCAGCAAGGCCTCGCGGGCGGCCCTGAAGGGCCAGCGCGGCCGGGTCGTCTGGCTGACGGGCCTGTCGGGCGCGGGCAAGTCGACGATCGCCAACCTGGTCGAGAAGCGCCTGCACGCCCTGGGCCGCCACACCTATCTGCTGGACGGCGACAATGTCCGCCACGGCCTCAACAAGGACCTCGGCTTCACCGAGGAGGACCGGGTCGAGAACATCCGCCGGGTGGCCGAGGTCGCCAAGCTGATGGTCGACGCCGGGCTGATCGTGCTGACCGCCTTCATCTCGCCGTTCCGGGCCGAGCGCCGGCTGGCCCGCGAGATCCTGCAGGACGGCGAGTTCGTCGAGGTCTTCATCGACACCCCGCTGGCGGTGGCCGAGCAGCGCGACGTCAAGGGCCTCTACAGGAAGGCCCGGGCCGGCCAGTTGAAGAACTTCACCGGCATCGACAGCCCCTACGAGGCCCCGGAGCATCCGGAGCTGCGGATCGACACGACCAAGCTCGATCCCGTCCAGGCCGCCGAGCGCATCGTCGCCTGGCTGGAAGGCGAGATCGACTACGAGATCTGACGACGCACGGCGCGGGGACAGGCGCATGCGCCTGTCCCCGGCCATCTAACGCCCCCTCCGCTTGGCCAGCCTCAAGGCCCCGACCAGCCCCAGCCCGCCCATCGCCGCCATGACCAGGTAGCCCCGGGTCCCGAAGGCGTCGAACAGCGGACCCGAGGCCAGGGTGCCGACGCCCAGCATGAAGCCGGCCGACAGGGCCGAGTTGATCGCCTGGGCGGCCGAGGCGCTCTGCGGCGGGGCCAGGCGCTCGATCAGCCTCAGCGAAGCCATGAAGCTGGCCGCGAAGGTCAGGGCGTGCAGGGCCTGCAGCGGGAACAGCAGCCACAGGGGCGGAGCAAAGGCGTAGGCGGTCCAGCGCAGCAACGCCGCCGCCCCGCCCAGCACCAGCAGCCTCTCGGGCCCGACCTTGCGTCGCCACGGCTCGGCGAACCACATGAAGCCGACCTCGACGGCCACGCCCACGCCCCACAGCACGCCGATCATCGGGTCCGGAACGCCCTGCTTGCGCCAGAGCAGGGCCGAGAAGCCGTAATAGAAGGCGTGCGCCCCCTGGATCAGGCCGGCGGTGACCACGGCCAGCACGAAGGTCCGGTCGCGCAGCAGGCCGCCCAGGCCTTTCCAGCGCTCGGCGGGGCCGAGCTTGGCGACGCCATGTTCGTGGACGCGATCGGGTGGCAGGACCAGGATCGAGACGGCGGCCACCCCGATCGCCGCCGCGCCGATCCAGGCGACAATGACGCTGGGCGCCATGACCGCCAGGATTGCGCCCATGGCCAGGTTGGCAACAATGAACGCCGCCGAGCCCGCGCCGCGCGGCACGCCGTAGTTGAAGCCGTCCACGCGCGAGCGCCGCAGGGTGATCACGTCGATCAGCGGGGTCAGGGTGGTCAGGCAGGTCATGCCGATCAGCCAGCACGCCAGCAGCCCCCAGAACCCCGGGGCGACCAGCATGGCCAGATAGCCGGCCGCCGCTCCCAGGGCCAGCAGCGCCAGGGGCGTGCGGCGCAGGGTGAAGCCGTCGGCCCACACCGCCAGCCCCGGCCCCAGGAACGGCCGCGCCAGCAGGGGGATGGCCAGGATGATCCCGATCTCCGCGCCGGTCAGGCCGCGCGATCGGAAATAGGTGGCGATGTACGGCAGGCTGACGCCGGTGCCGAGATAGGAGACGACGTAGAACAGGCCCAGGCGGGCTTGGGCGGAAAAACGCCCTGCCCCCACCGGGTTCGTCACCCTACTCCGCCCCGCCGAACCGCGCGGTCCATTCGGCGATCTGCTCGTCCTCGATCTTCCTGAACAGCACCTCGGGCGCGCGGACCGGCAGGCCGACCGGCAGGGTCGAAAGCTCGGCGGCGGCGTCGGTGGTCGGCCAGGCGCCGGGATAGGCCTGGCTGAAGGCCTCGCTGATCTTCTCGGCGGCGAACGGGATGAACGGCGCGGAGATGCGGGCGTACAGCGCCGCCAGGTTCAGGGCGGTGCGGACGATCACGGCGGCGCGGTCGCGATCGGTCTTGATCGCCGTCCACGGGGCGGCTTCCTGCAGGTACTCGTTGCCGACCACCCACAGGGCCCGCAGGGCCTGGGCGCTCTTGCGCACCTCGATGGCGTCCATCTGCTCGGTCAGGTCGGCCAGGCGGGCGGAGACGTCGGCGTAGAGCTTCTCCTCCAGCGGGCCGGGCGCGCCGCCGTCGGGGATCACGCCGTCGAACTTGCTCTCGGTGAACTTCAGGATGCGGTTGACGAAATTGCCCAGCACGTCGGCCAGGTCGCGGTTCACGGCGCTGGCGAACTGCTCCCAGGTGAAGGCCGTGTCGCTGCTCTCGGGCGAATTGGAGGTCAGGTACCAGCGCCACAGGTCGGGCGGCAGGATCTCCAGGGCCGCGTCCATGAACACGCCGCGCTTGTTCGAGGTCGAGAACTTGCCGCCGTACCAGTTCAGCCAGTTGAACGCCTTGAGCATGTCGACGCTCTTCCACGGCTCTTGCGAGCCCAGGATCGTGGCCGGGAAGCTGACCGTGTGGAAGGCGACGTTGTCCTTGCCCATGAACTGGACGTAGCGGACGTCGTCCGCGCCCTCGTCGGTGCGCCACCACGACTTCCAGTCGCGGTCCGGGCCGGCCTCGGCCCATTCCTGGGTGGCGGCGATGTATTCGATCGGCGCGTCGAACCAGACGTAGAAGACCTTGTCCTCGAAACCCGGACGCGGGAACTCGCCCTGGGTCACCGGGATGCCCCACGACAGGTCGCGGGTGATGCCCCGGTCGATCAGGCCCTCGTCCAGGTGCTTATAGGCGATCGACTTGGCCAGCAGTTGCCAATCCGGATGGCCGTCGATCCAGGCGCGGATCCTGTCGGCCATCTTGGTCTGCAGCAGGTACAGGTGGCGGGTGTCGCGCACCTCCAGGTTCCGCGAGCCGGAGATCACCGAATAGGGGTTCTTCAGTTCGGTGGGGTCCAGCAGGTTGCCGCAGTTGTCGCACTGGTCGCCCCGAGCCTTCTCGAAGCCGCAGTGCGGGCACGTCCCCTCGATGTAGCGGTCGGGCAGGAAGCGCTTGTCGTCGATGGAATAGACCATCTGGTCGACGCGTTCCTCGATCAGGCCGCGCGCTTCCAGCACCTCGCAGAAGTGCTGGGTCAGGCGATGGTTCTGCGGCGAGGATGAGCGGCCGAAATGGTCCCACGACAGGCCGAAGGCTCGGCCGACGTCGTGCTGCAGCACGTGCTGCTCGGCGCAATAGGTGGCCACGTCCTGGCCGGCGGCGGCGGCGGCCAGTTCGGCCGGGGTGCCGTGCTCGTCGGTGGCGCAGATATAGAGGGTGTCGTGACCCCGAGCCCGCTGGAAGCGGGCGTAGACGTCGGCCGGCAGCATCGATCCCGCCAGATTGCCCAGGTGCTTGATGCCGTTGATGTACGGCAGGGCGGAGGTGATCAGGATGCGGGCCATGGGTCTTCCGGGGGAGTCGAGGAGCGGTTGGATATAGAAGGTGGGGCCTGGAAACGGAAGCGTTGTACGGCGGCGCACTTGCCCCCTACGGACCGCTACGCGGTCGTCTTCCCCCGGAGGGGGAAGAGCGCCGGTGCGAAGGCTCCGCCCCCTCTGGGGGCGGACAGGCGGCGAAGCCGCCAGGTGGGGGCAAGTGATAGCGGGCACGATCTGTCGTCCTCACGCGGCTGGCCGCTGAGCTGATGGAAAGGGTCGCGGAGCGCCGGACGACGTCCGGAGTTCTTTGATAAATACCGTTTCGACGAAGCCGATCGCTC
>Ga0065165_1001825_pt1 | contig 20837 bp, 15 predicted proteins | sample AraplaMF_Cvi_mMF_FD_63813 | JGI IMG/M metagenome (GOLD analysis project Ga0065165, IMG submission 63813) | Arabidopsis root microbial communities from the University of North Carolina, USA - plate scrape MF_Cvi_mMF (version 2) (version 3) | ecosystem: Host-associated > Plants > Roots >... | reverse complement strand
GTCGACCATGTCGTCCATGATCACGCAGTTGCGGCCTTCGACTTCACCGATGATGTTCATGACTTCCGACACGTTCGCCTTCGGGCGGCGCTTGTCGATGATCGCCAGGTCGCAGCCGAGACGCTTGGCCAGCGCACGGGCGCGCACCACGCCGCCGACGTCCGGCGACACGACCAGCAGGTCGTCGTAGTTGCGCTTCTGCAGGTCGCCCAGCAGGATCGGCGATGCGTAGATGTTGTCGACCGGGATATCGAAGAAGCCCTGGATCTGGTCGGCGTGCAGGTCCATGATCAGGACGCGCTCGACGCCGGCTTCTTCCAGCATGTTGGCAACCACCTTGGCCGAGATCGCGACGCGCGCCGAGCGTGGGCGGCGGTCCTGGCGGGCATAGCCGAAGTAAGGAATCGCCGCGGTGATGCGGCCTGCCGATGCGCGCTTGAGAGCGTCGACCATCAGCATGATTTCCATGAGGCTGTCGTTGGTGGGAGCGCAGGTCGATTGCAGAACGAAGACGTCCTTGCCGCGAACGTTCTCGTTAATTTCGACCATGACTTCGCCGTCGGAGAACTTCGAGACCACGGCCTTACCGAGAGGAATGCCGAGGCTTTTTGCGACCCCTTCTGCTAGCGCCGGATTGGCATTGCCGGTAAAAACCATCAGGTTTTCGTAAGCCATGGGGAGTCCCAGAAGAGTAAAAATTGAAAGATTCTGAACTACAAAAAAAATGGGCCGCTCTAGGCGGCTCCACTTTGATTGCCTGCTGGAGCACTAGTCATCAACAGGACAGGCAATAAAACTTTGGCAGGGGAACAAGGATTCGAACCTTGGTATGCCGGAATCAAAATCCGGTGCCTTAACCAGCTTGGCGATTCCCCTACACGAACTTGCTGCTTGCCGCCGCCTCAACTATATCGCCGCTGCGTCGACAGGCAAAATTTTATTCTACAACTCGTTGATTTGCAAGAGCGATTTCATCGGATGTTTCGTTAGCGACCTTGCTTTCCACGCTTTCCACTTCGCCGGTATTTGCTGCACTACTTGCTCTGCTTCTTGCTCTGTGGAAAACGCGCTGAACACGCACGCTCCGGAACCAGTCATCCTGGCCGCCCCGTGTTGCCCCAACCATTCGACCGCCTCGGCTACCGGCGGGAACAGGCGGGCTGCCACGTCCTGCAAATCATTTTTCCCGAAGCCCGTCGAACCTTGCGATCCGGCTGTGTGCCCTAGGAAGTCCGCTACTGTAACGGGTTCTGTGTTTCTTGTCAAATCGGGCGCCGTAAAAATCGCGGCGGTCGGCACCGATACGCCCGGCTCGATCACCACATACCAGCAGTCCGGGCCCGGCACCGCCTGCAAGGCTTCCCCTACCCCTTCGGCAAACGCGGTCTCGCCGAACAGGAAGAAGGGGATGTCGGCGCCCAGCGGCAGGCCAAGCGCCATCAGCTCGGCCGTCGACAGGCCAGCCTGCCACAGGTGGTTGGCGGCCATCAGCGCGGTGGCGGCGTCGGACGAACCACCGCCCAGTCCGCCGCCCATGGGCAGGCGCTTGGCGATGCGCACGTCGATGCCTGGCGGCAGCCTGCCATGGCGGCGCTGGACCTCGGCTTGCAGGGCACGCAGGGCGCGCACGATCAGGTCCTGCTCGGCCGGTACGCCGGGCACCTCGTTGGCGCGCACGATGCTTTCATCGTCGCGCAGGTCGAAGTCGAGGGTGTCGCCATGGTCGATCAACTGGAACACCGATTGCAGCAGGTGGTAGCCGTCCGGGCGGCGGCCGGTGACGTGCAGGAACAGGTTGAGCTTGGCCGGGGCCGGGCAGCCGTGGAGCGAGGTCAGCAGCATCTCAGCTTTCCGGGAGGATGGCGATGTTGATCGACAGCTCGCCGGTGGCGGTGGTCGTGCGCTCGGCCTTGATGACACGCGGCATTGGCGTTGCCGTGCCCTGCTGCCAGTCGACGAAGCGCAGGCGCCAGCCATCGCGCGTCACGACGTTGTTGTTGGCGGGCGAAGCGGCAAAGCGCTTGCCTTGGGCATCGACGGCATAGCCCTGCAGCCAGTCGCGCAGGCCGGCCACCGGCAGCGGCCAGCCGAGGGTTTGCTGGGTCAGCGTGTCGATGTCCTTTGCCGTGCGCGGTTCGCGCTTGGGCTGGGTCAGCGTGGCGGCGTCCGGGGTCACGCTGATCTCGGCGACGGTCTGGTTGAATGGATCGAATACCGTCACATCGACGCGGCCCGGGCGCTGGGTCCAGGTGAACTTGCCATTGACCGGCGGATGCTCGCTGCTGTTCTGAAAGTTCACCGCGATCTTGCCGTTCAGTTCGATGGTGTCGCGGTAGGCGGCGACCGGGGTGGTGGACAGCTTGCTGGTGGTGGCGCAGCCGGTGAGCGCGACGGCGATGGTGGCGGCGGCGAATAGCTTGGTGGAGAGTCGGGTTATTGGCATCGGTACTTAACTTGGGGTCCCCGCCAAGGCGGCCGGCCAGGTCGGGGACGACGTGATAGTTAATTTCAAAAATGGTGGCTAGGTGAAAGATTCTTTCACAGCGATGCGCGCAACCTGATCAGCGTACTCTTCAGCGCATCATTCTTCGGATCCTTGGCCTGCGCCTCGCGCCACAGTTTGCGGGCATCTTCGCGCTGGCCCTTCTTCCACAGCACTTCTCCCAGGTGGACGGCGATCTCCGGGTCGCTGCGCAGCTCATACGCCTTGCGCAGCTGGGTTTCGGCAGCGTCCAGCTTGCCGAGGCGATACTGCACCCAGCCCATGCTGTCCATGATGAAGGGGTCAAGCGGCGCCATCTTCTGGGCCTTGTCGATCAGCTGGTAAGCCTCCTTCAGGCGGACGTTGCGGTCGGCCAGCGAATAGCCGAGGGCGTTATACGCGTGGTGGTTGTCGGGCGACTTGGCAATCACCTGGCGCAGCGACTTTTCCATCACCTGGGTCTTGCCCATCTTCTCCGCCATCAGCGCGAAGTCGTACAGGAAGTCGGTGTTGTCCGGGAAGCGCTTCAGGCCCTGCTCCATCAGGCGGAAGGCTTCCTGGTTCTTGCCTGCGTCGCGCAGCAATTGCGCTTCGACCAGCACGACCTGGGCCTGGCTGGCCGGGTCTTCGGGCTTCAGGGTGCCCAGCAGCTTGCGCGCGCCGGCCAGGTCGCCCTGCTTGGCGGTCAATTGCGCGCGGCGCAGATCGGCGCCGAACTGGATCTTCGGATCGTTGGTGTCGAGGCGGTCGAGCCAGCCCAGTGCGTTGGGGATGTCGCCGCGCTCCTCGGCCAGCTGGGACAGGATCAGCACCGCCTTCGACGGGTCGCGCTCCTCGTCCGGGGTCTTGTCCATGACGTCGACGAAGTGCGTGAAATAGCCTTCGGCGGCCTTGTTGTCGTTCATCTGCATCGACAGGATGCCAAGCGCGTACAAGGTACCCGGGTTGTCCGGCTGGGCCTTGTCGAGCGCCAGGAATTCGCGGCGCGCGGCCTCGTACTGCTTGGCGTTCACCAGCACGCGGGCATAGGCCATGCGCACTTCCTTCGCCTCCGGATGGGCGGCCAGGAAATCGGACAGCACCTTGGCCGACTGTTCGTCCCCTTCGGTCACCTGGGCCAGGGTCAGGACGGCGATCTCGGAATCCGGCTTGATCTGCAGGGCCGTACGGGCTTCGCGCACCGCGTCTTCCTTGGCGCCGCGCACCAGTGCGGTCTGGGCCAGCACCACGTGGGTTTCCATCATGTTGCCGTAAGGCGCGACCAGGCGCTCGAGCATGGCGGCGGCCGCTTCCTTGTCCCTGGCGCGCATGACCAGCTGCTGCATCTGGAACATCACCAGACCACGGGCGCCCGGGGTCGCCTCGGCCAGGCGCTGTTTCAGCGCATTTTCTGCTTCGAGGAGGTTGTCGGACAGGATGACCAGCCCCAGATAGTACTGGTTGGCTTCGTCGGAATTCGGTGCGTACTCGCGCCACAGCTTGACCGCGGCGAGGGCGTCGTCGGATTGCTTGGCGGCCAGCGCCATCTCGGCGGCGCGCTTGGCCAGGCGCGGATCCCTGGTCTGCTGGGCCAGGCTCATCAGCGTCAGGTAGGGGCCTTGCCAGTCACCCTTCTTGAAGGCCAGCTCGGCGTTCATGAGCTGGGTCATCATCTGGGGCGTCATCGTCACGTTCGGCAGCTGGTCTTCCCCTTGCTTGCCGTCGTCCTGGGCAGCTTCCCCTGCGGCAGCGCCGCGCTGGGCCTCGGCGGCGGCCATGGGGCGGTCGGCGTTCTCCGAAGTTTGTCCACCCTGCTGCTGTTTGGGCGCCACAGCACATGCAGATAACAAGGCGGAGAGGGTTACAATGGCGAAAGTGTTTTTCAAGGTCAGTCCCGCGTTGACAGAATGGCCCGATTCTACGCTTAACGCCCCTCCCGCGTGCGCCGTTGCAACACGAATTTACATATGCCTGAACTCCCGGAAGTAGAAGTTACCCGGCGCGGTGTCGCTCCGCACCTGGAAGGCCGCGTCGTCGAACAAGTCGTCCTGCGGCGCGAGGGCCTGCGCTGGCCCTTCCCGCCCAATCTGCACGACTTGCTGGCGGGGCGCGAAATCCTGTCGACCAGCCGGCGCGGCAAGTACCTGCTCATCCATTTCGAGCATGGCACGCTGATCGTCCACCTCGGCATGTCCGGCCACCTGCGGGTGCTGCCGGAGGGCGTCGAGCTGAAAAAACACGACCACTTCGACCTGATCGTGCGCGGTCCGGAGGGCCGGCGCGTGCTGCGCCTGCACGATCCGCGCCGCTTTGGCGCCGTGCTCTGGCACGGCAACGACGACGGCGAGCTGGAACAGCACATCCTGCTGCGCTGCCTCGGCGTCGAGCCGCTCGAAGACGGCTTTTCGGGCGCCCTCCTGCACCGCGAAACCCGCAAACGCAGCGCGCCGATCAAGCAGGTGCTGCTGGCCGGCGACATCGTGGTCGGGGTCGGCAATATCTACGCCTGCGAGAGCCTGTTCCGCGCCGGCATCAACCCAAAGACGGCCGCCTCGCGCATCAGCCGTGCCCGCTATGACAAGCTGGCCGAGGCCATCCGCGAGATCCTTGCCGCGGCAATCGTGCAAGGCGGCAGTACCTTGCGTGACTTTATTGCAGTAAATGGTCAATCTGGATATTTCCAGCAGACATATTTCGTCTATGATCGTGCAGGAGTGCCTTGCAGAAACTGTGGCGCGCCCGTGCGCCAGATCGTGCAAGGCCAGCGGTCGACCTTCTACTGCGCGACCTGCCAGAAATAAGCCAAGATAGGCGGCACAACATGCAAGATATTCAACAATACGGCGCCTGGCGCGCGCGCCTGGCCGAGGCGCTGGAACAATACCGCGGCTGGGTCGGCGCCGCCGAACTGCTGGACGGCGCGGCCGAGCAACGCCTCGCACGCGCCCTCGCCCGCGTGCGCGACGACCGCCTGTCGGTGGCCTTCGTGGCCGAGTTCTCGCGCGGTAAATCCGAGCTGATCAACGCGATCTTCTTTGCCGACTACGGCCAGCGCATCGTGCCGTCCAGCCCCGGCCGCACCACCATGTGCCCGACCGAGCTGGCCTACGATCCGGCGCTGCCGCCCTGCATCCGCCTGCTGCCGATCGAGACCCGCTCTAAGCGCCTGGCCACCAGCGACTACCGCGAGGACGCCGCCGCCTGGACCGTGCTGCCGCTCGACCTGGGCTCGCCCGAGCGCATGCACCAGACCTTTCTGCAGGTCAGCATGACGCGCCGCGTGAGCGTCGACGAGGCACGCAGCTATGGCCTGTACGATCCGGAAGACCCGGACCTGGCGAGCGCGGTCGGCGACGACGGCCTGATCGAAATCCCCCAGTGGCGGCATGCCCTGATCAACTTCCCGCATCCGCTGCTCAAGCAGGGTCTGGTGATCCTCGATACGCCGGGCCTGAACGCGATCGGCACCGAGCCGGAGCTGACCCTCAACCTGATCCCGAATGCGCATGCGGTGCTGTTCATCCTGGCCGCCGAAACCGGCGTGACCAAGAGCGACATCGAAGTCTGGCGCACCCACATCGGCGCCGGTCCGGGGCGCATCGTCGTGATGAACAAGATCGACGCGCTATGGGACGAGCTGCGCAGCGAGCAGGAGAACGACGCCGCGATCGCGCGCCAGCAGGCCAGCGCGGCCCAGCTGCTGGGCGTGGCCGAGTCGCAGGTGTTCCCGGTATCGGCCCAGAAGGCCCTGGTCGCGCGCGTCAACGGGGACATGACCTTGTTCGGCAAAAGCCGCATCGGCCAGCTGGAATCGGCCCTGTTCAACGAACTCATTCCGGCGCGCCAGGACATCCTGCGGCGCCAGCTGCGCGAGGACATGGACGCCATCACGGCCGGCCAGCAGGCGCTGCTCGGCACGCGCATCCGCGACCTGGTCGAGCAGCTGCAGGAACTGCAAAGCCTGCGCGGCAAGAACCAGGGCGTGATCGCCCACATGATGCGCCGCGTCGAGATGGAAAAGAAGGAATTCGACGCCAGCCTGTTCAAGCTGCAGGGCACGCGCGCCGTGTTCACCACGCTGTCCACGGAGCTGTACAGCAGCATCGGCATGGACATGGTGCAGAGACAGGTGGAGGCCGTGCGCACGGCGATGGAAGGCGTGCGCTTCGCCACCGGCATGCGCGCCCCGGTGCGCCAGTTCTTCGATGCCGCGCGCGCCAGCCTGGACGCATCGACCGGCAAGATCGGCGAGATCGGCGCGATGATGGAGACCATGTACCGCAAGTTCTCGACCGAGCACGGGCTGGCGCTGGCCATGCCGATGACGCTGTCCCTCGCCCGCTACCGCGCCGAGATCGATGCCATCGAAGCGATCTGGCAGAAGCAGACCGGCACCGCGACCCTGCTCATCACCAGCCGCGGCGCCCTGCTGGAGCGCTTCGTCGACTCGATCGCGGCACGCGTCAAGCAGACCTTCCGCGCGGCGAATGCGGATGTGGAGGCCTGGCTGAAGGTGATCATGGCGCCGCTCGAGGCCCAGATCCGCCAGCACCGCGAACAGCTGCGGCACCGCCAGTCGTCCATCCAGCGCATCCACGATGCCACCGAGAGCCTGGAACAGAAGATCGCTGCCTTCGAGGCGGCCCAGCACGACCTCGAGCAGGTCAAGGCGCGCCTCGGCCTGCTGACGGGTGCGGTGACGCGGGTGCTGGATGCGGAATTGGACGTGGTGCAGTCGGCTGGATCGGCATCGCAGGCTTTGGAAGTGGCATGAAACGTTTGACTGAATTCGATACCAACGCGCTGTCCGACCCCAGCTTCTCCCGCGCCGTGATCGACTGGCAGCGCCAGCACGGCCGCCACGCGCTGCCCTGGCAGAACACGCGCGACGCCTACCGGATCTGGCTGTCCGAGATCATGCTGCAGCAGACCCAGGTCGCCGCGGTGCTGGGCTATTACGCGCGCTTCCTGGAGCGCTTCCCGACCGTGGCCGCCTTGGCTGAGGCGCCGGTGGAAGACGTGATGACCTACTGGGCCGGCCTCGGCTACTACACCCGCGCGCGCAACCTGCACGCCTGCGCACGCCGCGTGGTGGCCGAGTATGGCGGCGTGTTCCCGTCCGATCCCGCGCTGCTGGCCGACTTGCCGGGCATCGGCCGCTCGACCGCGGCCGCCATCTCCGCCTTCTCGAGCGGCACGCGGGCGGCCATCCTCGACGGCAACGTCAAGCGCGTGTTCGCACGCGTGTTCGGCGTCGACCAGTATCCCGGCCTGAAGCCGGTCGAGGATGCACTGTGGCGCCGCGCCGAGGCGCTGCTGCCTTCTGACGAGGGCATCGAATCCTATACGCAGGGGCTGATGGACCTGGGCGCCACGCTGTGCACGCGCTCGAGGCCCGACTGCGCCCGCTGCCCGCTGCAGGACCGCTGCGTGGCTTACGCGACGGGCCGCACCGCCGAGCTGCCGGTGCGCAAACCGAAGAAGGCGACGCCGGAAAAGCGCGCGCAGATGCTGGTGGTGATCGACCGCGGCCAGGTGCTGCTCGAGCAGCGGCCCGGGACCGGGATCTGGGGCGGGCTGCTGTCGCTGCCGGAGGTGGACGGCCACGTCGCGCTGGACGAGGATGCGGAAGAACTCGACGTGAGCGCGGCTTCCGAGGCGGCCGAGAAGTTTGGCACGGTCGAGGAGACGGAAGCGCTGCTGCCGCTGGAGCATGGCTTCACGCACTACAAGCTGCACATCCATCCCTACCGGATCGCGCTGGCATCGCGTGGCGAGACGCCGGCGGGCTATCTGTGGTGGGATTTGGCGCGCATCGAAGACGCGGCGCTGCCTTCGCCGATCAAGAAGCTGCTGGGGCAGCTAGGACAGCCGAGCCTGTTTGCCTGAACCGCAAATTCGGGGTCAGAGCACTTTTTTGAACAATTGTTTTCGCAAAAATTTCGAACGGCGGCCCCCTGCATAAAGTGCTCTCTTGGGCAAGCCGATCGAAAATGATGGCAAGAGGACATTGACCAAAAAAGTGCTCTGACCCCGAATTTTTAAAGTTCGTCGAGCGAGAAGATGCGCTTGTGCTCCCGGATCGCATACCGATCCGTCATCCCCGCGATATAGTCCGCGATCTTGCGCGCCTGCTTCATGGTGTCGCCCGGGGCTACCTGGTAATCGAAAGGCAGCAGCACCGGGTCCGTCATGAAGGCTTCGAACAGTTCGCGCACGATGCGGCTGGCCTTTACGCGCATGCGGTTGACCTTGTAGTGGCGATACAGGTTCGCGTAGAGGAAGCGTTTCAAGGCCGTGGTCTCCTCGCGCATCTTGGGCGAGAAGCGGATCAGCGGCGGGCCGTTGCGCACATCGTCGATGCTCTTCGGCGCAGCTTCCAGCAATAGCTGAGCCGAGGTCTCGACCAGGTCGGCCGTCATCGCCGTGATCATCAAGCGGATGGTTTCGTACAGCTCGCGCCGGCCCGGCAGGCCCGGATACTGCTGCACCACCTGGCGGTGCAGGCGCGCGAACAGCTCGACCTCTTCCATCTGCTTCATGGTCAAGAGGCCGGAGCGCAGGCCGTCGTCGATGTCGTGGTTGTTGTACGCGATCTCGTCGGCCAGGTTGGCCAATTGCGCTTCCAGGCTGGGCTGCTTCTTGTCGATAAAGCGCTCGCCGAGTTCTCCCAGCTGGCGCGCATTCGTCAGCGAGCAGTGCTTCAGGATGCCTTCGCGCGTTTCGAACGTCAGGTTCAGGCCGTCGAAGGCGCCGTAGTGCTCCTCCAACTGGTCGACCACGCGCAGGCTCTGCAGGTTATGCTCGAAGCCGCCGTGGTCCTTCATGCATTCGTTCAGCACGTCCTGGCCGACGTGGCCGAAGGGCGTGTGGCCGAGGTCGTGGGCCAGGGCCACGGCTTCGACCAGGTCTTCGTTCAGGCGCAGGCTGCGCGCCAGCGTACGCGCGATCTGGGCGACTTCGATCGAATGCGTCAGGCGGGTGCGGAACAGGTCGCCCTCGTGGTTCAGGAAGACCTGGGTCTTGTATTCCAGCCGGCGGAAGGCCGTGGAGTGGATGATGCGGTCGCGGTCGCGCTGGAATTCGCTGCGCGAGCCGGCCGGCGGCTCCGCATGGTGACGTCCACGCGACTTCGACGAATGCGCTGCATACGGGGCCAGGTGGGCGTCGAAATCGATCATTCCCGCGCCCTTTCCACATTCTTCGCGACGTTCGCGGCCAAGGTCGCCAGCAGCTGTTCCTGCGGCGCGCCGGTGATGCTCGGGCTGCCCAGGGGTTTGAGCAGGATGAACTTGATCGCCCCACCCTCGTTCTTCTTGTCGACTTCCATCAGCTCGATCCAGCGCTCGGCGCCCAGGTCCGGCGCTTCGACCGGCAGCCCGGCCGCCTTCACCAGGCGGCGCACGCGCAGCGCGCTGTCGGCGTCCAGCAGGCCAAGGCGGTGCGACAGGTCCGCCGCCATCACCATGCCGCAGCCGACCGCCTCGCCGTGCAGCCACTCGCCGTAGCCCAGGCCGTTCTCGATCGCGTGGCCGAAGGTGTGGCCGAAGTTCAGCACCGCGCGCAGGCCGCCTTCGCGCTCGTCGCGCTTGACGACGTCGGCCTTGATCTCGCAGGAGCGCAGGATCGCGTGCGCCAGCGCGGCGTGGTCGCGCGCCACCAGCTTGCCGATGTTCGCCTCGATCCATTCGAAGAAGGACAGGTCGAGGATCGCGCCATGCTTGATCACCTCCGCCAGGCCGGCCGACAGTTCGCGCTCGGGCAGCGTGTCCAGCGTGGCGGTATCGGCGATTACGGCGCGCGGCTGGTAGAAGGCGCCGATCATGTTCTTGCCGAGCGGGTGGTTGATGCCGGTCTTGCCACCCACCGAGGAGTCGACCTGCGACAGCAGCGTGGTCGGGATCTGCACGAAGGGCACGCCGCGCATGTAGCTGGCAGCCGCGTAGCCGGTCAGGTCGCCGATCACGCCCCCGCCCAGCGCCACCAGGGTGGTCTTGCGGTCGCATTTGTTGGCCAGCAGGGCGTCGAACACCAGGTTCAGGCTCTGCCAGTTCTTGTGTTCCTCGCCGTCCGGCAGGACGATGGTGACGACCTCGCGTCCGGCCGCACGCAGCGGCGCCGCCACCTTGTCCAGGTAGAGCGGTGCGATGGTGGTGTTGGTGACGATCGCGACTTTTCCGCTGCCGGCGCCGATGTGCCGGGTCAGCAGCGCGCCGTCGTCCAGCAGGCCGCGCCCGATCAGGATCGGGTAGCTGCGTTCGCCGAGGTCGACGTTAAGGGAGATGCATGCCTGTTCGTTCATGTTGGTGCGTGCCTTGGACCTTTGGCGCCCCGCTTCCAGTGCGGCCATCTGGTCCAGTATTGTCTGGACCATCGATTGTACGTTAGGCCGGCCGGTATCGATCACGAGGTCGGCAATCTCGCGGTACAGGGGCTCGCGCTGGGCCGTCAGGTCTTCCAGTTTCCTGCGCGGGTCGGCGGTCTGCAGCAGCGGGCGGTTCTTGTCGTGCGAGGTACGCGCCAGGATGCTGTTGACGCTGGCGCGCAGGTAGACCACGGTGCCGCGCTCGGCCAGCAGGCGCCGGCTCTCCGGGTTCAGCACCGCGCCGCCGCCGGTGGCCAGCACCAGGCCGCTGCCCGCCGTCAGTTCGCGGATCATGTCGGCCTCGCGCCGGCGGAAGCTGGCCTCGCCTTCGATCTCGAAGATCCAAGGCACCGACGCGCCGGTACGGGCCTCGATCTCGTGATCGGAATCTGCAAATGTCATGCCCAGCCGGCGCGCCAGCATGCGGCCGATGGTGGTCTTGCCGGCGCCCATCAGGCCGACCAGGAAGATATTATTGTTTTTACAGTTAGGCACGTATTCGATCGCTCAAAATGCAAACGGCCAGGATAACCTGGCCGCCGCGTGTTCAATCAGTCCCGGATTAAGGGCAGGTGATCGACAGTTTAAACGGAATATTGGTCGTTGTAGGGCCTGCGGCGCTATCGGCCGTGGACGAAACCCCGGGCGTGGTGACCGAAACGCTGAAGCTGGCCGCCTGCGCGCCGCTGCAATTGGACGGCGTACTCGCGGTGATACTCACCTGGTGCCACGTACCCTGCGACACGGCGCTCGGGTCCTTGTTCACGTAGATGTTCGACACCGTCGCCGGCGTCACGGTGCCGCCGCTCACGCCTTGCGCAGCGGTGACCGCGACCTTGCTGCCGGCCGGCATCGGATTGTAGTTGACGTCGTCGAGCTGCAGCCAGAAGCTCCTGGTCGAACCGGCGGCCATCGTGCCGAGGTCGACGATGCCCGAAGCGGGATTGAGTTCGCTGGTCGCACCGTCCATGAAGACGTGGCTGACGACGCTGCCGCTCATGAACAGCTCGATGCGGTCGAACAGGGTCTTGCTGCCATTGGTCGAGCTGGCGCAGATGGTGGCCACGCCCTTGCGGGTGAAGTCCGGCGCGACGCCGGCGCCCTTGCCGTCGGTGCCGCCGCCGCTGTTGCACGGCGTGGCCGGCTGGCCCGGCGTCGCCACGCGCGGGTTCTGCGAACGGAAGTCGACCGAACAGCCGCCGTTCACGGTGGTGCAGCCGCCGCGGTCGGCCGAGCCCACCGAACCCAGGTTGGTCTGGAACACGATCGGGGTGCCGTCCGCGACCGGGTTGCCGAAGGCGTCCGCCAGCAGCACCTGGATGTGGGCCGCCGCCTTGGTCGGCGAGCTGTCGATGTTCCAGCCTTCGACGTTGAACACGTCGCTGCTGATCGAGAAGCTGGTCTGCACGGCCACGCCGGTGGTGACGGTGATCGTGTCGGACAGGGTGGTCAGGTCGGTGCGGCCGCCGGTGGCGGTGTTCGGCAGGGTCGCCTGCACGCGCAGGGTGGTCGGCGTCGTGCCCGAGGTGACGGTCGCGATCACGGTACCGTCCGCGCCGGTCTTGCCGGTGGGCGTGTTGAGCGTCGCACTGCCTGCCGGCACCAGCGCGAAATTCACCGTCTGGTTGGCCAGCGGATTGCCGTTGGTGTCCACGATCTTGAAAGTCAGGGTCGCCGTCTCGGTACGGCCACTGCCGCCCTGGCCCTTGATCACGATCGATTTGTCGGCCGGGACGGCCGAGACGAACTGCACCGAGGCCGGCGCGCCTGCGGGCGTGACGGTGCCGCCGGTACCGCCGCTGCCGCCGGTGGAGCCACTGCCGCTGCCGCCGACGGTGCCCGGATTGCCGCCGCCGCCGCCGCAGGCGGCCAGCACCAGCGCCATCAGGAGCGCGGTGGCGACGGGCGCGCCGCGGCGCGTGATGTTGGTATTGCTCATGTCAGCCTTCTTCTTGTTGATTTGCTTGTTGGTCGAATCAGCGCGCCGCGTTCTGCAGACGGTCGGTCACGATCTTCGGGGTGATGAACACCAGCAGCTCGGTCTTCTGGGTCGAGCGCGCGGTGGTCTTGAACAGGTGCCCCACCACCGGCAGGTCGCCGAACAGCGGCACCTTGGAGTCGCTGTTGGTCTCGCTCTGCTGGTAGATACCGCCCAGCACGACGGTGCCGCCGTTTTCGACCATCACCGTGGTCTTCACGTGCTGGTTGTTGATGGCGAAGCCGGCGGAGGTGGCTTCGCCCTTCGAATCCTTGGCGACGTCGACGTCCAGCACCACGTTGCCGTCCGGCGTGATCTGTGGCGTGACTTCCAGGCGCAGGACCGCCTTCTTGAAGGTGACCGTGGTGACCAGGCCGCTGCCACCCGAACCGGCACCGGAGACCTGGGTCGTCTGGTAGGGCAGTTCGACACCCTGCTCGATGATGGCCTTCACATTGTCTTCGGTGACCACGCGCGGGCTGGAGATGATCTTGCCCTTGCCGTCCGCTTCCAGCGCCGACAGTTCCAGGTTCAGGAAACGGTTCGCGGCCGACGAGAACAGCGAGAAGGCAATGGTCTGCGCGTTGACGCCGTTGATCGGCGCCGCCGGCAGGTTGACCAGCGAGGTGTTGGTGAAGCCGTCGCCAGTGTCCGGGGTCTGGCCGGTCACCTGGCCGACGCCGGTCAGGTTGCCGCCGATCGCCACGCGCTGGTTGCCGTTGAGCTGGTAGCCGGCATCGCCGCCGCGCAGGTTGCGCAGGTCGGCAAAGCCCAGCTTGGCGCCGAGGTTGCGCGAGAAGCCGTCGTTGGCCTCGACCAGGCGCGCCTCGACCAGCACCTGCTTGGTGGCGACGTCGACTTTCTGGACCAGCTTGCGCACGTCCTCCAGCTTGGACGTGATATCGGTCACGAACACCTGGTTGGTGCGCGGGTCGATGGTGGCGCTGCCGCGCTTGGACAGGATGCTGTTCTTGCCGTCGCCGTTGAGCCCGAACACGGTGCGGAAGGCCTCGGCCTTCTGGTAGTTCAGCTGGAAGACCTCGGATTTCAGCGGTTCGAGGTCGGCAATCTGCGCCTTCTGCTCGAGTTCCAGCTTTTCCTTGGTCAGCAGTTCTTCCTTCGGCGCGATCAGCAGCACGTTGCCGTTCTTGCGCATGTCGAGGCCCTTGGCCTGCATGATCACGTCGAGCGCCTGGTCCCACGGCACCTGCTTGAGCTGCAGGGTCAGGCTGCCGCTGACGGAATCGCTGGCGATGATGTTCAGGCCCGAGATGTCGGCCACCGCCTGCAGCGCGGCGCGCACGTCGACGTTCTGGAAGTTGAACGAGATCTTCTCGCCCTTGTAGCCCTGGGTGCCCTGGACCAGGCGGTTCGGGTCTTCCTTGACCGGCTTGACGTCGATGACCAGCTGGGTGTCGCTCTGGTAGACGCTCTGCTCCCAGTTGCCCTGGGCCTCGATCGTCATGCGCACGTTCTCGCCCGACGGCGCGGTGGTGATGCGGGTCACCGGGGTGCCGAAGTCGGTCACGTCCAGGCGGCGGCGCAGCGTGGCCGGCAGGGCGGTACGCATGAAATCGACGTGGATCTGGTTGCCGGCCTGGCGCACGTCGACCGGCACCTGGCTGTTCGGCAGGTCGACCACGATGCGGCCTTCGCCGTTCGCGCCGCGGCGGAAGTCGAGATCGCGCAGGGCGGGCGCGGGGGAATGGGCGCCCGCGGCCGCGGCCGGCGCAGCGGCGACCGGCAAACCGGCGGCGTTCACCGCCTGGGCGTTGCCGCCCGAGCCTTCGACGGTCAGGACCACCGACTTGCCGTCGATCGCGGCGGCATAGTTCAGCGGGCGCTTCAGGTTCAGCACCAGGCGGGTACGCTCGCCGGCCTGCACCACGTTCACGCCGCGCACGTCGCCCAGGTTGATGTCCTGGGAACTCTTGCCGGTGGCGTTCTCGGTGGCGCCGAAATCGAGCGCGATGCGCGCCGGGTTCGTGATCGAAAAACCGATCGGCAGCTTGGTGGGGACATCCTTCATCGCCACGTTGATGACGACGTTATTGCCTTGCTGGTTGGCGCGGATCGATTCGATCGCGTTCTGCGCGAAGGCACTGCCGGCCCCAAAGGCCAGCAGCAATCCGAGGGCGATGCTTCCAAGTCGGGTCATTTCTTTTTCTCCTTGCTTTGCAGCTCCAGCTTCGCCATGCGCTCGACCCACTCGCCGGCAGCGTCCTGCACCACTTCACGGATATCGATGGCTTCGTCGCCCACGCGGGTGACGATGCCGAAATTCTGGCCGATGCGCTGGCCGGCACGGACCTGGTAGACCGAGCGGTCGATCTGCAGCAGCGCGTAGTTCGCGCCGGCCTTCTGCAGCGTGCCCACCATCTGCATGGTGTCGAGCGGGAAGCCTTCGAGCAGCTCGCGCGGACGCTGCAGGTCGGGCTTGTTCGGGTTCGGCGCGCTCTCGGCCGCCCTGGCCAGCTGGTTCAGCAGCTTGTCCTGGTTGAACGGCTCCAGCGCTTCGCCGGCGTTATAGGCGTAAGGGATGAAATCCTTCGGCTCCTTCAGCGGCTTGACGGCCGGCCGGGTGTCGCGCTTGACCTGGTCCATCCAGTCGCGCACTTCCTTGACGTCGCTGTCGCCGCAGCCGGCCAGCAGCGCGGCAGCCGCGAAGGCACAGGCGTACTTGATCATGCCTTGGCCCCCTTCTTGTCTTTCTTCTTCTTGCGTTCCTGGGCCTGCTGGTCCAGTTCTTCCTGGTCGAGATAGCGGAAGGTCTTGGCGACCGCGTCGAGCTGCAGCGAGCCATCCTTGGCAGTGCTGAGCGCCAGGTTGTTGAGGGTGACGATGCGCGGCATCTTCGCCATGTCGGCGGCGAATTCGCCGATCGCGTGGTAGCTGCCGGTGACCTTGATGTCGATCGGCAGCTCGGCGTAGTAATCGCGTACCGCCACCTGGCCCGGTCGGAACAGTTCGAACTGCAGGCCGCGGCCGAGGCCCGCCTGGTTGATGTCCGACAGCAGGGCCGCCATTTCGGCCTTGTTCGGCAGCTGCTTCTCGAGGCGTTCGACGTAGCGGTTGACCTGCTGCTGCTGGGCTTCCAGCGCGTCCAGGTTGATCGCCTGCGCCATCTTGCTGCGGTAATCGTTGCGCAGGGTCTGCTCTTTCGCGGCCAGGCTTTCCTGTTCCTCGAACTGGCCGCTCCAGTAAAGGAAGTAGCCGGCCACCAGCACCGCCGCCATCACGCCGGCCGCGCACAGCAGGCGCGGTGCGAGCGGCCACAGGCCTGGATGGCGGCCCTGCAGGCCTTCGAACTGGGAGGCGATGTCGGCGCCCAGCTGTTTCAGATCGATGTTCATGATTTCGGTCCCGGCTTCGCGGTTTCTTCCTGCTCGCGCGCGCGCTTGATCGACACGTTCAGCGTGAATTCGACGACCTTGCGTCCGGTCTTGCTCTTCTCCAGGGCGGCGGCGCGCACCTCGGTCAGGTCCGGGCGTTCCAGCCACGGCGAATTGCCCGACAGGTTGCGCAGCAGTTCCGCCACCCGTTCCTGCGATTGCGCGACGCCCATCAGCAGCACTTTCTGGCCGTCCTGCTTGAAGCTCTTCAGGTAGACCCCGTCCGGCGTCTGGCGCACCAGTTCGTCGAGCAGGTAGACCGGCTGGTTGCGGTCGCCCTGCAGGTCCTCGACCGCCTGCTGGCGCGCCTTCAGCGCTTCGATCTCGGCCTTCAGGTTGGCGATCTTCTTGATCTTGGTATCGAGTTCCGCGTTGGCGCTGGTGAGCACCTGGTTGCGCTGGTTCTGGGTGGCGATGACGCTGGCGTTGTAGCCGCCCACCATCAGCACCAGGGCCGCGCCCAGCAGGCCGCCGAGGGCCAGCATGGCCACGAAGGCGGTCTGTTTCTGCTTGCGCTTGGCTTCCCGGTGGGGAAGCAGGTTAATCCGGATCATCAGCCAAACCTCCGCAGTGCCAGGCCGCAGGCGACCAGGTAGGCCGGCGCTTCGTTGCGCAGCTGCTGCTCGCGCACCGAAGGTCCCAGCTGCATGCCCTTGAACGGCGAAATCACCGCGCTCGAAATCTTGGTGCGGCTGGCAATGATGTCGAGCAGGCCAGGCAGCACCGCGCAACCGCCGGCCAGGTAGATCTGGTCGATGCGGGTGTACGGCGTCGAGGTGAAGAAGAACTGGATCGCACGCGTGACTTCCAGCGCGGCGTTTTCCAGGAAGGGCGCGAGCAGGTCGGCAGCGTAGTTGTCCGGCAGGTCGCCGGCCTTCTTGCGCGCTTCCGCTTCCTCGAACGAGAGGCCGTAGGCGCGCACGATATCTTGCGTTAACTGGATCCCGCCGAAGGGCTGTTCGCGTTCGTAGATGGTTTCGCCGTTCTGCAGCACCGAGATGTGGGTAGCCTGGGCGCCGATCTGGAACAGGGCCACGATCTGCCCTTCCGCGGCGGCGCCCGCATCGCCCTTGATCTCGTCGATCGCACGCTGGGCCGCGCTGCGCGCCGCATACGATTCGATGTCCATCACGGTGGCCGTCAGGCCGGCCGCCTCAAGGATCGCGACGCGGTCTTCGACCTTCTCGCGGCGCGCTGCGGCAAGCATGACTTCCATGTCTTCCGGCGAGTTGGGGGCCGGGCCGATGACGTCGAAGTCCAGGCTCACCTCGTCCAGTGCGAAGGGAATATACTGGCTTGCCTCGGACTCGACCTGCACTTCGAGCTGGTCTTCAGGCAGGCCCGCGGGCAGGATGATTTTCTTGGTGATGACGGCGGCCGGCGGCATGCCGAGCGCCACGTGCTTGATTTTGGTGCCGCTCTTTTTCCAGACGCGCAGCACCGCTTCCGACACCGCTTCGATGTTTTCGATATTACCGTCGACCACGGTGCCGCGCGGCAGCGGCTCGGAGGCATAGCGCTCCAGGCGCAGTTCGCCCTTGCCGGCATCGGCCAGCTCGACCAGGCGCACGCCGGACGTACTGATGTCGATCCCGATCAAGGGCGGGTTAGTCTGTCCGAACAAGGAACCGAAACTGATCACGAGCGTTGCTCCCTCTTTTGCTACTGCTGCGTTCCTTGGAACGGCTTATTGAACGCCCGGGCGGGGATATTTGTTTAGAAAAATTAGCCACTTACTGCAGCTAATTTATGTATACGCTTAAGGCACTGCGTTAAATCGTAGCAATAAGGATGACCGCAGACAAGAAATTTCTGCAAGGGAACATATCGGGCCGAAGCATGAAAGAGACACTTGGTTGTCACCGTTTTCACACCTGTTGTCGGCTTGACTAGGTGTGTCTCCAAAACGGCCCTGCCTTATAATGAATCTGATCAACACAGCGAACCATTCATGCGCATGAAAGCATCTTCGAACGGGGCGCCGACCCCGCCGGAACCAAAGTCACCGAACAAGCACAGCCCGAAGCGAATCATCCTGACCCTGCTCGCCACCCTCTTCGGGCTGGCCGTGTGCGGGGTGCTGGTGGTCGTGTTCGCGCTGGCGATGGCCTACCCCAACCTGCCCGCCCTCGACACCCTGACCGATTACCGACCGAAGATGCCGCTGCGGATCTTCACCGCCGATAACGTCCTGATCGGCGAATTCGGCGAAGAGCGCCGGACCCTGGTCCACTTCAAGGACATCCCGGACGTGATGAAGAAGGCCGTGCTGGCGATCGAGGACACCGGCTTCTACGAGCACGGCGGCGTCGATTACTGGGGCATCCTGCGTGCCGCCCTGCACAACGCCACCGGCGGTGCGCGCCAGGGCGCCTCGACCATCACCCAGCAGGTGGCGCGCAACTTCTTCCTGTCCTCGGAGCAGACCCTCAAGCGCAAGGCCTATGAAGCGCTGCTGGCCTGGAAGATCGAGAAGAACCTCAGCAAGGACCAGATCCTCGAGGTCTACATGAACCAGATCTACCTGGGCCAGCGCGCCTTCGGCTTCTCGTCGGCGGCCCAGATCTACTTCGGCAAGGATTTAAAAGACATCAGCGTGGCCGAAGCGGCGATGCTGGCCGGCCTGCCGAAGGCGCCGTCGGCGTATAACCCGGTGGTGAACCCGAAGCGCGCGCGCCTGCGCCAGCAGTACATCCTGCTGCGCATGCACCAGCTGGGCTATATCACCGACGCCCAGTTCGAGCAGGCGAAGAACGAGGAACTGAAGATCAAGACCGACAGCACCGCCTTCGGCGTGCATGCGGAATACGTGGCCGAGATGGCGCGCCAGCTGGTGTACGAGCAGTTCAAGGAAGACACCTACACGCGCGGCCTGAACGTGTTCACCACCATCACCAAGGCCGACCAGGACGCCGCCTACCTGGCGCTGCGCCGCGGCGTGATGGACTACGAACGCCGCCACACCTACCGCGGCCCGGAAAAATACATCGAGATCCCCTCATCCAAGAGCGAAGCCGACGAGGCGATCGAGGCCGAGCTGGCCGAACACCCGGATTCCGAAGACATCGTCGCCGCCATCGTGCTGCAGGCCTCGCCGACGCAGGTGACGGCGGTGCTGGCCTCCGGCGAGGAAGTCAAGATCACCGGTTCCGGTCTCGGCTTCGCGCAGGGCTGGCTGTCGCCGAAGGCGGCCGAGACGCGCCGCATCCGCCGCGGCGCGGTGATCCGCGTGTTCCAGGACGGCGGCTCGAGCTGGAGCATCACCCAGATGCCGGAAGTGGAATCGGCCTTCGTGGCGGTGAGCCCGGACGACGGCGCGATCCAGGCGCTGGTGGGCGGCTTCGACTTCAACCGCAACAAGTTCAACCACGTGACCCAAGCCTGGCGCCAGCCGGGTTCCTCGTTCAAGCCCTTCATCTATTCGGCCTCGCTGGAACGCGGCTTCTCGCCGTCGACCCTGATCAACGACGCCCCGATTTCCTTCGACGCCGGCTCGACCGGCGGCCAGGCCTGGGAGCCGAAGAACTACGACGGCAAGTACGAAGGCCCGATGACGATGCGGCGCGGCCTGATGAAATCGAAGAACATGATTTCGATCCGTATCCTGAACAAGATCGGCGCCCGCTACGGCCAGGAATATGCGACCCGCTTCGGCTTCGACGCGGATAAAAACCCGCCGTATCTGACGCTGGCCCTGGGCGCGGGCGCGACCACGCCGCTGCAGATGGCCGGCGCCTATTCCGTGTTCGCGAACGGCGGCTACCGGGTCAGCCCCTACCTGATCTCGAAGGTGACGGACGCGGACGGCAAGGTGCTGTCGGAGGCGCGCCCGGAACGCGCCGGCGTCGACGCCAACCGCGTGATCGACGAGCGCAATGCCTGGCTGATGGACAGCATGCTGCGCGACGTGGCGCGCTTCGGCACCGCCGCCAAGGCCCAGCAGGTGCTCAAGCGCCCGGACCTGGCCGGCAAGACCGGCACCACCAACGACTCGATCGACGCCTGGTTTGCCGGCTACCAGCCGCACCTGGTCGGCATCGCCTGGATCGGCTACGACCAGCCGCGCAACCTGGGCAACAAGGAAACCGGCGGCGGCCTGGCGCTGCCGATCTGGATCGGCTTCATGCAGAAAGCATTGAAGGACGTGCCGGTGGCGGAACGCCCGGCGCCGGCCGGCCTGGTGCAGTACGGCGAGGAGTACTATTATGCCGAGAACCCGCCGGGCACGGGCGTGCAGTCGCTCGATGTCGGGGTGCCGGCGCCCGCAGCCGAGCAGAAGACGCGCGACGCGGTGCGAAACGAGTTGTTCTGACCAGGAAAGGCAATCCTGGCGCTTTTGTTGGCGAAACTATGTAATCATGGGCTTTCATCCTGCGTCTTCCGCAGTCCAACGAAAGTCATCATTCATGAGTACACAGAACAGCTCCAGCACGGCCTTCATCTCGACCGGCATTGCCGGCCTCGACAACGTGCTAGGCGGGGGCCTGACCAAGGACAGGCTGTACCTGGTCGAAGGCGACCCCGGCGCCGGCAAGACCACGCTGGCGCTGCAATTCCTGGCCGAAGGCGCGGCGCGCGGCGAGACCGTGCTTTACATCACCCTGGCCGAGACCGAAGTCGAACTGCGCGCGGTGGCGCAGG
>Ga0065165_1001823_pt1 | contig 20859 bp, 21 predicted proteins | sample AraplaMF_Cvi_mMF_FD_63813 | JGI IMG/M metagenome (GOLD analysis project Ga0065165, IMG submission 63813) | Arabidopsis root microbial communities from the University of North Carolina, USA - plate scrape MF_Cvi_mMF (version 2) (version 3) | ecosystem: Host-associated > Plants > Roots >... | reverse complement strand
CATTCCCCTGACCTCCTCGATATGCGTTTTCGTAAGAGCCTTTTTGGTAGTCCGCCGAACGATTGAGTTAAGCTTTCCGTTCTTCAAAACAATCGTATCCCAAAAGTGCCCCTGACGCTTATAGATATAAGCAAACGCTGAATCAAACCTCGCGTTCCGCCATTGTTCGCGGCTACGTTCAAGTTCAGCTTCTGCGACACGCGCCCGTTCCTTTTCCGCGGCTTCTTCAGCCGCCTCTTCCGCTGCACGCTTCTTTCGCTCCAGTGCTATCTCCTTCGCCAAAGCCTCCTCTGCCGGAGTACGCTTCGGCTTCCCACACGACAGCAATACCGTGGCAAATAAAACCATGATCAATAAAGCTCGTACCAAAATTGCATTAGTCATAAATCAAATATACAAACAAGGAGTACACTTCGCACTTATCAACAATTCATCCACACTATAATCAAATCGTCATTCAGCCTTAATTAACCATGCTCTGAACAGAAATATCTTATAATCCGAATCATTCTTATGCATTCTATATCAATCCATGCTCAACTCTTTTTTCACAAAATCAACAACGTTATATTGTAAATAAAAAAGCAATGGCTATCGTTTCAGAAGGTTCAATAGGCTGCGGATTCCGAGGAAAACTCGGCGGCCTCGTCTTCCGCAGTGTTGGTGGTAAAACAATCGTATCGGCACAGCCATCTGTAAACCCCAAACGAAAACTAAGTGCCCGCCAGCAACAGGTACGCGAACGATTCTCAGAAGCCGTGGCATTTGCCAAACAGGCTACGCGTATACCATACCAAAAACTTTTCTATGCTGCCGAAGCAAGGCGGCTCGGTCTTTCCAACGCGTACACCGCAGCCGTCACACTATACCTCCGCGGTCAGCATACGCAGCAAACAGAACAACCCGCCAAAACTCCAACCACCAGCACGCCATCCGTAATACAAACAACGCTCAACAACACATGCGTGCAGTACACAACCTCCATGTCCACCAACGCAACGTCGTATATCATACACTACACACTAAGCTGAGTAACTAACAGGCACATAATCATGAAAAAACATATCATCCTACTAATCGCATTAACGCCGTTGCTAGCCATAGCGCAGAAAAAGAAAGCGCAAGACAATATATATTATCCCGAAGCTGGCATCTGGCAAACCCGCAAACCTGCCGACGTTGGCCTGAACGCCGCCAAACTTGCCGATGCCATCACCTTCGCCAAACAAAAAGAATCCAAAACACCCCGCGACCTGCAGTTGGCGCACTACGAGTCAGCCTTTGGCCGCGAGCCATTTGGTGAAGCCGTCGGCCCGTTTGCAGAGCGTGGCCCCGCTACCGGCATCGTTATACGCAAAGGCTACATCGTAGCAGAGTGGGGCGAACCGCTAAGGGTAGACATGACCTTCAGCGTAACCAAAAGCTTCCTTTCAACCACTGTAGGCCTCGCATACGACAGAGGACTCATCAAAAGCATCAACGACACCGTGGCAAAAGCCATGGCACCGATACAGCTCTATACTCAGCCGGTAGCAAACAAAGGCGATCACTTCGGCGAAGCCTCGGTTATAAACCTCTTCGATACACCCCACAACCGCACCATAACCTGGAACCACCTGCTGCGCCAAACCAGCGATTGGGAAGGCACCCTGTGGGGCAAACCTGAATGGGCCGACCGCCCGGGCGACAAACCCGCCGAATGGCGCACACGCCCCCGCGTCACCCCTGGAAGCGTATACGAATATAACGACGTACGCGTAAACGTACTGGCCCTGGCTGCCCTCAATGTATGGAGACGCCCCTTACCACAGGTATTGCGCGAATACATCATGGACCCCATCGGGGCTTCACCCACATGGCGGTGGTTCGGATACGAAAACTCATGGATAGTACTCGATGGCCAGATCGTACAGGCCGTTGGTGGCGGCGGACATTGGGGCGGTGGCATGTTCATAAACGCCCGCGACATGGCCCGCTTCGGCTACCTCACATTACGCCGCGGCCGCTGGAAAGACAAACAAATCCTTTCCGACCAATGGGTAACCTGGGCACTAACACCAACCTCGGCACAACCCACTTACGGCTTCATGAACTGGTTCCTTAACACCGACCGCAAGTATTTACCCGCTGCACCCGCCAGCGCCTTCACCCACATCGGCAACGGAACCAACATGATCTACGTCGACCCCGAAAACGACCTCGTCGTCGTAGCTCGCTGGATCGACAACAGTGCCATGAACGAATTCGTCAGCCGCCTCCTCCAGGCCATAGAGAAATAAAAAAAGGTCATCCCGTGTGAGGGGATGACCTTTTTTAACACTTTCAATTTCTCCTTAAGCAGATAACTGTATCTCCTCGCCTTCCTTGTTCAAAAACTTGAACTCAGTAACGGCCATCGATGAGTCAACCACCAGGTGCACCCAACGCTTATGCTTGAAATACCAGCGCATACGTTGCGAAATAATGCCACTGGTAAAGTACGCATGCAGGTAAGGATGTAACGCCAGCACCAGGTGCTTCTCGTTTTGCTTTACCAGCAGGTGCTCAATATTTTTCTCGATCAGGTCAGACACCAGGATGGATGCCGTGATCTTGCCCGTACCATTACAGGTGGGACAGATTTCCTTTGTCGTAATGTCCATCTGCGGCCGTACGCGCTCGCGCGTAATCTGCATCAGACCGAATTTAGAAAGCGGCAACACGGTAGACTTGGCTTTATCCTCGTCCATCTCGTCGCGCATAATCTTATAGATAAGCTTCTTGTTATCGGGATTCTTCATATCGATGAAGTCGATCACGATAATTCCGCCCATATCGCGCAGTCGCAACTGCCGTGCAATTTCCTTGGCCGCCTCCATGTTCACCGAAAGAGCGGTCGTCTCCTGATTCTCCTCACGGTTCGATTTGTTACCGCTGTTCACGTCAATAACGTGAAGGGCTTCCGTGTGCTCAATAATCAGGTAACCGCCACCTTTAAGACTTACAGTCTGGCCGAAAGCCGACTTAATCTGCTTCTCGATGCCGTAATGTTCAAAGATCTTGGCCTTACCAGTGTAGAGCTTTACAATCTTCTCTTTGTCGGGAGCAATGGTATGGATGTAATTCTTAACATCCTCGAAAATCTTCTTGTCGTCTACATGAACATTGTCGAACGACTCATTGAGCATGTCCCGCAACAGCGATGAGGTCTTATCAAGCTCGCCGATGATTTTGTCGCGGGGATTTGCCGAAACCAGCCTCGCCATTCCGTCCTCCCATGTCTTTACCATGTTCCGCAGATCACGGTCGAGCTCGGCAACTTCCTTGCCTTCCGCTACAGTACGGATGATGACACCAAAGTTCTCTGGCTTTATAGATTGGATTAAACGGAGCAGCCGCTTACGCTCGTCGCTGCTGGTGATTTTTTTAGATACGCTTACTGCTTTCGAGAACGGTACCAATACGAGGTAGCGTCCTGCTAGCGATAACTCACAGGATAATCGTGGCCCTTTTGTAGAAATTGGTTCTTTTACAATCTGTACCGGAACCAATTGGTTCTTCGACACCTGCTGGGTAATCTTCCCGTGCTTATCGATGTCCGGTTCAATCGTAAATTTATCAAGCCTGCCTCCATTGATTTTCTTCGCGCGCACCAGCTTCGTAAACTTCTGTAGTGAACTGAACTGGGGCCCAAGATCGAGGTAATGAAGAAATGCGTCTTTATCGTAGCCTACATCTATAAATGCAGCATTCAACCCTTGAACAACCTTCTTAACGGTGCCAAGGTAAATATCGCCTACGGTAAATTTACTACCCTCTTCTTCCTGATGAAATTCAACAAGTGTCTTGTCTTTGAGAAGGGCTATACGACATCCGTCTTGAGTTGCACTAATAATTAGTTCGTTACTCAAAACGCAAAAATGGTTAAGTAAAAAAAATGATGATGTAGTATAAGCAAAACTGTCCCTTATCCGCAGCGCGGAAAGGGACAGCCTGTTAGAAGTGGATTACTTCTTCTTATGTCTGTTTTTTCTAAGGCGCTTCTTACGCTTGTGCGTTGCCATTTTGTGCTTCTTTCTTTTCTTTCCGCTAGGCATAGTGATGTTTTGATTTGTGCCTCTCTTCTAAGAGACGTGAGTTAAACAATTATTTTAAATCCTTCAGGTAAGAATCCACCATAGCCTCTACGGAGGGGTCCTTATCCAGTTGTTTCACCTTTTCAAGTTGTGCTCGTGCACCTTCTTTATCGCCGGTCTTCATCAGAGCTATGCCCAGAAGCAAACGTCCCTGTATATGATTGGGATTGACCTTTAACAATTCTTGTAAACGTTCAACCGCCTTTTCGTGCTGACCCGACTGTACCGAGAGCATCCCCATGTTATAGAGCGCTAACTCGTTCTTCGGATCCGCCGCCAGTACTTCACGCAACATCACGATTCCCACCATCGGGTTCTCGTCGCTCAGATAGGTCAAACCCATCTTCGTCTTGGCTTCTAGGTTTGTCGGGTCGTTATCCAAAACCTTCTTGTAAAACTCCCGAGCCTTTCCAGCCAATTCCTGCTGCTTTGTCCGTTCTATCGCAAAACCATAGGCCTGGTAGTACTTGTCTCCGGCCTTGATCCAGCTCTTCTCAGTGTTAAAAACCTTCGAAGCTTCTCCTGCAAACCACGCCGAGCTGTCAAATTTTCCAGCCGTTTCGTATAGGTTTGACAAAGAGTCGGCAAAGATAGCATTTTTTTCTTTCTCTGTACCGATTGCGTATTCCGATCTGAGTTTATGTATCGAAGCCAGAACCTCAGCAGGAGCCTGCGTGTGCATTCCCGGCTGCTCGGGCTTGACTACTGCCGTGTCAGAGGCCTCCGACATCGGCGCGTCGTTCTCTACCACAATCTTCGGCAGCAGAAACAGGATGACAATCAGCGCAACGCCGATTGTCAATAATAAAATACGTGTTTTTTGCATGAATTTCGGTATCAGGCAGGGTAGTCAACAAGCCAACGGCTCGTAAAAAAATGACTTATTTCTCCGCCAGTTGTTTCACTTTCTCGCTGTTCTTGATCTTGTTTACAAAGATCTTGGCGGGCTTGAAGCTGGGAACGTAATGCTCGTCAATAACCAAGGCCGTATTTCTCGAAATATTGCGGGCAATCTTCTTCTTCCTCTTCTTATTGATGAAACTGCCGAATCCGCGGATGTAAATGTTGTTTCCGCTGGACATCGAGCTCTTTACCACGCTGAAGAATGCTTCAACCGACGCCGTTACATCTGCCTTGTCTACTCCGGTTTTTTCCGCGATTTCGTTAATGATGTCTGCTTTGGTCACAGTGTTATATTTTTGGTCGAAAAAATTTTTGGGATCGCAAATTTATACCGCGCTGTCAGAATTAAAAATGAATATTGAAAAAAACTGATAATCAGGACGATGGACAAACGATATTTCTCTGAAAAAGTCGTCGAGTGGTACACCTCGAACAACCGGAAATTACCCTGGAGAACCACAAAAGACCCCTATAAAATCTGGCTTTCCGAAATAATCCTGCAACAAACTCGCGTAATTCAGGGATTACCCTATTATAACCGCTTTACCGAAAAATTTCCTTCTGTAGAGGCACTCGCCGCCGCGTCAGAGCAGGAAGTACTCCGCCTTTGGCAGGGTTTGGGCTACTACACACGCGCACGAAATCTGCACAAATGCGCCAAAACCGTCGTCAATGACTTCAACGGCACCTTCCCCGATAATTTCGAAGGACTCAAAAAACTACCCGGAATCGGCGATTATACCGCCGCCGCCATCGCTTCCATAGCCTTCGGCCAACCCGTAGCCGTTGTCGATGGCAATGTATTCCGTGTCCTCTCGCGAATTTTTGGCATCGAAACCGAAATTAACAGCCCCGAAGGCAGGAAATATTTCACCCAGCTCGCCAACGAGCTGCTCGACCACCGCCATCCTGACCTTCACAACCAGGCTGTTATGGAATTTGGTGCGCTCTTTTGCACACCAAAAAATCCGCAATGCCCCGAGTGCACCTTTAAAAACACCTGCTTCGCAAATCAAAATAATCTCCAGCAAGCACTACCCGTCAAAATAAAAGCCAAAGCCGCCCGCAAGCGATACTTCTACTATATCGTCGTTAAAAAAGGAAAGTCACTGCTCATGAAAAAGCGCGAGCAAAAAGACATCTGGCACGGCCTCTACGACTTCATGCTCGTCGAAAAAACCAAACCCGTTAAAACCACCAGCGTTTTACAAGAGCTCCATCTCCCAACCGAAAACATCGACGTGTCAGAACAATACAAACACATCCTTAGTCACCAGATCATCCTGGCGCGCTTCATCATTATGCCACACCAGAGCGAATTCATTACCACGGACAACAGTTTGAAATTCTTCTCCGCACAAAAAATAAGCGACCTGCCCAAGCCCGTTTTGATCTCGAAATTCCTCGATGATTATCAGCTTTTATAGGTTACTTTTGTTTTTTCCCGCTCGGGAATTCGAACACCGGAAAAATTAAATACACATATATGTCAGGAGTAAACAAAGTAATCTTAATTGGCCGTTTAGGTAAAGACCCCGAAGTACGTAATCTCGACAACGGTGCCGTAGTTGCAAACTTCAGCATCGCTACATCCGAAAGCTATAAAGACCGTACAACCGGCGAGAAAAAAGAAATAACAGAGTGGCACAACATCGTGCTGTGGCGTGGCCTTGCCGAGATCTCTCAAAAGTATCTCCATAAAGGCGACATGGTATACATCGAAGGTAAACTCCGCACCCGCTCATGGGAGAAAGACGGCGTAACGCGCTACACTACCGAGATCGTGGCCGACAACATGAACATGCTATCCCCTAAAACCGGCGGCGGCGGAAGCAACATGGGCGGTGGCGAATATGCATCACAAGAAAGAAGCTCATCTTCCGACAACGCTCGCATCAGCGCACCTGCCGATAACAGCACCGACGATCTACCTTTTTAATAGCGAAACAATCCGCATTTGTGCAAAAGCAATCACAAATAAACCCGGCACCCAGGAGAAGAAACAGCACACACCATTACACGGCAACCGTATGCCTTCTCCTGGCCGCATGGGCCATGCAAGCCTGTACAAAAGAGTATATACCCAAACCTTTGGGGTACAACAGGCTCCTGCTTCCCGTAGCGCAATATCAACCGCTACCCGACAGCCTCCCCTACACCTTCGAGTACTCAACACACGCCAGGCTCCTGCCCGACAGCTCCGGAATTCGCGAAAAGTACTGGATCGAAATCTATTACCCCACACTCAAAGCTAACGTACACATCACGTACAAAGACATTAACAAAAACCAAAAGCTCCTCAAAGAGTTTCTGGACGATGCCTACAAGCTCACCTCAAAACACCAGATAAAAGCGTACGCCATTAACGAGGTGGTTACACGCACACCTAGTGGAAAAGCCGCCGTCATCGCCGAACTCGAAGGCGAAGTACCCAGTCAGTTTCAATTCACCATGACCGACTCAACACAACACTTCGTACGTGGTGCACTGTACTTCAATACCCATGTAGCCAACGACTCACTGGCACCTGCTATTGAATACATGAAAAAAGACATCATGCATATCATCAACACGCTTCAATGGCGTAACAAGCTATAAGCTCATAGCCATCCAGCCGTATTTTAATTTTTTGCGCCCATAAACAATTCAAAACAGTATGATTAAAGAGTTTATAACCTCAAACAAAGACAGATTCGTCGGCGAACTGTTCGATTGGCTTCGCATCCCGTCCATAAGCGCAGACAGCCGCTACAAAGGCGATGTGAGAAACGCCGCCGTGTTTCTGAAAGATAAACTCGCCGCCGCCGGCGCTGAAAACGTAGAGATCTGCGAAACAAAAGGACATCCCATTGTATATGCAGACAAAATCATAAACCCCGCGCTGCCAACCGTGCTGGTATACGGCCACTACGACGTACAACCACCCGATCCACTCGACCTCTGGACATCACCTCCATTCGAACCCGTTATTAAAGACGATAAGATTTATGCCCGTGGCGCCTGCGACGATAAAGGTCAGGTATACATGCACGTGAAAGCATTCGAAACTATGATGAAACTGAACCTCCTACCCTGTAACGTAAAGTTCATGGTAGAAGGCGAAGAAGAAGTAGGCTCCGATAACCTCGCCACCTTTGTAAAAGAAAACAAAGCCCGCCTCAAAGCCGACATCATCCTTATATCCGATACCGCACTGATCTCACTGGAAAATCCTTCCATCACCACTGGCCTCCGTGGTTTGAGCTATATGGAAGTAGAAGTAACCGGCCCTAACCGCGACCTGCATTCCGGTGTATACGGCGGTGCCGTAGCAAACCCCATCAACGCGCTGTGCGCCATGATCGCATCACTCCACGACGAGAAGGGACACATAACCATACCCGGCTTCTATAACAACGTGGCAGAACTTAGCCCCACAGAACGCGAAGCCATGAACCGCGCACCGTTCAACCTGGACCACTATAAGAAAGACCTCAACATCAAAAACGTAAAAGGCGAAGAAGGCTACACAACCGTAGAACGTACCGGTATACGCCCTACACTCGATGTAAACGGTATCTGGGGTGGATACACCGGCGAAGGAGCCAAAACGGTATTGCCCTCAAAAGCACACGCTAAAATCTCCATGCGCCTCGTGCCTAACCAAACCAGCCAGGAAATAACCGAACTGTTTACCAAACACTTTGAGTCTATCGCCCCTGACTACGTTACCGTAAAAGTAAAACCACACCACGGTGGCGAACCCGCTGTTACACTCACCGATTCACCAGCCTATAAATCAGCCAGCAAAGCCTTCGAAGAAGTATTCGGCAAAACACCGATCCCCACACGCGACGGCGGCAGCATTCCAATCGTAGCCCTCTTCAAAAAAGAACTCGGCCTCGACACCGTGCTTATGGGCTTCGGCTTCGACAGCGACGCCATCCACTCACCCAACGAACACTACGGCGTCAAAAACTTCACCCTCGGCGTCGAAACCATTGTAGCCTTCTACAAACACTTCGCCACCACGAAGTCATAACATAATGTTTTGGAAAGTCATCCGGATAATTGGCGTAAGCGCATTGCTTACGCTAATTACCCAGGTTGGCGGCTTGATCTATCTTCTCTCCGTAGCCTCTACCCATTTATCAATAAAATAGCAGGCACGACACTAAAACGTCGACTATTCAAAGCGGGCACCTTTATAATACTGTATAGCCTTTGCTCCGCGTTTCTCATACCGTTACTTGCCAGACAAACCGGACGTGTACCCCTGCCGGTACTCAGCAATGGTTCTGTTAAGCCGCTTAATATGATCTACCCATTGCTTAACCGCCATTACGTTCGTCCTGCATTACGCAATACTGTAAACAACGTCGCGCATCAGATTCAGAAACGAAACCCCGGCACCGAGGTGCGTTACCTCGACGGCGGCTTTCCCTTCATCAACGGCTTTCCACTGCTGCCGCACCTCAGTCATAACGATGGCAAAAAGCTGGACCTCGCGTTCTATTATAAAGACCACAACGGCACCCCGACAAACAAAAGCCCATCAGCCATTGGCTACGGAGCATGCGGGGAGCCGCACGATAACGAACCCGATACACCATTACGCTGCTCGCAACGCGGCTATTGGCAATACAACATCTTGAAAATCCTGGTAGGCTGGAGTACATCTAAATCATTGACTTTCGATGAAGCACGCACACGCCAGCTTATAATACAGCTTACAAAATCGCCGACAGTAGGAAAAATCTTCATCGAACCACACCTCGTGCAACGGCTAAAGCTCACCAATAACAAGATTCGATTCCATGGTTGCCAGGCTGTACGCCACGATGACCACATTCATATACAATTACAAAACTAATCTGACCTCCCCTGCGCAGTCGTAAGGCCCCGAACATCATTAAAACAAACTCAAATTCCCCCCTCGTCGAAACGAATTCAAATTCATCGGCGGCATAGACCGTCCGGCAAAAAACTTCTTCTTCGATGTATTAAACAGTTGATGTATAATATCCGCAAAGTTTCCCTCGCCCACCATACGCCGTCCGAACTGCGAGTCGTTCACATTACCTCCATGCATAGCACAGATCTGATTCCAAACCTTATCGAACCGGTCTGGAAAATTTTTACGAAGCCAGTCTTCAAAAATTCCTCCGATAGAACCGTTGAGTCTTACAATGGTCATACCCACAGACTGCGCCCCATGATCTGCTGCCGCTTTTAATATCTTCGGAATCTCATGATGGTTAAGCCCCGGTATAATCGGAGCATTCATAATGCCCACCGGTATCCCTGCCTTCGCCAGAGCCTCTACCGTCTGCAGACGCTTTATCCCACTGGCTGTCCGCGGCTCCATAGCACGACGCAGATTTTCATCCAGCGTGGTAATCGAAATGTATACGTGCACCAGGTTGTCTTCGGCCAGGTCTTTCAACAGATCGATATCCCGGGTAATAAGACTGTTCTTGGTAATCATACCGAGCGGATGCCGGTAACGGGCAAACACTTTCAACAGACTGCGCGTAATTTCCAGCTGGCGCTCCAGCGGCTGGTAGCAATCGGTATTACCTGACACACTGATCGGCACAGGACTCCAGTTAGGATTCAAAATGAATTTCTCCAATAACTGCGCCGCGTTCTTCTTTACAATGATCTTGCTTTCAAAATCCAACCCCGCGCTAAAGCCCCAATACTCATGCGAATTGCGGGCGTAGCAATAGATACATCCATGCTCACAACCCTGGTACGGGTTCATGGAATACATCATGCCCAGGTCTGGGCTTGTTACTTTATTAACAATGTTTTTCGGCGTCTCATAAAAGATCTGCGTTGTCGGGGCGGTAAGCAACGGCTCGTCTAACCCCTCAACATGCTCTGCCACGTATTGTTGCTTTAGATATTTGTTCTCAGACCGTATTTGTGCGCCACGGCCTTTGAAATAATCTTCTTCCATAATCACCTCCGTTCTTGAAATTGCCCGTAAAACCTTATGTCAACGTGTAGAATTTGCAATGCAGAAGACATTCCGGCATCAGGTTAACGGCTAATCCGGTTAGTAAAAATAAAACTAATTATTTTAGTTTTATGAGTTTTCGTAGGAATTGTATTGAAAAATAAATTCACTCTATTTTGCAGCACAAAACCATGACAACACTGCCGTATACCCCAACTCCGGTTCAGGAAATTCACCATCAGATCCTTGAAAACGCTGGGGTATCGCTGTTTGTAAAACGTGAAGACCTCTGCCACCCCCTCGTATCGGGCAACAAATGGTGGAAGCTCAAATACAACCTGGCTGAAGCCCAGGCGCAGAACAAACCGGCAATACTCACGTTCGGCGGCGCCTTTTCCAATCACATCTACGCCACCGCTGCCGCCGCAAAGGCGTTGAATCTAAAAAGCATTGGCGTCATCCGGGGCGAGGCCACCGACCCGCTTAACCCCACGTTACGCTTCGCAGTAGAGCAGGGCATGGAATTGCACTACGTATCGCGCGAAGACTATCGCCGCAAAAACGACCCGCAGTTTTTGGAACAATTACAGCAGCGTTTTCGCAACTGCTATATAGTACCCGAAGGCGGCAGCAACGCGCTGGCCGTAAAAGGCTGCGAAGAATTTGCCAAAACATTACCTAACGATATAGAGGTGATCTGCCTCGCATCGGGTACCGGTGGCACAGCAGCCGGCATCATCAACGGCCTGCCCTTAGGCAAACAGGTTATCGCCTTTCCGGCACTAAAAGGCGGCAGCTTTCTGCAACACGACATCGAAGCATGGCTGAATCATTCGACAGCCCATGCAAGCTGGCAAATCGAAACGCGTTTCCACTTTGGTGGCTACGCCAAACAAACACCCGAGCTTATCGACTTTATAAAAGACTTCGCAAAAAACACCGGCATCATGCTCGACGTTGTCTATACATCGAAAATGATGTTCGGACTGTTTGAACGTATTAAAGAAAAGTCATTCCCGAAAGGGTCGCGTATCCTCGCCATTCATACCGGCGGCCTGCAAGGCAACCCGACAGATCTATAGCAGCATCAACACCGCCGCTACCAGCGTCATCCCGATAATAAAAAAACGATACACACGCTCCGGCAGCAAACGCACAAGCGTAACACCCAACCATGCGCCTAGTAGAATAGCCGGCAACATCAACAGGTCAAGCCAGAAAGTCTGCCATGTAATGGTACGCCAGGCCAGCACGTGAAACGGTATCTTGAACCAGTTCATCACCATGAAAAACCACGCCGTAGTACCGATATACGCATTCTTCGGTAAGCGCATCGACAGAAAATATACCGCCATAACCGATCCCGACAGGTTACCCACCATAGAGGTAAAGCCACCCGCCACACCAGTCCCCGCGGCAAACGCTGGATTGTCGGGAATAGCCTGACGGTAACGCTCCAATGCAACCATAATAACAATGCTCAACAGAATAATCACCGCCATAATCACCTTGAACGTCTTGTCGTCAATGTGCTGACCCGCCCATGTACCCAGCAAAGTGCCCGCAATAGCCCAGGGAATAAGACGCTTCAGGTAAGTCCACTCCGCATGCTTATGATAATACCATACGCCCAGCACATCGGCCAGACACAACATAGGCAACATAACACCGCTCGATAACTGACCGCCAAAAACAGTAGCCAGCAACGGCACTGCAGCCATACCCGCGCCATGGATACCCGTCTTGGCCATGCCGATAAACAACGCCACCAGTATAAGCACCGCCAACGTAGCCCACGAAAACGAGAATGAAAACAAAGAGATCACGTACGTATAAATTAACCTGAAACCAAATAACCGATTAAGCAAACGGAATCTCCTGGAAAGTATCCCACGTCTTACCGTTATGTTTCAGCAAATGAATGGTCGACACCTGGAATGCGCCCGAAAATTTACGCTGCTCAAACTCCTCCCACGCCTGTGCAAACATAGGCTTTTTCAGGTCGCGAAATGCCAGCGTAACGTGGGGGTGAAAGGGTTGATCCTTATAATTGGCGTTAAACAGATTCAACTCTCGCTTACAGTAGCGCAACAGCTCAAGCTGTAACGTAGCCAGCGGCTCGCTCGGCTTAACATCAATAAAGATAACCCTTGGCGGGAAAGCACCGAAGTTTTCAAGCTCAAGCCGGAAAGGTTTTACAGGAAATGAAAAGTTCATAAGCCGCCGCACCATATCGAACTCCTTGTCTTCACGCCAGCGAAACGGCATGTGCAACGTAATGTGAGGGGGCGAGTTAAGCGACGCCTTACTGTTATAACGATCCTTGAAATGATGCTTCAGCGCTGAGGCCTCCTCAAGTAATGGAGAAGGCGGCACAATAGCCAGGAAGTACAGGCGATAAAGATCCGCGGCGGTGGAAGACATTATCAAAGGTAAGCATTACGCCACCGTTTAAAAAATGTACTGGCGCCAGGTAGCACTTTCGGCAACCTCGCGGATATACAGGTTACGGGTCTTAAGCAGGCGCACCATATAACGCCGCAGAAACAAAAAATTCACCAGCTTGCCAAACCAACCCCAGGGCACAGCATACAAAAATTCATCCTGCATTCGTGTGGTGTCGGCATCCTGCGTAAAGGTATGCACGTGAACCATCGACGCGAAAGGCCCCTCTACCATGACATCGGTAAAGTAATAGGGCCGCTTCATCTCGATAATGCGGCTGGTAAGCTCTCTGCGTTTAAAGAAGTGTGTAGCCTGCCACGTTACAACCTCGTCCTGTTCTATCAAACCCCGCGTTCGTCCCGCTACCGCAATCTCGTTTGTATGTGTGGTACTCGCCATATGCAAATCGATGCTGCGCGATAAATCGAAGCACCGCTCGCGGGGCGCTTGTATGGTAGTTTCCAGAATAATACGCGTCAGTCGCATACACAATCATAGTTTAGAAAACAGGTGTTCGAACGCGCGCACCACAAATGGATATTTAAAGCGATAGCCCTCACGCACAAACCGTGCCGGTATCACCCATCGGCTCTTTAATATCAACTCTGTCTCGGTTCCGATAAGCCACGCACCAAATCGTAACAGCCATGCCGGTGTGCTTATCGCGAGGGGTGCACCATACACATGCCGAAGCGCTTGCATAAACCCGGCGTTGGTTATAGGGTGCGGCGCTACACAGTTATAAACGCCGTCAGCCTCGGTATTGTTATAAACCCAATCAATACATCCGGCAACATCGTCTTCATGAATCCAGCTTATATATTGGTTGCCACTCCCCATACGTCCACCCAGACCGAACCGCGCCAGGTTCACCAGGCGTTGCAACGCACTGCCGTGGCCTAGCACAATACCAACGCGTAATATAACCTTACGTGTATACGGCACAATTTGTTGCCCAAAACATTCCTCCCACTGCCGGCATACATCTACCGAAAAGCCCTGGCCAGCCTCACCCGTCGCTTCATCCATCGGCCGGTCCTCGGCATGACGATACAGCGTAGCCGATGTACACTGCACCCAGACTTTTACAGGAGAACGCAAGCCCTGCATCGCTTCGGCCAGCACACGCGTAGCGTCCAGGCGCGAATTGAGTATAACCGCTTTATTGGCTTCTGTATACCGGCAATTTACACTGCGGCCTACCAGGTTCACCACCAGGTCCGCTCCCTCCAGCGCCTCCACCCAATTGCCTGCCGTAGTGCGGGCATCCCACACCACCGTGCGCACATTACCAACACGCGCACGGCGCTTACGGCTTAAGACAACAACCTCATCAGCACCCGCATAATACCGCTGCAACGCATGCCCTATAAAACCACTGCCGCCAGCAAGAACAATTTTCATAAAATTAAAAGTTAGTTATATGAGAGGGTCCTTATATCGCCGCCCGGCCTATTGTATTACAACCCGCGCCGTAGGCGATGCGTGTTGCTGAAGGTGAGCGCGTTTCCGCAGATTAAAGAACACAAACAGATTAAAGAAATGCATCGCGCCGAGAATCAGAATAATCAAACCAATCTTAACACTCAACACCTCAATCAAACGCTGCATCTCGTCAATCGGACCATACACTTTTAAAGTATACACCGCATAGCCGATGTTGATGAGATAGAAGCCCACGCGCAGTAAGTTGTTCACGCTGCCGGCCAGTACCTCGTCGTTCTTAAAAATCTCGATCAGAAACACGCGGCCGTTCGTATATAGAGTGTGCGCCACCCAAACCGTAAGCAAAAGTGAAATGGGCAGATAAATGCAGTAGGCCAATACAGTGTAGTTCATAATAATATGGATTTAGTTGAGAAAATTTGAATCGATCAGAAATTTATATGGGGCAGGAAACCTCTCGTCTCGGTTTTTTGGAACGCCCATTTGCCGGTAATGCCATAGTAAAACAGCGCAAGCAAACCAGGCATTACCATAAAGAGCGATTGATAAACCCGTTGAACAGGTCCAACCCAATAAGGCATAGATACCTCCACCTCGTGAATTAGCGGCAACCACATAATCGTAAACAAAAGCAGCAGAAGCACTACCGATAGCGTAAAGTGAATTTTCCGCGCGCTTCGAAACGGCCCCCTCGCTATCAAAAACAACAGCGCGCTGAACATCTGCCACGGGCCAATAAGTAAGTACCCAGTCATAAGCGAAAGGAGATTTCGCTCCTTATCAAGGAAGGTCAGCAGCAGTGTGCCTACCAGCAGAATCGTCTGCACCGGGAAATCGACAATCTTTACCACACGCAGTAGCCCGCGCCATAGGTTTTTCATGATTCTTATTGTTTCCATATTTTCAATAATTATTGAAAGTACACCCTAAAAAAAATAGTCGTGAGACTATTTCATGATCTTCAGAATCGTATTCCAGAACCAGCTCTCCTCTGCGCGGATAAACGTTTCCAGCAGGTTGTCCGATTTCTCGGCAAAGTTCTTCAGCTCCTTCACCACCTTCTTAAATTCTTTCGCGTCCTCCGTTCCATCATTCTGAATGTTCTCCACCTCGCGTAATACTTTTAACACCGGCTCCAGTTCACGCTTACGACGCTCGCGGGCCACCTGCCGCGCCAGCTCCCAAATATCTTTCTCTGATTTAAAGAACTCCTTACGCTCACCGGGCATCGATATGCGCGAGACAATCCCCCAGTCCAGCAATGCGCGTATATTCATATTGGCATTACCCCGAGAAATTGAAAGCTCTGCCATAATATCCTCCGTGGAAAGCGGGTTCGCCGAAACCATCAGCAACGCGTGGATCTGTCCCATCGTCTTATTCAGCCCCCAACTGTAACCCAGGTTGCCCCAGGCCTGTATCAATTGTTCCTTCGCTTCTGTATACTTCATACGATAAAGGTAGCCAAAGGTTTCTAAACTTTCAATATTATTTGAAAGTTCATGCAAAAAGAAAGGGAATGCCCGTGGCAATCCCTTCCGAATACATCAAAACGCAGATTCTTACAGGCTTTCCAAAATGTAATTCAACATTTGTGTATACAGGTGGTGCCGTGTCTTACCCCCCTGAATGCCATGGTGTTTATCCGGATAGTAAAATGAACGGAACTGCTTGCCGCTGTTTACCAGCGCGTCTTCCAGTACAATCGCATTTTGGAAATGAACATTGTCATCGCCGGTACCGTGAATTAACAGGAAGTTGCCTTTCAGATTAGCCGCGTGTGTCGAGGGTGAGTTATCGTCATAACCGCTCGCGTTCAGCTGAGGTGTCTGGAGGTAACGTTCCGTATATACAGTGTCGTAAAAACGCCAGTTGGTTACCGGCGCTACCGCTATGCCCATCTTAAACGTGCCGGCACCCTTTGTCATAGCCAGCGAGCTGATGTAACCACCGTAGCTCCAACCCCAGATACCGATGCGGCTGTCGTCTACATAATCCAGGGTGGCCAGGAACTTCGCGCCCGCGATGTGATCTTCCAGTTCGTATTTGCCAAGCTGCTTATAAGTCATCTTTTTGAACTTCTCGCCGTGGCCACCGGTGCCCCGGTTATCAATAACCGCTACAATGTAGCCCTTCTGTGTAAGCATCTGGTGGAAATAATAATGGCTGCCGGCCCAGGTGTTCAACACATTCTGCGAACCAGGGCCGCTGTATTGATACACCAGCACCGGGTACTGCTTGGATGAATCGAAGTTCTTCGGCTTCAGCATAAAGCCATCCAGTTGAGCTCCATCCACTGCTTTGAACGAGAAAAATTCCTTCGGCACAAAACCATAATCGGCTGCCGTCTTCGCCAGGGCCTCGTTCTTCTCGAGTACTTTCAGTAAGCTGTTGCCTTTCACACGGTACAGGCTCACCACCGAAGGGTTGGCTGCGCTGTTGTATGTATCGATGTAAAACTGATAGTCGGTACTCATGTTAATGGTATGCGTACCGGCTGTTTTCGAAAGTTTTGATTTGCGTTTGCCGTCGAGTGAAACCGAATAAAGATGACGTTCCAGCGGCGAATCCTCCGTGGAAGTATAATACAACACTCTGTCCTTCTCGTTCAACCCGATAAACCGCGACACCTCGTATGAACCCGTGGTAATCTGACGAACCAGCGTTCCTTCAACAGAATAAAGATACAGGTGACGGTAGCCGCCAGACTCGCTCGATTGAATAAACTGTTTGCCGTCGTTCAGGTAATACGTAAGTTCGTTCTCGGCATCAACATACGTTTCGCTGCGCTCGTGCAGTACAGTCCTGGCCACACCGGTAGTAGCGTTAGCATGAAGAATCTCCATTGAATTTTGTAACCGGTTCAGCTTACGGATAGATACCGTGTTCGCATCGCGCGTCCACATAACCTTGGGCAGGTAAATATCTTTCTCTGTTCCGGTATTCATCTTCACATGCTTTTTCGATGCCAGATCATACACCCAAACCTCTACCGTAGAATTCGTCTCGCCGGCTTTAGGGTACTTGAAGCGATAATCTTTCGGATAGAGTTGCTTAGACCACAGCTGCATATTGTATTCTTTAACAGCCGATTCGTCAAACTTATGATACGCTATCTTCTTCCCGTCGGGCGACCAGTAGAAACCGACAACAAAACCGAATTCCTCTTCATACACCCAGTCGGTAGTACCGTTTATAATAGCGTTAAACTTTCCGTCCGTTGTAATCTGCTCCTCCTCCATCGTCTTCAGGTCCACCATAAACAAGTTGTTCGTGCGAACAAATGCTACGTGGCTTCCATCAGGCGAAAAAGTAACATACGACTGGCGGCCTTTGGTAGACACTGGCTGCAGCGTACGGCTGGCTAAATCGTATACATAATAGTCGGCCGTAAACGACCGGCGATAAATGCTTTCCTGGTGAGACACCAGTAACATCTTCTTCTCGTCGTCACTGAAAGAATAATCTTCGATAACAACAGTAGGGCTCAGAGTAGCGCCGTCAACCAGCGTCTCCACAGCCTGACCCGTGGTAATGTTATACTTTATAACCTTGTTACCCTCCAGCGTGGAATAGAACTTACCATCGTTCATCCAATTGATACCGGTAACCGATTTTTGCGAAAATGTCGGCCGGGTAGTAAAGTCATCGACCGTAATCTCCTTGGGAGCCTGGCCGTACGCCACCGATACCCCCAGCAGGAAAATAAAAACTATGCGTTGCATAAGCGATTTTTAATGAATTAAACCCCTAAGCTACGCTTTTCCGAAAAAACCCACACCCCCGTTATCGGGGCCGGACCTGCCCGCACGCACGCCCGAACCACACGTCAGCCAGACACACCGGTTGTCATCGCATTAACCGGATTGCATAACACTATCAAAAAATACGTATGTTTCGAGATCGTATTTTAAGCAAGCACTGTTATCCATAAACACACCCCGGCATTACATGACAGACAACACCGTGTACGATCTAATTATTGTTGGCGCTGGCCCCATCGGCCTGGCATGTGGCATTGAAGCAAAAAAAGCCGGGCTCTCCTATCGCATCATCGAAAAGGGCTGCCTGGTAAATTCACTGTTCAACTACCCGCTCAACATGACCTTCTTCTCCACGTCAGAGCGGCTTGAGATCGGCAACGTTCCCTTTATCTCACATCAGCCCAAGCCTAACCGCTTCGAAGCACTGGAATACTACCGCCGCGTAGCCATGAGCTGGAAACTCGACATCAACCTCTACGAAGAAGTAACCGCGATAACCCAGAATAACAACCAGCACCAGGTCACTACCTCAAAAGGCCGGTACACCGGCAAAGCTGTAGTACTCGCGCTGGGCTTTTATGACCTGCCCTACCTGCTAAATGTACCGGGCGAAGACCTGCCTAAAGTAAAACATTATTACGACGAGCCCCATCCTTACTACGGTCAGAAGATAGTAGTAATCGGCGCGGCAAACTCTGCCGTAGACGTAGCCCTTGAAACCTGGCGCAAAGGTGCCGACGTAACCATGATTATCCGCGAAGGCGCATTACGCGAAAGTGTTAAGTACTGGGCAAAACCCGACATTGAAAACCGAATTCAGGAAGGCTCGATCAAAGCCTACTTTCATTCGCACGTAACCCGGATCACGCCGGATACCGTAGAGTTCAAGACCCCCGAAGGCGATAAAGTAATCGATAACGACTTCGTGCTCGCGATGACCGGCTATCAGCCGCCATTCAAATTCCTGAAAAGCTGCGGCATCGAATTCCAATCCGACCAGTATCACACGCCGCAGTATAGCGACGACACGCAAGAAACCAACGTAAAAGGCCTCTACCTGGCCGGCGTGGTCTGCGGAGGCTTAAGAACCAGCAAATGGTTTATTGAAAACTCCAGAGTCCACGCCGAACAGATCGTTAAAAACATTCTGGCGGCAAAGGCATAATATAATGCCCGTATGGCTACGATCAGGCGCGCTTGAACAGCCCCTGTAGCTTTACACCCACATAGAAATTGCGCGTAGGCGCCGCGTTATAGAACCGCGAGCCTACCGCATTCAAATCGTTGCCCAGGCTATAGCGTTTATCCAGAGCGTTGTCTACACCACCGAATACATCGGCCAGGAAGCGATCGCCAAATGAGCGACGATATCCCACACGACTGCCTAACAGAAAATATTCTTTGGCAAAGGCCGTGTTGGCATCGTTCAGCGGTACGTGGTCAGTGTAGTTGCCAATAACGTTTATATACAACCCCATACGGAGCGTAATATCGAGCCCGCTCGCAAACACCACCGGCGCCGCACCCGTAAGCGCGTTGCCCGAATAATTTACACCGTCCTGAACATAATCGTGAAAGCGGTAATGGTTATACGTATACGACGACCAGAGCTTAAAGTCAGCCAACGCGCCGGTGCTCAACCATGCCGGATCCCACGTTACCGTGCCTTCCACACCAAACTGCCGGGTCTTGCCCGCATTCACAAAATACTCCGCCCCATCTTCGGCACGTTGAATCACGATGGTCTCTTCAAGGCCAAACGTGTACACAGCACCGTCAAATAATAACTGACGGCCAAAGGCATTGCCGCGTAAGCCCGCCTCGTAACTAATGCCATGCTCCGGCGCCAGCGCATTGTTATACGCTCCGGCAGACGGCCTTACTTCGGCCAACGATGGCGGCGAAAACCCTTTGCTCACACTGCCATAAACCGACATACCCGGACTCACCTTCTTCAACAACGCTATGCGCGGAGAAAAAACCGGATCAAAATTCCGTTGCTGATAAGCCGCCGGCACCGTAAGCTCGTTTCGATATTCGTAGGTCAGAAAGTTTGTACTGGCACCCGCCGTCAGGAAAAAATCTAAAGGCAACTCAAATTCGCCTTGTGCAAACACCAGCGTTTGGTTGGCGTCGAGCTTATCGTCTGATTGGATATTGCCGGCTATACCGCGGTTGTTATCAAATACACGAAGTGGCGAGTGGAAGTCCTGGTACTCGGCACCAGCGGTAAGTTTACCCG
>Ga0065165_1001821_pt1 | contig 20872 bp, 23 predicted proteins | sample AraplaMF_Cvi_mMF_FD_63813 | JGI IMG/M metagenome (GOLD analysis project Ga0065165, IMG submission 63813) | Arabidopsis root microbial communities from the University of North Carolina, USA - plate scrape MF_Cvi_mMF (version 2) (version 3) | ecosystem: Host-associated > Plants > Roots >... | reverse complement strand
GGGAGGAACCACCCTACTTCCAGGCGCCGTAGGGGTCGCTGAAAGGCTTGCCCAGGGCCTCGGCGACGGCCGGGTGCGTGATCTGGCCCGCCAGCACGTTCAGGCCCTTGGCCAAGTGGACGTTCTTCTTCAGCGCATCCAGGCCCTGGTCGGCGAGTTGCAGGCCGAACGGCAGGGTCGCGTGCACCAGCGCTTCCGACGAGGTGCGCGGCGCGGCGCCCGGCATGTTGGCCACGCAGTAGTGGACCACGCCGTCGACGGTGTAGGTCGGCGCCTTGTGGGTGGTGGGCTTGCTGGTCTCGAAGCAGCCGCCCTGGTCGATGGACACGTCCACCAGCACCGAGCCCGGCTTCATCTTCGACAGGTGCTCCTTGCGGACCAGCTTGGGCGCCGCGGCGCCGGCGGTCAGCACCGCGCCGATCACCACGTCGGCCTTCAGGATCTCCTGTTCGACCGCATCGTAGGTGGAGTAGCGGGTGATCACCCGGCCGGCGAAGATGTCGTCGATGTAGCGCATGCGCGGGATCGAACGCTCGAGGATCACCACTTCGGCGCCCAGCCCGGCGGCCATCTGGGCCGCGTTGGCGCCCACGACGCCGCCGCCCAGGATGCAGACCCGCGCCGGCGGCACCCCCGGCACGCCCGAGATCAGCAGGCCCATGCCGCCGTTGTGCTTCAGCAGGGTCTCGCCCGCCGAGAAGATCGCGATACGGCCGGCCACCTCCGACATCGGCGCCAGCAGGGGCAGGCCGCCGTTGGGATCGGTCACCGTCTCGTAGGCGATGGCCGCGCAGCCGGACTGCAGCAGGCCATCGGCCTGGGCCGGATCGGGCGCTAGGTGCAGGTAGGTGAAGAGGATGTGGTCCTTGGTCAGCCGCGCCCATTCGACGGGCTGGGGCTCCTTCACCTTCACGATCATCTGGGCGCCGGCGAACACCGCCTCGGCGTCGGGGACGATCTTCGCGCCGGCCTTCACATAGTCGGCGTCGGCATAGCCCGCGCCCACGCCGGCGCCGGCTTCGACGATCACCTCGTGGCCGTGGGAGACGTATTCACGCACCGCCGTGGGCGGCAGCCCCACCCGATACTCGTCCGGCTTGATCTCGCGGGGCACGCCAACGCGCATGAGGTGACCTCCCAGGGTCGGTTATTGCGGCTGGCCGGGCATTTGGGGGAAGGCCGTTTCCGGGTCAAGGGCGATCGTAGAAGCCGCCCGTTGCAGGCAAGCGTCACAATTGCGCGTAAGGCCGATCCATGACACACTCTTTGCGTGCATCGTGCGCGTCATAAATTGTAGCTTGCAGTGGCTTTGTCGCGTCGGCCTCTCAGGGTTCAGCGATATGCGCCGTCTCATCCCCACCGCCATCTTCTTCACCGCCGCCCTCGTGGGATCGGCCGCCGCGCAGCCCGCGCCGCCGGGCGACCGCGTCGCGCTGAGCGACGCACAGCGGTCGCGGCTGGAGGCCGCGCTGATCGCGCGACCCGAGGTGCGCGCCGCCGTGCGGGGAACGCCTCGCATGCGCTACAGCGCCCCGGAATACGACAAGGCCGAGGTCGAGGCCTATGTGACGGGACAGACGGCTGTCGCCCCGACGCCGCACGTCGAGGTCCTGATCCTCGGCGCGCAGGGTTCTGGCGCGCGGGCAACCGTCGCGCTGTCCGACCAGCGCGTGCTGTCGGTGACGCCGATCGCGCCCGGCGACGCGCCGTTCGTCGACGAGGACATCGCCGAGGCGCTCGGCCTGGCGCGCGAGGCCGCGTCGGCGCGCGCCGCGCTGGGCCGTAGCCTCGACGGCTTCGTCCCCGCGCAGGCCCGGCGCGTCTATCCGCGCGAGACCCTCCTCGCGGAGGCCCTGCCGCTCAGGAGTTCGGACCCGAAAGACCCGTGCAGCCGCGATCGCTGCCTTGAGCTCATCTTCCGCACGCCCGAGGGCTACCTGCCCGTGAGGGTGCAGGTGAACCTGACCCGGCGCACGTCGACGCCGATCCGCCCGACCGAGGGACACCACCCATGAAGACGCCCGCAGGCCTCGCGGCCCTGGGAGCCGCGGCCGCCCTCGCGCTGCCTGCGCCGGTCGCCGCCCAGCCGCCCAATCCGATCGTTTTCCGGCCGGTCGACTTCGCCCGCCTGCAGTCGACCATCTGCCCGCAGATGATCGAGCAGAATTTTCCGACGAACGGCCCGGTCCGCACCACCTGGCGGATCTGCTGGCGCGAGGTCGACGGCCAGGACAGCGTGCACAACCCGAACGGGCTGGTCATCGGCCCGGTCTATTTCCGCGCCACGCCGAACGGCCCCTTCGTGAAGGTGGCGCACGACATCCGGGTCTCGGAGTACTTCGTGCCCTACCATTCGGGCAGCCCGCGGTTCTACGACCTGAGCTACTTCAACTTCTCGCTCACCAGCGTTTCGCCCGCCGACTGCCCGGCAAGCGCCGGCGGAACGGTGATCAGCCCGAACGTCTGCAAGGAGGTCCACGACCGCGGCCTGCTGTGGAAGGACTATGCAGGCGTGCGCCGGGGCGAGGAGATCGTGCTCTGGGGCGCGCTGAACGCCGGCAACTACCGCTACATCCAGGAGTACACGTTCCGCGACGACGGCTTCATCCTGGGCCGGGTCGGCGCCACGGGCCAGAACCTGCCCGGCTCGCCGGAGCAGACCCACAGCCACGGCGCCTACTGGCGGCTGGATCTCGATCTCGGCGGGATTTCGCCCAACAACGTCTCGCACGTCACCCACGCCGAGAACGTCAACGACCCGGCCGGCAAGGCGGTCGACACCGCGACACCGGTCGCGACGGCCCAGGGCTTCGTCTGGAGCAGCCGCGCGCACAACACCCTGGCGCTGTCGAACCCCAACCTCAGGAACGGCCGGGGCCACGTCTCGGAGTACCACCTGGTGGAGGCGGTGACCGGCGGCGGGATCGTCCAGCACAGGGAGCCCTTCACCCGCAACGACCTCTGGGTGACGCGCTACAGCCCGGCCCAGTTCGCGGCCAAGGACCTGCCCAGCTATACCGGGCCCGGCGTGCGCAACGCCGACGTAGTGCTTTGGGTGAAGGCCTCGATCCACCACCATCCGCGCGACGAGGATGGCCTCGTCGGCGGCGGCCAGGTCGACGGCACGGCCGACGTCATGTGGTCGGGCTTCGCCCTGATCCCGCACAACCTGTTCAGCTGCTCGCCGCTCTATCCCAACTGCCCCTAGGCGGGTTGGCGCCGGGCCGGCTTCGGCCCATGTTCCGGAATGCTCGAGGCGCTGCGATCCCTCGTCCTGGGCCTGATCATCGTCACGGCGCTGACGCCGCTGGCGGTCTGGGCCGTGCAGGCCGCCAAGCGCCGGCGCGGCGGCGCGGCCCTGGTCACCGGGCTGCTGCTGATCGTGGGCATGAACATGCCGATCGTGCGCCCGCCGCCGTCGCTGGCCGAGCAGATCCGGCGGCAGGCCGAGGGGGACGATGAGGAGGACTGACCGCCCCTAGTGCGCCGAGGGTGAGTTCTCGGAGATCTCTTCCAGGGTCTGGCCGACCTTCTTGGCGCCGTAGTCGATGGCGATGTCGCCGAGCGAGATGATGCCGGCCAGGCGGCCCTGGTCGTTCAGCACCACCAGGCGGCGGATCTGCTTCTGGCCCATCTTGGCCGTGGCGTCGGCGACGTTGTCGTCCTCGCGGCAGGTCTCGACGCTCTCGGTCATCACCTGGGCGACCGGCGTATCCAGGCCCAGGCTCTCGGCCACCACGCGGATGACGATGTCTCGGTCGGTGATCAGGCCGACGACCTTGCCGTCGTCGACCACCGGCACCGCGCCGCTTTCGATCTTGGACATGGTCTGGGCCACCTCGGCCACGGTCGAGCGGGGCGTGGCGGTGACCACCTGGGCGGTCATGACTTCACTGACGTTCATCGGGCGAGCTCCTTCGGGGGTTCGTCGGCAGACAAGAACCCTTTCGCAGCGGCGCCGTTCCCGAAGCATCGCCTTGGCGATGATGCTTCGGGATTAATTCAATACTGAACGAACCTAAGCCTGCGCGACCGAAAGCCGGCGGCGGAGCACGGCGCCGGCCGAGCCGAAGCCCAGGGTTAACGGCAGAGCTTGGCGCCGCAGGTAGCCGCCTCGCCCGACGCGGGAGCGCCGGCGCGCGGAATACAACCCCCGGGACGCTCGAGCGCCCACAACCCTGGATATTCACAAACCGCCGCTAGGCGACTTTGCCTACAGCACGCAGGACGTCAGGCCCTCGTTGCGGACGACCTTGGCGTTGCGGTTGATGCTGCCGGCCCGGCGCTTCATGTACGGGCCGGGCTTGGCGGCCTTCCACGACAGCGGCTTCGGCACGATGGCGGCCAGGCGCGCGGCCTGGGCGGCGTTCAGCTGGGCCGCCGACACGTGGAAATTCTTCTGGGCGGCCATCTCGGCGCCGTAGACGCCCGGGCCCCATTCGATGGAGTTCAGATAGACCTCCATGATCCGCTCCTTGCCCCAGCCCACCTCGATCAGCACGGTGAACCAGGCCTCCAGGCCCTTGCGCACCCAGTCGCGCCCCGGCCAGAGGAAGACGTTCTTGGCGGTCTGCTGGCTGATGGTGGATCCGCCACGCAGCTTCTTGCCCGCGGCGTTGGCCTTCATGGCCTTCTCGATGGCCTCGACGTCGAAGCCGTGATGCTCGCAGAAGCGGGCGTCCTCGGCGGCGATGACCGCGCGCACCAGGGCCGGCGATATGCGCTCGATCGGCACCCACTTCCGCTCCAGGCCGTGGCCCTCGAACAGGCGTTGGACCATCAGGAACGTCAGCGGCGGCGGCACGAACCGGTAGACCGCCACCACGATGACCGGGCCGATGAAGAACACCATGAGGCCGGCCACGATCACGGCCTTGACCACGCCCCAGAACCCGCCGCCCTTGCCTCGTTTCGCCACGCGCGCTTGCCTTCACCTAACGGACCGATGCTAGGGCCGATTCGTGAGCCCCAGGTCAATGGAACAGCCATGAACGTCTCGGACGCCATCGCCCACCGGATCTCGATCCGCGCCTTCACCGACCAGGTCCCGCCCCGCGCGGTCGTGGCCGACATCATCGAGAAGGCGGCCCGCGCGCCGTCCGGCGGGAATCTCCAGCCCTGGCGGGTCTATGCCCTGGCCGGCGAGCCCCTCGCCGCCTTCAAGGCCGAGGTGGCCAAGAACCCGATGGGCGAGCCCATGGAGTACGACGTCTACCCCCCGAATCTCTGGGACCCCTTCCGCACGCGGCGGTTCGAGAACGGCGAGCAGCTCTACGCCTCGGTCGACGTGCCGCGCGAGGACAAGGCCGCCCGCCTGCGCTGGTTCGCCCGCAACGGCGAGTTCTTCGGCGCGCCCGTGGGCCTGTTCTTCTGCCTGGACCGCAAGCTGGGCCCGCCCCAGTGGGCCGACCTCGGCATGTACATGCAGAACGTGATGCTGCTGGCCGTCGAGGCCGGGCTCGACACCTGCCCGCAGGAGTTCTGGGCCCGCTATCCCCAGAGCGTCGCCAAGGCGGTGGGCCTGCCCGACGACCACATGGTCTTCTCGGGCATGGCGCTGGGCTACCGCGACCCCGACCACCCCATCAACGGCTGGCGCTCGACCCGCGACCCGATCCACGCCTGGTGCGAATTGAAGGGCTTCGAAGCTTGAGCCGTCTCGTCCTCTGGGCCGCCCTGTTCGGCGGGATCTCCTATGTCGCCGGCTGGTTCCTGGACATCCCGCCCGGCCTCAGCACCGCCTGGAAGGGAACCGGCGTCGGCCTGCTGGCCGTCTACGCGGCCCTGAACGCGAAGAGCCTCGACGGCTGCCTGCTGGCCGCGGTGATGGCGTTCGGCGCCCTGGGCGACGTGCTGCTCGAGACCCACGGGCTGATCGTGGGCGCGCTGGCCTTCCTGGCCGGACACCTGACCGCGATCGCGCTCTACCTGCGCAACCGCGGCCCGGACACCGCCGCGCGCCACTGGGCCATCGCCGGCCTGCTGTTCGTGACGATCACCGGCGTGGCCTATCTCTTGCCGCCGGATCGCGCCGGCGCGCCGGGCATCGCGCTCTACGCCTCGGGCCTGGCCGCCATGACCGCCTGCGCCTTCGTCAGCCGTTTCCCCCGTGCGCTGGTCTTCGCCGGCGCCCTGATGTTCGCGGTCTCGGACCTCTTGATCTTCCTGCGCACCGGCCGCCCATCGCTGGACATCTTCCCCATGGGCCTCGCCGTCTGGGGCCTCTACTTCGGCGGCCAGACCCTGATCGCGCTGGGCGTGACGCGGGCGCTGGCGGCAAAGGCCGTTCAGACTCCGTAGAGGATGCGTCTTCACCCGGCCTTCAACCGGAGGCCGTAACTTCGGGGCATGCGGCTCACGCCCCACAAGCTGATCCAGTTCCTGCGGGCCGGCGCCATCGTGGCCGGCCTCGCGGCCGTGGTCGCCCTGACGGGGCCGTTCAAGTACGACGACCTGCACCTGCCGTTCCCCGACACCGTGGCGCACGGGATGCTGTTCTACAGCCTGACCCTGGTCGCCACCGGCGCGCTGCCCCGTTCGCGGTCGCTGGAGATCGCGCTGGCGTTCGTAGCGCTGGGCGGGATCAGCGAGTTCGTGCAGGCGGCGATCGGGCGCGAGATGTCGTTCCACGACTTCTTCGGCGACCTGGCCGGCGTCGCGGCCGCCTACGGCCCGGTGGCCATCGGCCGGCTGCGCGAACTGGCCCGGACCCAGCCGCACGCGTCCTTCGCCGAGATCCGCAGCCAGGACCGCCGCCAGCGCCGCGCCGCGCCGGCCGCCGCGCCCGAGACCGCAGCCTAGACCCCGTACTCCGCCGCGAAGCTCGAGACCGGGGCCTCCGTGGCCAGCACCCGCAGCGGGAAGGCCAGCCACGGCCGTTCGGGATCCAGCGCCGGCAGGTTCGCCATCAGCGCATCGCGCACGTCGGGCCGCACCCGCTCCAGGCTGTCGATGATCTGGCCCCAGCTCGACGTGCCGGTCAGGTGCAGCGACCCCGTCCACACGGTCCGCGAGGCGGCATAGTCGGCCGGGAACAGGCGGCGATAGGCCTCGACGTTGTAGAGCCACGACTTGCCGCGGATGACCGTGGCCTGCGGATGGGCCTCCAGGACGTGGCGGGTGAGCGCTGCGAGCTCGGCCCGGCGCTTCGATATCTTGGCCGAGCCCAGTGGGCCGCCGGCCTCGTCGGTGTCGGCGTTGAAGAAGTGGATGCGCACCACGCCCTGGTCGTCGGGCGGATCGCAGGCGAAGCAGCCGAACCCGGCCTGGCCGGCCAGCGGGATCTTCTCCGGCGGGTTGGCGGCGCAGGTGGCCTGCGACAGCGCCACCCGGGCCCCGAGATCGACGGCCGCCTCCAGCTCCGCGACATACGCCGCCCAGCCCGGCGCGCCGTCCTGCTCCGGCAGGTTCACGCCGAAGCCGAGACGCCGGTGCAGGTTGGTGTGGCGGAGCGTCATCTCGCCGAGCGAAGCCCCGGTCAGCTCGGCCATCCGGGCGGCGAAGCGGAGCTGGGCTTCGAAATAGGGGCCGAGGCGTTGGGCGCGGAGGGCTTGGGTGTCGGGCATGCGCCGCTCTAGCGCGCCGGGAAATAACCCCGCAACATTCGCCCCGACGCTTACGCGCCCAGCAAACAGGAAGAGCGGGAGGCTCCACCCATGTGTGACGACGACATCCACGTCGGGCTCGTCTACGACCCCACCGTTTCGCGCCGCACCTTCGGCCTGATGTCCGTGGCCGCCGCGGGCGGCATCGCCGGCGCGGCCCAGGCGGCCGGCGAGGTGACCGAGAAGGACGTCGAGGTGAAGACCGCGGACGGCGTGGCCGACGCGGCGCTGTTCTACCCGTCGGCCAAGGGGACCTGGCCGGCCGTCCTGATCTGGACCGACATCGCGGGGCTGCGCCCGGCGTTCCGCGACATGGGACGCCGCCTGGCCGCCCAGGGCTACGTCGTGCTCGTGCCCAACCCGTTCTACCGCTCGATCAAGGGCGTGGTGGCGACGCCGGGCTTCGACTTCAACAAGCCCGAGGATCGGGCCCGCGTGATGGGCTACCGCCAGGCCATGACCAACGACGGCGTCGACAACGACGCCAAGGCCTATCTGGCGTTCCTCGACGCCCAGCCGCAGACAAACAAGAAGAAGAAGGCCGGCGTGCAGGGCTACTGCATGGGCGGGCCGCTGTCGTTCCGCACGGCCGCCGCCGTCTCGGGCCGGATCGGCGCGGTGGGCTCGTTCCACGGCGGCGGCCTGACCACCAAGAACCCCGACAGCCCGCACCTGCTGATCCCCAAGACCAACGCCGCCTACTTGGTCGCCGTCGCCCAGAACGACGACAAGAACCAGCCGGATTCCAAGGACATCCTGAAAGCCGCCTTCGCCGAGGCGAAGAAGACGGCCACCGTCGAGGTCTACCCGGCCAACCACGGCTGGTGCGTGAAGGGCAGCCAGGTCTACGACGAGGCCTCGGCCGAGAAGGCCTGGGCCGAGCTCAGCAAGCTCTACAAGGCGGGGCTGGCTTAGGTTCCAGCCTCCTCTCCCGACACGAAGTGCGGGGGGAGAGGGTAGGGAGAGGGGCGGCTCGGCATCGACCCATCCACTCCCGGTTCGGCGAGGATCATGGCTGGGCCAGCCTGCCAGCCCACAGCCCGGCGTCGCCCCTCTCCCTACCCTCTCCCCTCGGGCTACGCCTCGGGGGAGAGGAGCGCTATTTGCTGACCCCGCCGCGCTCGAACGTGCCGGCCGCGCCGGGGAACACCACCGGGCTCTCGTAGCCGTCGGCGCCGATGGCGCTGACGCCGAAGAACCAGTCGTCGATGTTGACGCCCGTGAGCTTGGCCTGGCCGCTGGTGTCGGCCGTGCGCGAATAGCGCCACTGCGGCTCGGTCGTGGATCGCCACCAAATCCTGTAGCCCGCGGCGTCCGCCGCCGGCTTCCACTTCACCGTCGTGTCGGCGCTGACCGCGCCCGCTATCTCCACGCCGGTCGGCGGCTTCGGCGCCGAAGCCAGCGCCGCCATGGTCACGACGTTCAGCCGGGTCACCTGGGCCAGGTAGGCGAAGTCGACGCCGTCGACGGTGTCGCCGTACTTGATGCCGTTGTCGGTGCGCAGGTCCTGGTGCTGGCGCGTGTAGTTCTCGACCGCCTCGGTGACGCGCACCGCCGGGAAGCCGGCGCGCAGCATCTCCACCTGGTCGCCGCCGCGGCCGAAGCGGTCGGTGCGGTAGACCATCACCACGTCGAGGTTGGTCAGATAGCGGTCGGCGAGGCCGTCCATGAAGCGGGCGAGGTTGCGCGAGGGACTGTCCACCTCGCCGCCGTTGTAGCGCCGCCGGTTGGCCTCCTCGGGCGTCTCAGTCGTGCGGGTGCCCTCAGAAAAGATCCGGACGTGGGTGTTGTCGCGCGCGCCGCCGATGCCCTCGGTGTTGCCCACGATGTCGTTGTTGAGGTTGGCTTCCACATCCCAGCCCTGGGCCACGGCGTATTCGGCCAGCACCCGGCCGCCCAGCAGGCCCTCCTCCTCGCCGGCCAGGGCCGCGAAGACCAGGGTGGCGGGGAACTCGTGCTTGCACAGCACGCGGGCGGCCTCCATCACCGCCGCCGTGCCCGAGCCGTCGTCGTTGGCGCCCGGCGCGTCGGAGGTGAAGTTCTTCGCGTCGGTGACCCGGCTGTCGTAGTGGCCGGAGATGACGATGACCCGGTTCGGATCCCTGGTCCCCGGCAGGACGCCCAGGATGTCCATCACCTCGGTCGGCCCGGCCAGCCGCTCGGCGGTCATCACCTTGGACGGCGTCGCGACCTTCAGGCGGCCCCCGCAGTCCTTGGAGGCGGCCTCGAACTCCGAGGCGATCCAGCGCCGCGCGGCGCCGATGCCGCGCTTGTCCGACTTGGTGTCCGAGCCGGTGTGGCGGGTGCCGAACGAGACCAGCTTCTCGATGGTCGCCTTCTGACGGGCAGCCGAGACGTCGGCGGCCACCTGCTTCAGCAGCGGCTGCTCGCCGCCGAGCGGCTGGGCATGGACCGACGTTGCGGCGAGGAGGGCGGCGAGGGCGGGAGTGGCGATGCGCATGGCGCGCGACCATACCCAAAGTTCAGGCGGGCGAAAGGCCGTGCTTGAGCAGCGCCTCGTAGTGCGGCCGCGCCTGGTCGGCGATGCGGCGAAGCGCGTCCGAAAGCACCGGCGGCGCCTTCTCGCGCGGCGGCTCGAAGCCGGTGGAGCGCTCCACCGCGTCGTACCAGGCCGGCGCCCACACGCCGTCCGAGGCGCGGCGGCCGGCAGGCCAACTCAGCATCGCCTCGTCGAACGGGATGCCCAGCGCAGCACAGAGCGCCGAGAGCATGCCGCGCGGGTCGGCCAGCACGTCGGCGCCGCGGACCACCGGCGGGGCGCGGCCCAGGCGGTCGGCCTCGCGGTCGAACAGCTCGCGCTGCTGGACGGCGCCGATGTCCTCCAGCGTCACCTCGGCGCGCTTGACGGTGTAGGAGGCCAGCACCTCGGCCGGATCGCGGATCAGGAAGACGTTGGCGCGGCCGGCGGCCCAGTCCAGCCCCATGCCTGGCAGCATGTGATGGGCCATGTGCTTCTCGTAGACGACCGGTCCGCCCAGGGCGTCGAGACCCGCAACGACCTCGGCCCAGCCCTGGGACTGCGAGGCCAGCACCTCGTCGCGCATGGGGTGATCGAGACCCGTCTGGGCGAGGTAGGCGGCGTAGAACGGCTCGTCGACGACCTGGCAGTCAGCCCGGTTCTCGAAGCTGCGCATCATGGCCGTGGAGATGTTCCGCGGCCCCGACCACATGGCGATGCGGAGCGTCACTGGCCGGCGTCCCCCTTCTGAGCGTCCTCGTCCTTCAGCGCCTCGTAGTGCGCCCGAAGCCGGCGTGTCATCGGCCCCGGCAGCGCCTCGGGCAGTTCGTGGCCGTCGATCGAGCGCACCGGCGTCAGGCCGCCGAATGTGCCGGTGACGAAGGCCTCGTCCGCCTCGGCCACGTCGCCCAGGTCGAAGTCGCCCAGGGTGATCGGGATCCCGTGCCGGCGGCACAGGGCGATGACGTTGGCCCGGGTGACGCCGTTGAAGCAATAGTCACCGGTGGAGGTCATCACCCGGCCGTCCTTCACCCAGAAGAAGTTGGTGGCGTTGCAGCTGGAGACGAAGCCGTTCGGGTCCAGCATCAGCGCCTCGTCGCCGCCCTTCTCGATGGCGTCCAGCAGGGCGCGGATCAGGGCCAGGCGGCTATGCGAGTTCAGCCGCATGTCGAACATCTCCGCCGGCGTGCAGAGGATCGCCGAGGTGGCCAGCGCCAGGCCCTTGGTCAGGATCTCGGGGCTGGGCTCCTTGTACTCGGCGGTGATGACGATGGTGGGTTTGCCCAGCCAGTTGCGCGGGTCCTGGTTCACCGCCTTCTTCTCGCCGCGCGTCACCATCAGCCGCAGGTGCGCGCCGTGCTCCATGCCGTTGGCGGCAAGGGTGCGCTGGATTTCCGCCGTCAGCTCGGCCTGGGTCAGACCGATGTCGAGGGCGATGTCCTTCAGTCCCTTGTAGAGCCGCTCCAGGTGCGCCTCTAGGAACAGCAGCCGGCCCTTGTGCAGCCGCAGGCCCTCCCAAACGCCGTCGCCCAGCACGAAGCCGGCGTCGAACACCGACACCTTGGCCTGATCCTTCGGCACGAGCTCGCCGCTGACGTAGACCTTGAGATCGGCGTTCCGGGGATCCGCCGCGAAATCCTGACTGCCTGCCATCGGCTACTCCTACCCTCGCCGATCCCTCCTCGTCATCCCACGGTCGGCCGAAGGCTGATCCGGGGGACCCAAGCGGCGCCTTGGCGCTCTGCAAACTCGGCTTGGGTCCCCCGGTCAAGCCGGGGGATGACGAGGGTGGGGGCTGGCGCCATACCTCTCCGCTCTGAAGGAGCCACCCATGACCTACATCGGCGGATCGACAGCGGAGGCGGAGCTGGCCGAGCTCAGGCCGTGGCCGAACCCGGCGCCGGCGATCACCCGCGAGGAGCGGCTGGAGCGCCTCGCCAAGGCGCAGTCGCTGATGACCACCGACGCCATGATCGTCGGGGCGGGCGCGTCGCTGCTGTATTTCGCGGGCGTGGCCTGGGGCGCCACCGAGCGGCTGGTGGCCATGCTGCTGCCCAGGACCGGCGAACCGGTGATGATCTGCCCGCGGTTCGAGGAGGGCTCGCTGCGCGCCTCGCTGGGCGTCGAGGCGCCGCTGCGCCTCTGGGAAGAGCACGAGAGCCCCTACGCCCTGACCGCCCAGGTGCTGGCCGACTGGGGCGCCCGCTCCCTGGCCATCGACCCCGCGCTGGCCTTCTCCATGTTCGACGGCCTGCGCCAGGCTGCGCCGGGGGTCGAGATGATCAGCGCCGCGCCCGTGGTGGACGGCTGCCGGTCGATCAAGTCGCCGGCCGAACTCGCCCTGATGTCCCAGGCCAAGGCCATGACGCTGGACGTCCATCGCCGCGCCGCCCGCATCCTGCGCGACGGGATCACGACCGGCGAGGTCAGCCGCTTCATCGACCAGGCGCACCGCAAGCTCGGAGCCGACGACGGCTCCTCGTTCTGCGCGGTGCAGTTCGGCGAGGCCTCGGCCTATCCGCATGGCATCCCCGGCGAGCAGCAGCTGCGGCCCGACGACCTGGTGCTGATCGACACCGGCTGCCGGGTCCAGGGCTACAACTCCGACATCACCCGCACCTACGTCTATGGGGAGCCCACTCAAGACCAGCAACGCGTGTGGGAAATCGAGAAGCGGGCCCAGGCCGCCGCCTTCGCCGCCGTGAAGCCCGGCGTGCCGTGCGAGGAGATCGACGCCGTGGCGCGGCGCGTGCTGGCCTCGGAGGGCTTCAGCGCCGACTACGACCTGCCCGGCCTGCCCCACAGGACGGGCCACGGCATCGGCCTGTCGATCCACGAGGCGCCCTATCTGGTGCGCGGCGACAAGACCCCGCTCCAGCCTGGCATGTGCTTCTCCAACGAGCCGATGATCGTGGTCCCAGCCCAGTTCGGCGTGCGGCTGGAGGACCACTTCCACGTGACAGAGGAGGGCGCGGCCTGGTTCACCCCGCCCCAGCCCGCCATCGACAAGCCCGTCTGATGAAGCTGCTCACCGTCGAGGACGCCCGGGCGCGGATGCTGGCCGAGGTGTCGGCGCTGCCCGCCGAGAGCGTGGCGATCCAGGACACTATCGGCCGTGTGCTGGCCGAGGACGTGGCCGCCGTGCGCGACCAGCCGCCCTTCGCCGCCTCGGCCATGGACGGCTGGGCCGTGCGCGCCGCCGATACCCCGGGCGCGCTGCGGATCGCCGGCGAGAGCGCGGCCGGACACGGCTTCGAGGGCGTGATGCAGCCGGGCGAGACGGTGCGGATCTTCACGGGCGCCGCCCTGCCCGAGGGGGCCGACGCCATCGTCATCCAGGAGGACGCCAGCCGCGCGGGCGACACGGTCACCGTGCCGTCGGTCGACGCGAGGCACTACGTCCGGCCGGCCGGCGGCGACTTCCCGGCGGGCGCGGCGCTGCTGTCGCGCGGCCAGCGGATCGATCCCTGGCGACTGTCGCTGGCCGCGGCGGCGGGACGGGCCGAGCTTTCCGTCACGCGCCGACCGAAGGTGGCGCTGTTCTCCACCGGCGAGGAGATCGTCGAGGCCCCGGCCACGCCCGGCCCGTTCCAGATCTACGACTCCGGTTCGCGGGCGCTCGCAGCCCTGATCGCGGCCTGGGGCGGCGAGGTGCATCGCGCCCGACCGGTGAAGGACGAGCTGGAGGCCACCATCGAGGCCCTGCGCCGGGCCGAAGGCGACCTGGTGGTGACCATCGGCGGCGCCTCGGTCGGCGACCACGACCTGGTGCGCACCGCCGCCGAGGCCTTGGGCCTCGATATGAAGGTCGCCAGTGTGGCGGTGCGGCCGGGCAAGCCCACCTTCTTCGGCGTGCTGGCGGACGGGCGCCGGTTGCTGGGCCTGCCGGGCAACCCCGCCTCGGCCCTGGTCTGCGCTGAGCTGTTCCTGAAGCCGATCCTCAGCGCCTATGCCGGCGCCGACGCGGCGATCCCGATGATGGGCGCGAAGCTGGCCCAGCCGCTGCCGGCCAACGGGCCGCGCGAGCACTGGATGCGGGCGAAGCTCAGCTTCGACGGCGGGAACGTAACCGCCCAGCCGTTCCGCGATCAGGACTCTTCGCTGGTCAGCGTCTTCTCGGCCGCCGACGCGCTGCTGAAGCGGCCGGCCGGCGCGCCCGCCGCGGATACGGGCGAGGTCGTGGAGGTGTTGCCGCTGTCGCGCGCATAGCGCAGGGCGGTGATCTCGCCGATCACCGAGACCGCCACCTCGAACGGCGCCTTGCCGCCGATGTCGAGGCCGATGGGTGCGTGCAGGCGGGCCAGCGCGCTCTCGGTCATGCCCTCGACCTGCAGCTCCTGCAGGCGGCCCGCCAGCCGGCGCCGCGCGCCCAGCAGGCCCACGTAGCCGGCGTGCGACGGCAGGGCCGCCTTCAGCGCCGCCCGGTCGGTCTCCAGGTCGTGGGTCGCCACCGCCACGCTGGTCCAGGGATCGAGGCCCACGGCCGCGAGCGCCTCGCCCGGCTCGTCGCGGCGATAGGCGACGCCGGCGATCGGCGGCGGGGTCGCCGGGCCCTTGGGCCGCACCAGCGTGGTCGCGAAGCCCGATTTCACGCCCAGCTCGGCGATGGCCAGCGCGGTGGGGTCGCCACCGATCACCACGAGGCGCGGCGTGGGGTCGTAGCGCTTCTCCACCACGACCTCGGGCCAGGGCGAGACCTCGGCGGCGCAGACCCGGGCGGTCCCGTCGCTCGCGTAGCTGACCGGCCGCCGCTCGGCCTCGGCCGACAGCAGTTCGGCCAGGGCCGAATCACTTGGCTCGATCCGCTCCAGGACGATCTCGATCCGGGCCCCGCAGAGCAGCCGGATGTCCGGCCAGGGGCTTCCCTCGCCATAAACGAGGGTGCGCGGTTTTGAATCATCCAGGCAGGCCCAGGCATGGCCCGCCACGTCGCCCTCGACGCAGCCGCCGGAGAAGTAGCCGGCCAGGATTCCGGGGGCGAAAACCATCTGCGTCCCTTCGGGACGGGGCCCGCCGCCCTCGACTGAGACCAGGGTCGCCAACACGAACGGCTGGTTCGCGCGCACCGCCTGCCGCATGGCCGGGCGAACGTCCTCGGCGACGCCGAACATCGGCCACTCGGGAAGAGGGTCAATCACGCCTTAACCTTCGTAGGGATACGGCTTCTTAGCCTTTCCTGCGGCAAAATGGCCATTCGAACGGAATAGACCAAGCTTTTCAGGGCGCATGACCTCAACCCTCAGCAAGCTCGGCCTCGGGACCAGTCAGTTCGGTCTCGATCAGCCGCCCGGACCGCGGGGCAAGCCGCGGGACGCTGAGGCGCGCGATATCCTGTCGATCGCCGGCCGCTCGGGCCTGTCGGTGCTGGAAGTCGCCCGGGGCACCGTCGCCTCCGACGGCCTGCTGCGCGGCGCCATGCCCCAGCCCAACCCCTTCCGCATGACGCTGACCGCCGTGCGCCCCGACCGCGGGCCCGAGGTCGTCGAGGCCGAGCTGCGCGCGCAGATGCTGCGCCTGGGCGTCGAGCGCGTGGACGCCATCGTGGCCCCGTCGGCCACCGACCTCTTCTCGCCGCTCGGCCCGCAGCTCTGGGACAAGCTCAGGGAGCTGAAGGACCAGGGCCTGTGCAAGCGCATCGGCGTGCCGGTCTACGCCTCGGACGATCCGGTGGGCGTGGCGCGGCGCTTCAAGCCCGACCTGGTCCAGGCGCCGGCCTCGCTGCTCGACCAGCGCCTGCTGCTGGACGGCTCGCTGGCCACCATCGCCGAGATGGGCATCGAGGTGCACCTGCGCTCGATCTTCCTGAACGGCGTGCTGTTCCTGCCGCCCGACCGCGCGCCCAGCCACCTGAAGGCCGCCGCCGGCCGTATCTCGCGCGCGCGCCGGCTGATCGCCGAGGGCAAGTCCGACCCGCTGCAGGCGGCCCTGGGCTTCGCCCTGACGCGCCCGGAAGCCTCCCACGTCCTGGTGGGCGTCACCTCGGCCGCCGAGATGAGCGCCGTGGTCGCCGCCGCCATGAGCCCGCCGCCGGACCTCGACTGGGACGAGATGGCGATCGACGATCCCGACGCCCTGAGCTGGGCCGCGGCGTAAGCGCGTCCGCGCGCCAGCGATACCTCCGAAACGACCTGATGGCGTGCGGCGTCGCCGCAGAGCCGCTGTGCAGGAGCGCCGATTGAGCGTGGCCTGAGCCCGACGCTTACTCCCCTGGCTCGCCGACGAGCCGTACCCGTCCAATCGACATGGGGGAGTCCATGACCCGCGCCACGGCCCTTCTGGGCCTGATCCTTGCCGCCTGCGCCACGAGCGCCCTTGCCGACCCCGCGCCGGGGGAGCCGACCCTGGCCGAGGTGAGGAAGCTCACCGAGCGCTTCCAGGACGTGAAGGTCGCGCTCGCCGAGGGCTACATCCGCGACCCGTTCGACCTGTGCGACAGCGCCGAGATGATGGGCAAGCCGGCGGTGCTGGGGGCCATGGGCGTCCACTACTTCCGGCCCGACCTGGTGGGCGTCAGCGAGCCGCCGAACCCGCGGGTGCACGGCAACGGGACCCACACCGACTTCCGCAAGCCCGCGATCCTGATCTACGAGCCTCAGGCCGACGGCTCGATGGCCCTGGTGGCGGTGGAGAACCTGGTCTTCCAGGCCTCGTGGCACGCCACGGGCGCCAAGGGTCCGCCCACGTTCCACGGCCTGGCCTGGGACGCCATGGCCGACGATCCGGAGACGCCGATCGACGAGGCGCACATGTTCGCCCCGCACTACGACCGCCACGTCTGGATCTATCGCGACAACCCGAACGGGGTCTTCACGCCCTTCAACCCGAGGGTCTCGTGCCAGCACCACCGGGGCGCCAAGGGCCACACCGGCCACGCGGGACACTAGGGCGCGGCCCAATCACCTGACTTGCCGCCGGTCTTGGAGACCAGGCGGACGGCCTCGATGACCATGCCCTTCTCGGCGGCCTTGAGCATGTCGTAGAGGGTCAGGCAGGCGACAGAGACGGCGGTGAGCGCCTCCATCTCCACGCCGGTCTGGCCCGTGGTCTTCACCCGGGCGGTGACCGAGAGCCCGCCCTCGGCCGGCTCGACCTTCACCTCGGCCTTGGTGATCGGCAGGGGGTGGCACATGGGGATCAAGTCGGAGGTCCTCTTGGCCGCCATGACCCCGGCGATCTCGGCCACGGCGCGGACGTCGCCCTTCTTGCCCTCGCCCGACAGTGCGAGCGCCAGGGTCTCCGGGCTCATCCGCACGAAGCCCTGCGCCACCGCCTCGCGGCTGGTCACGGCCTTGTCCGAGACGTCGACCATCCGGGCGCGGCCGGTCTCGTCGATGTGGGTGAGCTTGCCCGACACTAGGCTTCCATCAGCCGGGGCATGAGCTCGACCATGTTGCAGGGGCCGTGGCGGCTGTCGAGCTGGGCCGAGATCACCTTGTCCCAGCCGTCCCTCACCGCGCCGTTCGAGCCGGGCAGGCAGAAGACGAAGACGCCCTTCACGATGCCCGCCAGCGCCCGCGACTGCAGGGTCGAGAGGCCCACCGAGGCGTAGCTGACCATGTGGAAGACCACCGAGAAGCCGTCGAGCTCCTTGTCGAACAGTGGCCGGACGGCCTCGGGCGTCACGTCGCGGCCGGTGATGCCGGTGCCGCCCGTGGTGACGATGGCCTCGACGAAGCCGGACGCCGCCCAGGCCTCGATCTTCTCGCGGATGGCCACGATGCTGTCGGGCACGATGGCCTTGTCGACCAGCTCGTGGCCGGCGTCGGTGACGCGCTTGGCCAACAGGTGGCCGGAGGTGTCGCTCTCCTCGTCGCGGGTGTCGGAGATGGTCAGCACCGCGATCTTCACGGGCTTGAGCTGTTGCGACGTGTCGATCCGGCCGCCGGGCGTCAAAGCGTTCATGGGAGCTCCTTCGGCCTCAGCATATAGCGCTCCTCTCCCCCCACACGAAGTGGGCGGGGAGAGGGCAGGGAGAGGGGCGGCGCTGGCCCTTCGGCTGGCGGGAAGGTTCAGCCATGATCCTCGCTGAACCCGGAGTGGAGACTCCAAGCCCTGCGCCGCCCCTCTCCCTGCCCTCTCCCCTCGGGCTGCGCCTCGGGGGAGAGGAGTTCACTCACTCCACCGTCACCGACTTGGCGAGGTTGCGCGGCTGGTCGATGTCGCGGCCGAGGCCCTGGGCGACCTGGTAGGCCAGGAGCTGCAGGGGGATGTTCAGCAGGATCGCGTCCAGCTCGGGCTCGGAGCGCGGGACGGCGAAGCTGGCCTCCAGGCCCTCGGCGACGACGCCCGGATGGGTGACGGCCAGCACCGGCCCGCCGCGCGTGCGGACCTCGGCGATGGTCGACAGGTTCTTGGCCAGCAGGTCGTCGTCGGGCAGCACCATCAACGTCGGCGTCTCGGCCGAGATCAGGGCCAGCGGCCCATGCTTCAGCTCGGACGCGGCGTAGGCCTCGGCGTGGAGGTAGCTGATCTCCTTGAGCTTGAGCGCCCCCTCCTGCGCCACCGCGTAACCGGCGGCGCGGCCCAGGAAATAGGCGTGGTCGGCCTGGGCGAGCCCGGCGGCGAGCGGCGCCAGCTCGGCCTCTCGGGCCACGATCCCGGCGATCTGGTCCGGCAGGGCGTCCAGCGCCGCCAGCAGCCGCGCGCCCTGGCCCGCCGACATGTCGCGCACCCGGCCGAACTGCAGGGCCAGCAGGGCGAAGGCGACCGCTGTCGAGGTCCAGGTCTTGGTGGAGACCACCGCCACCTCCGGCCCGGCGTGCAGGTAGACGCCGCGGCCGCATTCGCGGGCGATGGTGGAGCCGACGCTGTTGATCACGCCCAGCACCCGGCCGCCCTTGCGCTTCACCTCCTGGATGGCGGCGAGCGTGTCGAAGGTCTCGCCCGACTGGCTGACGGCGATGTAGAGCGTGTCCTGCTCGATCACCGGGTTGCGGTAGCGGAACTCCGAAGCCGGCTCGGCGCTGGCCGGGATGCGGGCCAGCTGCTCGATCATGTGGGCGCCCAGCGCGGCGGCGAACGAGGCCGAGCCGCAGCCCAGCACCTTCACCCGGCGCACGTCCAGCATCTCGCGGGCGGTCATCTCGATGCCGCCCAGGTGGGCCGTGGAGAAGCGGCGGTCGAGCCGGCCCAGCAGCGTGCGTCGCACGGCCTCGGGCTGCTCGCCGATCTCCTTGCGCATGAAGTGGGCAAAGGCGCCCTTGTCGAACCCCTGGGCGTCGCCCGAGAGCTCCAGGGTCGCCTTGGTGGCCAGGCCGCCGTCCAGCGTCAGCACGGTGAAGCCGTCGGCGCGGACCTCGGCGATCTCGCCGTCGTCCAGGTGGGCCACCGAGCGGGCATGGCCCATCAGGGCCGCGGCGTCCGAGGCCACGAACATCTCGCCCTCGCCGACGCCTACGACGACCGGCCCCCCGTTGCGCGCCGCGACGATAGCCTCCGGCCGGGCGGCGTCGATCACGGCGATGCCGTAGGCGCCCTTCACCTGGCGCAGGGCGGCGCGGACGGCCTCGGCGAGGCTGGCTTCGGGGCGCAGGCCGATCAGGTGGGCAAGCACCTCGGTGTCGGTCTCGGACTGGAAGGCGACGCCGTCGGCCAGCAGGCGCGCCTTGAGCTCGGCGGCGTTCTCGATGATGCCGTTGTGGACCAGGGCGATGCGGCCGCTGGCGTCGGTGTGCGGGTGGGCGTTCTGGTCGCTGGGCGCGCCGTGGGTGGCCCAGCGGGTGTGGGCGATCCCCAGGCCGCCCGGCAGCTCGGCGGGCAGCACCCCCTCGAGCTCACGCACCTTGCCCCGGCGCTTGTGGACGGTGAGGCGGCCGCGGTCGGCCACCGCGACGCCGGCGCTGTCATAGCCGCGGTACTCGACGCGCCGCAGGCCTTCGACCAGCAGCGGCAGGGCCTGGCGCGGCCCGATGTAGCCGATGATCCCGCACATCAGACGCTGGCCTCAGCCGTAGATGATCCGGCGGATCTGGCGCAGGCTGTAGGCAGGCGCAGGGAACCGGCGCTGCGCCAGCTCCTCGGCGATCCGGCCGTAGATCTCGTCGTTGCGGCGGCCCAGCTTGAGCAGCGCCGCATGCCGGCGGCGAACGAAGTCTTCCGGGCTTTCGCCCAGGTAGGTGAGCACGTCATCGACGATCCGCCTCGCTTGCAACGGCGCGAGGTCGCTGGACCGGGCCACGTGGGCCACGAGATCGTCCAGGTCGCCTGCGTCCGACATCGAGGGGTCTTCTGGCTGCGCCATGCGACCTAGACAACGCGTTTGCCCGAATTCGGGCAAGAGGCCTGATTTGGACTCCGATGTTCAAAGAACATGTTCTTTGAACTGCGATCGATAGTTCTTACTCGCGATCTGTGACGGCGAGGCGGGATGACGGGCTGAGGCGCGGCGCTTGAGGGCTGCACAGGAAGGGAAAAGAAGACCGCCAAGTGGCGTTCGCCTCCTCATCCGCTCGTCATCCCCTCCCTCGTGGCGGCGATCCATCCGTCGGCGGCACGGTGGCGGGAGCGGGCCGCGCGGACGCGGCCCGCCGCAAGGACTTGCGGCGGCTGAGGCATGGATCCCCGCCGCAAGGGCGGGGATGACGAGTTGAGATGTGAACGGGCCATATCCCACCGCTGTCATCCCGGCCGAAGCGCCGGGACTTGAGGGGGGCATGCAGTGCGGTGGCCTTCTGGGTCCCGGATCGGCCTGCCGGCCGTCCGGGATGACAGCTGGGGGTGGGGACTAGCCGCTACTTCGCCACTTGGGGTGTTCGCCGTCGTCGGAGTCGTCGGCGAGGAAGGCTGCGAC
>Ga0065165_1001820_pt1 | contig 20878 bp, 24 predicted proteins | sample AraplaMF_Cvi_mMF_FD_63813 | JGI IMG/M metagenome (GOLD analysis project Ga0065165, IMG submission 63813) | Arabidopsis root microbial communities from the University of North Carolina, USA - plate scrape MF_Cvi_mMF (version 2) (version 3) | ecosystem: Host-associated > Plants > Roots >... | reverse complement strand
GCGGTTCCAGCGGGAAAGGACCGGCGCTCATGTGCACACTCCCGTCAGGCGCGAGCGCGTGCCGGCGAAGTCGGCCGCCTCGTGCGTGCCCTGGCGCAACAGTTGGTTGATGGCGTCGATGCGCGCGATCGCCGTGTCGGCGTCGGCGTCGCCGCCGGGTTTGTACTCGCCCAGCTGCAACAGCATTTCGATGTCGCGGTATTTGGCGAGGTAGCGGCGCAGCAGCGAGGCGGCGCGCTGGTGCGCGTTGCCGGTCACGCGCGGCATCAGGCGGCTGGCGCTGGCCAGCACGTCGATCGCCGGGTAGTGCCCGGCCTGCGCCAACCGGCGCGAAAGATAGATATGGCCGTCCAGGATCGAACGCACTTCCTCGGCGATCGGATCGCTGCCGTCCTCGTCTTCCATCAGCACCGTATAGAACGCGGTGATGGCGCCCTTGTCGTTGGTGCCGGCGCGCTCGAACAGGCGCGGCAGCGCGGAGAACACCGACGGCGTGAAGCCGCGCCGCGACGGCGGTTCGCCCATCGCCAGGCCGACGTCGCGCAGCGCGCGGGCGAAGCGGGTGATCGAGTCCATCATCAGCAGCACGTTCATGCCGCGGTCGCGGAAGTATTCGGCGATGGCCGTGCCCAGCCAGGCCACGCGGCTGCGCTCCAGCGCTGGCCGGTCGGAAGTGGCGACCACCACCACGCTGCGCTTGAGGCCTTCCTCGCCCAGGCTGTCGTGCAGGAACTCGCCCACTTCGCGGCCGCGTTCGCCGACCAGCACGATCACGTTGACGTCGGCCTGCGCGTTGCGCGCCAGCATGCCGAGCAAGGTGCTCTTGCCGCCGCCGGCCACAGCGAAGATGCCGGTGCGCTGGCCGCGGCCGATGGTGAGCGCGGCGTCGATCGCGCGCACGCCGGTGGGCATGGCCTGGTCGATCACCTGGCGGCTGAGCGGATTGGGCGACGCCGCATACAAAGGCACGCGTTCCACATGCTCCAGCGCGCCCAGGCCATCCAGCGGATCGCCGTGCGCGTCGATCACGCGGCCGAGCAGGCTCATGCCGGCCGGCGCGGTGGCCTGCTTGCCGGTGGCGGTCACGGTGGTGGCGGTGGAGATGCCTTCCAGCGGACCCAGCGGGGTGAGCAGGGTCTGGTGCTGCGACACGCCGACCACTTCGGCCGGCAGGCAGAAATCGTTGTCCGGCTGCTCCAGCAGGCACAGTTCGCCTATCGCCGCGCGCACGCCGGTGGCGCGCACCAGGGTGCCGTAGGCCTCGGCCACGCGGCCCACGCGCTGCAGCGTGTCGCGCCGGCTCAGCGCGCGCAGCAGCGGGTCGTCGCTGGGTGCGGCGAAGGTCTCCGGCAGCGGCGCGTCGGGCTGCGGCAGGCTCATGGCACGCCGGCCCCGCTGTGCTCGGCGGCGGCCAGGATCACGCGCGCCTGTTCCAGCTGTTCGTTGAAGCCGGCGCGCACCATGCCGCCGGCGGATTCGATGATGCAGTCGAAGCGGTCCAGTTCCGGGTCGCCGATGATTTCGGTGTCAGGCGCCGCCGCCGCGCCCAGCGCGGCCACTTCGGCCCGGGCCTGCTCGGCCACGTCCGGATGCACGCGCACCAGCAGGTGCGGCTCGAACACCAGCTTCTGCATGGCCTCGGCCACCAGCGAGGCGACCAGGCGCTCGGCGCCGATCGCCGGCGCGATATGCCGCACCACCGCGATGGCGATCTCGCTGGCGCGCCGGCGCAATTCCACCGTGGCGGCGGCGCGCGCCACCACCAGCGCCTCCAGCGCGCGCGCGCAATCGCGCAGGCCGCGCTCGCGGCCTTCGACCAGGCCTTCGAACTTGGCCTGGCCGCGGATCTGCTCCACTTCCTGCTGCGCCTGCCGCAGGATCGCGTTGGCCTCGTCCAGGATGCGCTGGGCTTCCTGCAGCGGCGCCCAAGCGGCGGCCGGAATCACGCCGCCATCCAGATACAGCTGGAAGCGCTCGCGGTCGACGAACATGGCCTGGGCGTTCATAGGGCGGGCTCCTCCGCGACAGGTTCCACCGGCACGGGAGCTAGCAGGGCCGGCACGGTGGACGCCGGCAGCCAGGCTTCCTTCGCGCAGGGCAGCGCCGGCGCGGTGGCATAGGCCAGCGCCAGGCGCTCGGCCAGCCGCGGATCGTGACGGCCAGCATGGCCCAGGAATTCGATCTTGCCGCGCTCATAGGCGGCCTCGCGCAGGGCGCCGGCATCGCGCTCGCAACGCTGGATCAGTGCGCGGCCCATGTTGCGCACGGCTTCGGGCGCGGGGCCGCGCCAGGGGTCGGCACCCTGCGCGCGGCGCCAATGTTCGAGTCCCAGCGCTTCGCGCAGGAACAGCACTTCGCTGCGCTCCACCGTGACGCGCACCGCCGGACCGAGCGCGATCGCGCCGAGTACGCGGGTGAACGCATCGAGCTCCGCCTGCGGCCAGTGCAGCCAGGGTTCTTCTTCCACCCACATCGCCCAGCGCTCCTGGTCGGGCGCGAACACGCGCGGCTGCGTGCGCAGTGCCGCACGTGCGAGCTGGCGCCGGCCGAGCGCGGACATCCGCGCACGTTCCAGCAGCGGCGCCGGCAGCGCCGCGCAGCGCGCCGGATGCAGGCCGTCGAGCGCGGCCCGCGCGTGCTGGCGACGCATGGCGCGCTCAGCGCTCACCCGCCGCCTCGCGCCGCATCACGCCGCGCGACGGGTGGCCCATCAGCGCGCCGCGGTTGCGCCACAGCAGCAGGCCGGCCAGCAGCACCGCAAGCGCCGCCAGGCCGATCAGCAAAATCGACGCGACGTCGCCGCGCATCACGCCCGACCGCGCCGGCTGCACCGGCACTTCGCTGGGCGTGCGCTGGAAGAACTGCACGGTGACGCGGCTGGGATCGGTCAGCCCTTCGGTGCCGGTCATCACCGCCGCCTTGATGTCCGGCGCACGGCTTTCGATGCCGGCATTGGGGCGGGCGATGATCACCACCGAGGCGGAGCCGCTCGGCGGCTTGTCGTCGATCGGGCTCTTGTCGGGAATCGACAGGTAGACGTACGCATCGACCACGCCGTCGAACTGCCGCAGCGTATTGCCCAGCTGCTGTTCGCGCGCGTAGATGAAGCGCTGCTTGTCCTCCAGCGGCGAGGAGACGAAGCCGTCCTTCTTGTAGATCTGCGCGATATTGGCGATGCCCTGGTGCGGCAGGCCGGCGTCGCGCAGCACCGCCACCGCGGCCGGCATGTCGCGGCGGTCGAGCGACACCCGCCAGCCCTCGCCGCGCTCGCCGGGTTCCTTCTGCGCGTCGATGCCGGCGTTGATCAGCGCGGCCACCACGTCGTTGGCCTGCTGTTCGTCCAGCTTGGCGTACAGCACGTCGCGGCTGCAGCCGGCGAGCAGCCCGAGCACGCAGGCCAGGGCCGCCAGCCGCAGGGCGAAGGTCGCGAAACGCTTGATCATCGCCTTGAGACCTCAGGACTGCTGGCGGAACAATTGCTGCACGCCTTCCGAACTGCGGTTGGCGACGTTGCTGGTCAGCTCCGCCTGGAACACCAGCTCGTGGCATTTCAGGGTCATGTCGATGACCTGGCTGGGCGAGAGATCGCGCCCGTTCGCCTTCATCGCCTCGGACAGGCGGCCCAGTTCGTTGGCGCGGCCGTTGAGCGAGTCGAACTGGCCGAGCACCGCCTTGAACTCCGGCGACATCTCGTGCGGCACCGGCGTGACCTGCTCTGACTGCACCGCGTTGGCCGGCGCGGCGTCGGCGAAGCTCTGGCGGAACTTGGCCACGTCGTCGGCATGCGCCGGCGAGGCGGCCTTCGGTTCGGCCGGCGCGAACTGGCCGACGTTGACCAGCTGGGTAGGATCCACGTTCATGCTCATGCCTCCTGGCACGCGGCCGGATTACTGCTTGCGTCCGAGGGTTTCCAGCGCCTGGCCGACCGCGTTGTTCGAGGTGGCCGCGTTGGTGGAAAGGAACTGCATCTTCAGGCTCTCGGCGGTGAGCTGGGTCATCACCGACGGCTGGTCCGAACCGTTCTCGCTCACCTGCGCGGACAGCTCGGTGACCTTGGATGCCTGATGGTCCAGCGCGTTGCCCCAGGCCTTGGCCATGGCTTCGAACCAGCTCTTGGACTGCTCGTCGCTGGCCGAGCGGCCGGCCGCCGCGCTGCCGCCGGCGATGCTGGTGTTGATGGTCGGGAACTGCGTATTGCCGCCGTTGCCGTTGATGCTGTTGTTGCTGCTCATGGTTCGTCTCCTGGTGGTGACACTGCTCGCTTCAACGCCCGCCGCCGGCCTGGGCCCTCGCACCGATGGCGACGGCCTTGGCGGGAAGCACGGGCGGCTCCGGCGCCGGTTCGGCCGCGGAAGCGGCGGACTCCGGCACAGCCGGCGGCAGCAGCACCGACGCGGCCGCTTCGTCGAGCGGCTGCGGGGTCTGGTAGTCGTCGGCCTTGTTCAATTGCATGTAGCGGTTGTCCGGCATGCGCAGGAGGATGGTTCCTTCCGCGCTGACGGCGAGGAACACGCCGCCCTGCGGCAGCTTGTTGCCCACGTAGTAGCGCGACTCGTCGCGCGTCACGAGGTACGGTTCGCGCCCGCCGACGACGTGGCGGATGCGCTTGCCGGGATCGGGCTTGACCGGTTCCGGCGCATGTTCGTCGTAGTTCTTCAGCGCCAGGGTCAGGCCCAGCGCGTCGGCGTTGAGGTTCTGCATGTCGGTGGAGCCGAGCACGTCCCTCTTCACCTTGTCGGCCTTGGCGATGTCGCCGAAATGGCCGCCGACTTCCACGCCGCCCTGGTCGAGCAATTTGGTTTCCACCGTGTAGCCGTGCATGGCGAAGATGTCGTTGACCTGCTTCTCCACGCTGGGCCAGTCGCGCACGGTCAGCTCGGTGGTGAGGCCGGCTTCCGAAAGCTTGCGCTTGAGCTGCGGCAGCTGCGCCGCATTGCCGATCACTCCGCGCAGCACCACGTGGCCGCCCTCGCCCGCCGAGGCGCTGACGTGGCGCAGCGACAGGCCATGCAGGATCGCGCGGACGCGGTCGAGCTGGTCGGACACGCTGGCCGCGCGCACCGTCACCGCCGGATGCGTGACCTTCCAGCTGCCGGCCAGCACCAGCGCGGCTACCGCCAGCAGCAGGCCGGCCAGGGCCAGCACGCCGCGGCGGCGGCCGGCCAACTGGCGTTCGGTGAGCGCGGGCAGCGCGTCGTCGCCGGCATCGGACAAGCTTTGCCAGCGCTCGCTCCAATGCGGACCGACCGCGAACTGCACTTCGCCCAGGCGCACCAGGGCGAAGTGTTCCAGGCTGACGTTCTCGCCCACCGCGATGCGGCCGTCGTGGGTTTCCACCTCGCCGTCCATCGCGCGCAGCAGCACCTGGTCGCCGACCACGGTGAGCACGCAGTGATGGTTGGCGATGCCGGTGTCGTTGAGGATCAGATCGCAGTCGTCGGCCTGCCCGATCATCAGGATGCCGCGCTGCGGCAGGCGCAGCTCCGCACCCGCATGCAGCCCGCTGAACACGCGCAAGGCCAGCTGCACCTTGGGCGGCTGGCTGGCGCGTTGGCGGGTGGCGGGCAAGGCGCTCATGGCATTACTCCGGAGGGCGCTTCTGGGGTGCGGGAGCCGGCGCCGCGGGCGGCGGCGACTGCACGATCACCGGCAGCGGCGCGGGCTGCGTGACCTGGCTCTTCTTGTGGTTCCACCAGGCGTCGCGGCTGGCTTCCTGCTTGTCCAGCTGCTCCTGGCTTTCCATGCTCACCTGCGGCGAGCTGGGGGTCTGCTGGCCGTTGATGTGGTTGAGCATCACCAGGCGCGGCGTGATCAGGAACAGGCGCTCGGTATGCGCGCGCTGCTTCTGCACGGTCTTGAACAGATAACCCAGCAGCGGGATGTCGCCGAGCACGGGAATCTTGTGCTCGTTGTTCTGCGACTGGTCCTGCACCAGGCCGCCCAGCAGCAGGCCCTGGCCGTCCTGGATCACCGCCTGCGTGTTGACCGCGTTCTGGCTGACGATGGGATACGAGATGTCCTGCGCATCCTTGGCCGAGTAGGTGATGTTGCCGTCCTCGATCTGCACCATCATGCGGATGCGCGGTGCGCCCTCTTCCATCACCAGATGCGGCGTGACGCGCAGCGTGGTGCCCGCGGTGACGTTGTAGAGGTCGGAGTTATAGGCGCCGGCCACCGGCACATACACGGACTGGTTGCTCTGGATCACCGCCTCGGCGTCGTTCATGGTGATCACCTGCGGACGGGTGACCACGTGGGCGATGCCGTCGTCTTCCAGCGCATTGATGTTGGCCACGAACTTGGCGGGGTTGCCCAGGATCGTGCCGATCTGGAAACCGTTGTTGAACAGCGGCGGCAGGCCACTGGTGTCGCCCAGCCCCAGCGCGGCCAGCAGCAGCGCCTTGTTGTACAGGGCGTCGGCCGGCGTCTGGTTGCCGCTCATGAAGCCCACCGTGGTGCGGTGGTTGCGGTAGAACCAGTTGATGCCGAGCTGGCGCGCCTTGGTCTTGTTGACGTCGATGATGGTCGCTTCGATCTCGACCATCTGCGGCGGCACGTCGAGCTGGCGGATCAATTCGTCGTACATCGGCAGGCGGTCGGGCGTGTCGCGCACGATGATCGCGTTGCGGAAGCTGTCGGCGACGATGCGCGTGTCGCCGCTGCCGGCGATCGCTTCCACGCCGTTGCGCTGCGCGGTGGGCGCCAGCTGCGCGGCGGGCGGGGTCAGGCCGTCGTCGTCCTGCGCCGGCGGCACGCTGTAGTTGCCCAGCGGCGGCGGCGGTTGCTGCCCCTGGCCGGCCAGGCCCTGGCCGCGCAGGCCGCGCTGGCGCGGCGAGGCGAGCCGCTCGCTGGCGCCGCTGAACTGGCTGTAGCTGCCCGGGTCGCTGACCAGGGCGCGCAGCACGCTGGCCACGCCCGGCACCGTCACCTGGCGGCTCCCCAGGTTCATGCTGGTGTCGGAGGCCCAGGCGTATTTCAGCGGATAGAACTTGAAGCGCGTGGTCTCGCGCTGGCCCAGGCCGGCAATGGTCAGCGACATCTGCTTGACCTGCTCGGCGAAGCGCTTGGTGCCGGTGATGGAGACCAGGCCGGTGCTGGGTTCGAGCTTCCACACGTTGCCGGTGGCGGCGTCGGCCCAGTTCACGCTGCCCATGGCGGAGATGAACTGCTGCTCCAGCGGCAGCGGCACGCTGGTGTAGTCGGTGACGCGCTCGGAATCGAGGTAGACGTAGACGGCTGAACCGTCCCAATAGGCCAGCAGGCCATTGGTGTCGGCGATGCGCCGCCACACCTGCGCATAGGTGCCCTTGAAGCTGCCGTTGAGCGTGCCGTTGCGCGCGGCGACCTGCGGACTCAGCACCACTTCCAGGCCCTGGTCGTGGAAGAAGTCCGGCAGGATCTCGCGCAGCGTCTTGTCGGTCTGGATCTCGGTGCTGCTCTTCTTGAACGGTATCGCGGCCGCCTGCGCCAGCGCGGCGTACAGCATCAGGCCAAGCACCGCCATGCAGGCCAGCGCCCGCCGCGTGCCCTTGCCCATCGTCCTGCCCCTGTCATCGCCCATCTTCACGGATTCCTTGGCCTGTTCAATGTCGCGGCCGTCAGACGGCCAGTTGTCCCACCGGCACCAGACGCAGGTCGGGTACCAGCTCCTGATAAGAAAGCACCGGGATGTCGGCGTACTCCGCCTCGGTGAGCTTGCGCAGGTGGCGGCGCACGTCCATCGAGCTGAGCAGCACCATCGCCGTGCCGTGTTCGCCGCGCGCGTGCTCGCCGATCTGCGCCAGCAGGCGCGCGGCGAGATCCGGCTCCACCGCCAGCTGGGTGCCGGCCGGGCCGGTGTGCACCGAGCGGCGCAGGCGTTCTTCCAGCTCCGGGCGCGCCACCAGCACGCGCAGCACGTGGTTGTCGTCGGCGTAGCGGTAGCTGAGGTGGCGGCGCAGCGCCATGCGCACGTATTCGGCCACCAGCACGATGTCCTTCTCGCGGCTGGCGGCGTCGGTGATCGCCTCGAACACGTCGCGCAGCTGGCGGATCGGCACGCGTTCCTCGACCAGGCGCTTGAGCACCTCGGCCACGCGCTGCGGCGACACCACGCGCAGCATTTCGCGCACCAGGTCCGGGTAGTCGCGGCTCAGGCCATTGGAGAGATTGGAGGTTTCCTGGATGCCGACGAACAGCGACAGATGCCGCTCCAGCGACAGGCGGATGTGCTCGTGCAGCACCTGCGGCGCTTCCAGCGCCTTGGCCTGGCGCGCGCCGTCGCGCGGCAGCCAGCGGCCGGGGAAACCGTTCACGCCTTCCGCCGGGGCCAGCGCGCCGTTGTCCGCTGCCGCCGCCGGCGGCAGCGCGGCACGGCCGGGGAGGAACAGCTGGCCCGGACGCAGCGCACCGTGGGCGATGCGTACGCCGTAGGCATACAGCGCGTAGCCCTGCTCCGGCAGATTCAGGCCGGCACGCAGCGCGGGTTTCGGCAGCGGCACGCCGTAGTCTTCGCGCAGGCCGCCGACCACCTGGCGCAGCACGCTGCGCACCTGGTTGCTGCCCAGCGCCTGCAGCGCCGACATGTGCACTTCCAGCAACAGCGGCGCCGAGGGCAGCAGCACGTCGCTGTCGGCCACGTCCGGCGGCAGCAGCTCGGCCTGGCTCTCCGGCACCTTGAACAGGCGGCGCAGGAAGCCCACGCGCTCGCGCATGCGCCAGGAAGCGATGCCGACCAGGATCAGGCCCAGCGGCAGGAACACCAGCACCGGGAAGCCCGGCACCAGCATCATGCCCAGCGCGATGCAGCCGATGATCATGGTCACCCGCGGCTCGCCGGAGATCTGCCGCGCGATGATCGCGCCGAGGTTGCGGTCCTCCTCGTCGCCCGCGGTGCGGGTGACGATCAGGCCGGCGGAGATGGAAGCCAGCAGGGCCGGGATCTGCGCGACCAGGCCGTCGCCGATGGTCAGCACGCTGTACGTGTGCACGGCCTCGCCCAGGCCCATGCCGTGCATCATCACGCCCACGCCCAGGCCGCCCAGCAGGTTGATCACGATGATCACGATGCCGGCGATGGCGTCGCCCTTGACGAACTTCATGGCGCCATCGAGCGAACCGTGCAGCTGGCTTTCGATTTCGAGCAGACGCCGGCGGCGGCGCGCCTCGTCTTTCTCGAGCAGGCCCGAGCGCAGGTCCGAGTCGATCGACAGCTGCTTGCCGGGCATGGCGTCCAGCGAGAAGCGGGCCGCCACTTCGGCCACGCGCTCGGCGCCCTTGGCCACCACGATGAACTGCACCACCGTGATGATGAGGAACACCACCAGGCCCACGATCAGGTTGCCGCCGACCACCATGTTGCCGAAGGTGTCGATGATGTGGCCGCCGTCGGCATTGAGCAGGATCGAGCGCGTGATGGCGATCGACAGCGCCAGGCGGAACAGCGTGGTGAGCAGCAGCACGCTGGGGAAGCTGGAGAACGCGACGGGCGCCGGGATATAGATGGCGATCAGCAGCAGGCCGACGCCGATGAGCATGTTGAGCGCCACCAGGGCGTCGATGGCCATCATCGGCAGCGGCAGGATCATCAAACCGATGATCGCCACCACACCCGCGACCAGCACCAGGTCGCTGTAGCTGCGCGAGCCGCCGGCGCCGGGCGCCAGCCGCGAGAGGATCGCTTCAAGCGCCATGGCGCACCGCTGCGGCGCGGCCGGCGACGACCCGCTGTGCTGGCAACCTGATTGGCCTCGCCACGCTGACCACGCACACGACTCCGGCAAGCGGACACACTCGTCCATTGAGCGAATGGAAACGCCCTCTCCCACTGCCGTTGCCGATGCCGCCGCGCTCTTGCGGCGCGATCCACTTCAGCCTTACGCCCCCTGTCGGCGCTCGGTGAAGTGGCAACCTACACAGCGCCCCTGAAAATCGGTACCTAGGGAAAACCCTAGGTTTTATGATTCACCTTCGTGAAAATGAAATTCACACGGGGCATATAATCGAAAGTATTTTCCGATTCACGCTTTCAGCGTGATATTGATCACGCTATTTCGCATTGTCATCACGCCGTAATTCGGCGATCAGTTCCACGCGCTGCGCCGTGACGCCAAGCACCAGGCGGCGCTCCGCCGCATCCACCACCACCACGCGCTCGCGGGCGCCTACGGCAACGGCCTGAACCACTTTCAACGGACCGCCGGGACCACGTAACGCCTGGCCCTTGCGCAGCCACCACAGCCATGCAAGCAAGGCCGCGCATACTGCAATCAGCGGTAATAAAAGGCCTAGCCAGAGGCTGCCGCCTTCGGGTGAATCGGTTGCAAATGCGACGGATGGCCAAGTTAATCCGGCCATGACGTTGCGAAGTAATCTCTTCATGGCATTATTCCCATTCCAAAAAAAACCAACCGACCTGGCCACTGTGTCGTTCGTCATGGGGGACGAAAGCGCGGCACACCTGATCGATCAAGGATCGTCACGATGCCTGTGACCCGGATTCACCGCAAGCCGACGCCCGCACGGAACGCGACCGCCGACGCAGCGCAGGGATATGCATGGATCGACGCGGTGCCGTGGCCGTGCATCGTGTTCGACCGCCACGACGGCAACGCACTGGCCTGCAACGCGGCTTTCCGCGACGAGTTCCCCCAGTTCGAGCGCGCACCGGCGCGCGCACACTTCGACGCAGCGTTCGAAAGCACCAGCGGCCAGGGCGGCAAGCCGATCTACTACGCCGCGCAGACGCGACGCTGGTATCGCATCGACAACGGCCAGCCGACCGTCGCCGCGCCGGCCGAGGCGCTGTTCATCACCAATATCAGCGAGTGCATCGACCTGCTGCGCCGCCACCAGGCGCAGCACGAACAGCTGTTGTCCACCTCGCGCATGATGAGCGTGGGCGAGATGGCGACCACGCTGGCGCATGAACTCAACCAGCCGCTGGCCGCGGCGGTGAACTACTTGAACGGCTGCGAACAGCTGGCGGGCGAGACGCAGGGGTCGGGCCATCTGCTGCAGGGCATCCGCCTGGCCAAGCGCCAGGCCGAACGCGCCGCGCAGATCATCGGCAGCATCCGCGAGTTCGTGCGCAGCCGCGAACCGCACCGGCAGAACCTGGATGCGCATGCGCTGGTGCACGGCGTGATCGAGCTGCTGCGGCTGGAGGCTGAGCAGTTCCAGGTCGCCATCGTCGACGCGCTGCCGGCGGACCTGCCGCCGATCTTCGCCGACCGCGTGATGATCGAGCAGGTGCTGCTCAACCTGATCAAGAACGCGATCGAAGCCATGCGCGAGACACCGCCGGCGCGGCGCGGCATCCGCGTCACCGCGCGGGTGGACTACGACGGCATGGTGGAGATCCGCGTGGTCGACCAGGGCTGCGGCCTCGGCGCCGCCGACATGCAACGGCTGTTCACGCCGCTGTACACCACCAAGCCCGACGGGCTGGGGATCGGCCTGGCCATCTGCCGCTCGATCGTCGAATACCACGAGGGACGCCTGTTCGCCGAACCGAACCCGGAAGGGCGCGGCGGCTGCGCCATGGCGTTCACCGTGCCACGAGGGAACGCTGCATGACATCGGCCAACCACGGCACCCGCATCTACCTGGTGGACGACCACCAGGAGTTCCGCGATTCCTGTGTCTGGATCCTGGAGCAGACCGGCTTCGAGGTGCAGGCGTTTTCCAGCGCGGAGGCCCTGCTGAAGGAGATCGCGCGCACGCCGCCGCCGGCGCGCAGCTGCGTGGTCAGCGATATCCGCATGCCCGGCATGAGCGGGCTGGAACTGCAGAGCGAGCTGGCCCACCGCGGCCTGGCGCTGCCGCTGATCTTCGTTACCGGCCACGGCGACGTGCCGCTGGCGGTGGATGCGATGCGCCATGGCGCGGCCAATTTCATCGAGAAGCCGTTCGACGCGCCGCTATTGATCGAGGCGATCCAGTCCGCGCTGTCGGCGCACGCGCCGCAGGCGGCTTCCGGCGCGCTGGCGAACCTGACCCGGCGCGAGCGGCAGGTACTGGACGGCATCATGAGCGGGAAACTCAATAAAGTGATCGCGGACGATCTGAAGATCAGCCCCAAGACCGTGGAACTGCACCGCGCCAACCTGATGGCCAAGCTCGGTGCGCACAACGTGGTCGAACTGACGCGCGCCGTGCTGGGCCAGGCTTGAGCATGGTCGCCATGGAGGCCGTACCGGCCATTCCCCCGCCCGGCGACGGCTTGCTCGCCGCGGCCCGCGCATTGCTGTCGCGCGGCAACGTATTGGCTTATGCCGACGCCATCGGCGTGCTCACCGTGCAGGCCGGACGCGGCCAGCGCCACGCCGCCGGCCTGGCCTGCGTGCGGCTCGATCATGCGCATGGCTCGTGCTGGCTGGCCCTGGAGCAGGAGCGCGGCGAAAGCCCGCTTGGCGATGCGCGCTGGCAGGACTACGACGGCGAGGCTCGCCTGCTCGCCTGGTCGCTCTCGCACGAAGCGCTGGTCGGTGCGCTGGGTGCGCTGCTCGGCCAGGACGCGCTGCCGGCGGCCTTCCTGCCGATCGGCGGCGAGCGCGACAAGCTGTGGCTCAAGCTGCTGTGGCAGGAGCACGACGGCGGCACCGTCGGCGGCTGGGTCGGCCTGGCCGAAACCGACGTGCGCGCGCTGGCGGCACGCAGCGAGTGGCGGCAGGACCCGTCTACGCCCGCGCTGATCGGCGACATTGCATCTCTCTCACTGCGCCTGGTGGTGCCGGGGCACGCACTCGATGCCGCCGCCGCGGCCGCACTCGCGCCCGGCGACGTGCTGGTCGTCGGCCACGAGGCGGACTGCGAAGCGCGGCTGCAGCCGGACGACGAAAGCGCACGCCACGTTTTCGGCCTGCCCGAAGGCTGGGCGGTGCAGCGGCGCCAGGGCGAGTGGCAGATCGTGCAGCGCCCGCTGATGGCCGTGGGCAACGACTCCGCGCGCCCGCTGTTCCTGCTGACGCGGCTGAACATGAGCCTCGACGACCTGGGAGCCCTGCGCGCCGGCAGCGTGCTGCAGGTGGACGGTGTGCTGGTCGGCGCCACCGTCGGGATCATGCTCGGCGGACGGCGCTACGGCGAAGGCAGCGTGGTGCGGCTGGGCGAATGGCTGGGCGTACGTATTGCGCAAAGGGACTGAGCATGGATTTCAATAGTTTCTCGCCGGCGCTGGTCATCACCATGGTGGTGGCGCTGGCGATGGCGCCGTTCGTCGCGGTGATGGTCACCTCGTTCACCAAGATCGTGGTGGTGCTGAGCCTGCTGCGCAACGCGCTGGGGCTGCAGCAGGTGCCGCCGAACGTGGTGATCAACGGGTTGGCCATCATCCTGTCGATCTACGTGATGAACCCGGTGCTCGGCGACAGCTACCGCGACGTGCAGACGCAGATGAGCACGCAGGCGCCCGGGCCGATGACCATGGAGAAACTCGGCCAGCTGGTGCAATCGGGCAAGGAGCCGCTGCGGCGCTTTTTGATCAAGCACAGCAACGAGAACGAGCGCGGTTTTTTTCTCGCCAGCGCCAAGCGCCTGCTGCCGGCGGACCGCCAGGCCGACCTCACCAACGAGGACTACATGGTGATCGTGCCCGCGTTCACCGTGAGCGAGCTGACCCAGGCGTTCCAGATCGGCTTCCTGATCTTCCTGCCGTTCCTGGTGATCGACCTGGTGGTGTCCAACATCCTGCTGGCGATGGGCATGATGATGCTGTCGCCGACCATGGTGTCGCTGCCGTTCAAGTTATTGCTGTTCGTGCTGCTCAGCGGCTGGGCCAAGCTGATCCACGGCCTGGTGATGACCTACCAATAGGAGGCGGGCATGTACGATCAGGAAATCCAGCTCGCCCGCGAAGCCCTGTGGCTGGTGCTGGTGCTGTCCGCGCCGCCGATCCTGGCCGCGGCCATCGCCGGCCTGCTGGTGGCGTTTCTGCAGGCGGCTACGCAGATCCAGGAACAGACCTTCCCCTACGCGGTGAAATTCGTGGTGGTCGTCGTCGCGCTGCTGGGTACGGCGGCGATGCTCGGCGGCACCCTGTTCAAGTTCGCCGACCGCTTGTTCAGCGGCTTCCCCGGCATGCTGCATTGAGCGCGCGATGACGGGGGACGCGTTTTCCGTTCAATACCTGGGCGACCAGCTCACCGGCGTGGCGCTGACTTTGCCGCGCATCGTCGCGGCCTTCCTGGTGCTGCCGCTGATGACGGCGGAGACGGTACCGTCGCTGGTGCGCAACAGCTTCTATGTGAGCCTGGCGATCCTGGCCTATCCGCTCGCTGCCGCCGCCAGCCCCGGCATGACGGTGATGACCGGCGCCAACTGGATCGGCGTACTGGGCAAGGAAGTCTTTATCGGGCTGCTGATCGGCTTCTGCTTCGGCATGGTGTTCTGGGCGCTGGGTGCGGCGGGCGCGGTGATCGACACCAAGGCCGGCTCGTCGATGTCGATGGACATGGACCCGATCGCCGGCCAGCAGAGCACGCTCACCAGCGTGTTCCTGATGCAGCTGGCGACCTGGCTGTTCATGACCAGCGGCGCGTTCACCGTATTCCTGGACCTGCTGATGTCCAGCTATGCGCTGTGGCCGGTGACGAGCATGCTGCCGCCGCTGAAGGCCGGCGGCATGGAGTTCTTTATCGGCCAGTTCAATTACCTGATGACGGCCGTGCTGGTGCTGTCGGCGCCGGCCCTGGTGGTGATGTCGCTGGTGGATATCGCGCTGGGCCTGGTCAACCGCTATGCGCAGCAGTTGAACGTGTTCGCGCTGGCGATGCCGATCAAGGCGTGGATGTCCACCTGGGTGCTGCTGCTGGCGCTGGGCGCGATGGTGGAAGTAGTGATGCGCAAGCTGTACGAGAACCGCGGACTGCTGAAGATGCTGCAGTCGATTCTTTGAGGGCTATTTGCCGTCGCGCGAATCGCGGATCGACTCGGCCCAGCGCAACAGCTCGGCCACGGCTTCGAAGAAATCGGACGGCAGGTACTCGTCCACTTCCACTTTCTCGTACAGGCCGCGCGCCAGGGTGACGTTGCGCATGATCGGCACGCCGGCTTCCTCGGCGGCCTGGCGGATCAGCGCGGCTTCGTGGTCCTCGCCCTTGGCCACGATCACCGGCAGGTCGTCCTCGCCCTGCTGATAGCGGATGGCGATGGCCAGATGGGTGGGGTTGGTGACCACCACGCTGGCGCTGCGCACGCCGGCCAGGGTGTTCTGCTGCGCCCACTCCTGGTGCAGCTGGCGGCGGCGGCCTTTCACCATCGGGTCGCCTTCGTTGTCCTTGAGCTCCTGCTTGATGTCGCGGCGGCTCATCTTCATTTTCCTGGTGAACGCGTAGCGCTGGTAGAACGCATCCAGCACCGACACGAAGAAGAAAACGAAGATCACCCCGGTCGCCAGGCGCTTCACCGCCACCCAGTGCGCCTCGCCCAGCATTTCCGGCGGCGCCTGCGGCAGCTGCGCGAACTGGCCGATCAGCGCGAACAGCACCCAGGCGAACAGGCCGATCAGCAGGCCGCTCTTGGCGATGGCCTTGATCACCTCCACCAGGTTCTCCTGCGAGAACAGCCGCTTGATGCCCTCGGCCGGATTCATGCGGCTGGCGTCGGGCTTGAGCTTCCTGGGCGCGAACACCGGCCCGACCTGCAGGAATTCCACCATCGCGCCCACCGCCACCGCGCCGAGCAGGAAGGGCAAGGTCAACCACAGGAAGGCTTCCAGCGTGGCCAGCCCCACCGTATGCAGCGCCTGGCCGAATGGCTGATTGAGGCCGGACAGGGTGGTATCGAACAATCCGCTGAGACGAGCGCGGATCAGCGGCATGCCCATCATCACCATCAGCAGCCAGGCCAATACCAGTACGGTGCTGGTCAGCTCGCGGCTCTTGTGGACGTCGCCTTCCTTGCGGGCGTCGCGCAAGCGTTTCGGGGTGGGTTTTTCGGTGCGGTCACCGCTGTCCTTGTTCTGCCCGGCCATGAGTCCGCTCGCGCCTGTGGCGGTCAACCGATGCTACGCCCTGGCGTTGGGCATTCACCGTGACCAGGACGCCAGTGTGGACAGGCCGGCCGCTGCCGACCACCTAGGGATTACCCCAGCTGATTCAGCACCATGCGAGACCTAGACTGATGCCAAGCATCGATTCCACGCCGGGTGCCATGAGCCTTTCCGAACTCCAGCCGCGTCCGCTTGCGCCGTCCCTCGAGGCCGGCGGCCTGCACGCGCTGGCGGGCCAGGCCCTGGCGCAGCGCCTGCCGGCAAGCCACGGCAACCAGCTGCTGGGCCTGGACGTGTGGGCCGGCAGCAGCGCCGCGGAACGCCTGCTGGGCGGCGCCCCGGCCCTGCCCGGCGGCGGTGCGCATCTGGACCAGGTCGTCAGCCACATCCTGGCCCCGCTCGGCTGATCCGGCGCGAGCGCCCGCATGAGCGCCCAGCTGCAACCGCTTGCCGCACCGCTGCTGGAAACCGCGCGGCGGCTGATCGGTGCGCTTCAGCAAGAACCTTCCGTCGAGATGCGCCTGGCGCTGGCCAAGCGCGTGGTGCGCCAGCTCGGCGACGAGGCGTATCCGGTGTTCCTCAAGATCCTGCTGATCGTGGCGGAAAGCGAAGACAGCGCCGCCAAGCAACTGGTGGCCGACCTGCTCGCCGCCGCCGCGCGCCGCATGGATCTGCCCAGCGGCCCCTTGAGCGCCTGGGGCGGCTCCAGCGGCGAAGGCGCCGGCATGAATGCGCACACGCGCCGCCGCCTGCTCGGTCCGATCGAATATCTCACCGTGTGGCATTGCCAGCAGACCCAGCGCCCGATGCTGGAAGAAGCGCTGTACGCCGATGCGGTGCGCAAGCTGCTGGCGCTGTTCGATCTCAATCCCGAACTGCGCGAGCTGTACGCCGGCAAGCTCGGCTCCGATGCCGGCGGCGAACTGGAAGGCACCTACACGCGCGATACGCGCGACATCCTGAGCCGCATGGCGCAGCGCTGGCGCAAGCCGCAGAGCACGCCGGACGAAGTCGTGCGCGCCGCCTTGCGCGGCGATGCGCCGGATACGCCGGTGCCGCCGGGCTGGATCGTGCATCGGCTGTGATCAGGCCTGCGCGGCCGCGGCCTCGCTCACACCCCAATCCGCCGCGGCCAGTTCGAAACGGCGCGCCGCTTTGCCCGCGTATTCGCAAGCGCCGGTTTCACGGAAGCCCAAGCGTTCCAGTACGCGTGCGACCACTTCGTTCTGCGGATGGTGGTAAGCCGCGAGCGCCGGCAAGCCCAGCACCGCAAAGGCCTGCCGGCACAGCAGCCGGCCGCCCTCGATCGCATACCAGCGCCCCCATGCCTGGGCCGTGAGCCGCGCGCCGATTTCGACTTCGCCGGTGGCCTGCACCGGCATCAGCGAGAAGGTGCCGAGAAATTCCCCGCCCATCGAATCGGCGCGCCAGATGCCCAGGCCACGATGCCTGGCGTAGATCTGGTTGACCCAGGCCACCAGGGCGGCGACGTCGATAAAGCGCGTGGGGCAATCGTCCAGCTGGAACTGGCGCACCTGCGGCTGGGCGTATAGACGGCTAAGCCAGGGAATGTCGCCGTAGCTCAGCTGGCGCAAGCGAATGCGGCGGCTGCGCGCGATTTCCACGCCAGCGGCCGGCGCCATGGGCCGCGCCCTGACCTGCCGTTCCGCCGTATCGCTCATGGCCGTGCCCGAAGTCGATGCTTGCGCGACTCTGACGCGCGGCGGCGGCGCTGGCTAGCTGGGGATTTCCCCAGGCCGCTGCATCACAGCGCGACGAAGCCTTGCGGCGTGAGTCTGACCTCGCGCAAATCGACGCCCATTTTCTGCGCGGTACCGTTGACGCCTTCCTGCAGCCTGGCCAGGCTCATCTGATCGCCCTTACGCTGCAATGCGCTGCGCGTGGACGAGGCGATCATCGCGAGATAGCCGAAGGTCTCGGCCATTTCCTGCTTCTGCGCATCCGGCATGGCGACGAAGCGCGGATTGCGCGCCAGCGCCTGCTGCATGTTGCGGCGGACGGCATCGATGCCCGCGCGGTTCTGGCCGATGCTGCCGTTGTTCACCACTTCCCACGACAGCACCAGGTAGGCGGTGAATGCGTCGGCCACGTTATGGCTGTCGTAGCCGTACTGCTGCAGCAGCGCATCGAACTTCGCCAGCAGGCCTTCGCGCAGCAGCGCCTGGCGGTAGCTGTCCGGCTGGCGGCCGCCGAATTGGCGGGCGATGCGGTCGAGCACCGACCTGCTCACGTCCGCCGAGGGCTGGAATTGCAGGGCGGCGAGATTCGCGGCGCCGCCCTGGCTGGATGCGCCGCCGCGATGCGCCGCCTGACCCTGCTTCAGGATCACGTCGCCCATCACGTTGGAGCCGATCACTGCATTGTTGAGCACCATGCCCTGGCCCATGCCCACCGTGGCGCCGGCGTCGTACTGCGCGTGCGCGGTGCACGCCAGCAGCAACAGCAGCAGCGCGAGCGGGGAACGTTTCATGGGCATGGCTCCAGAAAAACAACGCGGGGGCATGGTAGCCCCCGCGTGTGAACAACCGGTGCAGCCGTTCGATCAGTTCTTGCGCGCCAGCGTGGTCAGGCCGTCGCCGATGGTCTTGATCGAGTTGCTGAAGGAGTTGGACAGGATGCCGAACATCTGCGACTGCGCGGAGAACTCGGCGTTGAGCTGCTGGAATACCTGCGCATCGTCCTTGCCGGTGTGCTGCGACATCTGGTTGGTCAGGTCCACCAGGTGCTGCGCCTGCTGGCCGAGCATCTTGCCCATCGCCTTGGCGATCGCCACCAGCCAGCTTTCGCCGAGGCCGTCGGAGTCCTTGTCGGAACCGCCCTTCAGCGCGCGCATCAGCGACTCGTTGTTGATGATGCTGTTGATGTCCTTGGTCATCGCGTCCTGCAGGTCGCTGCGGAAGCGGTCGGCGTCGCCGGTGTAGGCGCCGTTCGGGCCCTGGTGGTTGGCGGCGGCGATCACGTCGCTGGTGGCCTGCGGCAGCGCGCTGTCGTTCCAGCCGCTGAGCGACGCGGTGTCGCCGGTGAACGAGGCATTGAAAGCGTCGCTGGCGAGGGTGCCGCTGGGGCCGAACTGCTGCGTGATGGCGTTGGTGAAGGCCTCATGGGCGATCTGGCGCACCGCCGAGTTGAACACCAGCGAGGAACCGCCGCTGAGCGAGGTAGCCGTGGCGTCCAGGACGGGGTTGGCGATCGAGTTGAAGCTGATTCCGTGCGACATGGCGATTCCTCTGCATCTAGGGGGAAGGATTGGATGGCCGCTCCGCCGCGCCTTGCCGGCGCCGATGGCCTCGCCCCGTGCAGACCGCCTCCGGGCCGTAGGCGAAGTATCCGCAGGCACCGGACAGCGACCAGCTAGGTCGAACCCTAGATAGGGATATCCCCATGAGTGCCGCGCCCAAGGAATCGCAGGCACAAAAAAACCGCGCCTGGCGCGGTTTCCTGACCGTTCGCCGCTGTCGGCGAAGGAATGAATGGTGGCTAGAGGCGGGATCGAACCGCCGACCTCAGCATTATGAGTGCCGCGCTCTAACCATCTGAGCTACCTAGCCACGGTAAGGTCTTTCGCCCGGCGGGCGCGGAAGCACCGGGGCGAGGGCGCGGAAGTTTAGTCGGCCTTAGCCATGGGTTCAAGTCTCCGGTTCAGGCGTCGCTTGCCGGTGCTTCCGGGGCTGTGGTTGAATCGGTCGCGGGAACAAGGTGTTGCCGGCATCAAGGCAAGCGCCTGACCTAGGAGAAGACATGATCGACGTCGATGGCTACCGTCCGAATGTGGGCATCGTGCTGCTGAATACAGACGGCCGCCTGTTCTGGGCGCGCCGCGTCAATCGTGATGGCTGGCAGTTCCCCCAGGGCGGCATGCGCAGCGACGAGACCCCGCTGGAAGCCATGTACCGCGAGCTGGCCGAGGAAACCGGCCTGAACCCCGCCGACGTCGAAGTGATCGGCGCGACCCGCGGCTGGCTGCGCTACAAGCTGCCCAACCGCTATATCCGCCACCACCAGCGCCCCATGTGCATCGGCCAGAAGCAGGTGTGGTTCCTGCTGCGCCTGGTCGGCAGCGAAGAGGCCTTCTGTCTCGATGGCTGTGAGAAACCCGAGTTCGACCACTGGCGCTGGGTGGATTTCTGGTATCCGGCCAACCACGTGGTGAACTTCAAGCGCCAGGTCTACGAGCGGGCGCTGCGCCAGTTCGCGCCCATGGTCGAGACCCTGCTGAGCATCCAGCTCGGCAACCTGCCCCGGCAGGAAGAGACCGAGCGGCCGGGCGGCGGTCCGGGCTGCCAGGCTGCCTGACTACCTGGCCCGGGCATCCGGGCACGTAAGTTGACAATCATTCGCATTTGCGTTCCCATACGCCACATGTACATCTGCATGTGCAACGCCGTTACCGACCATGACATCCGCCGCGCCGCGGCCGATGGCGTGCATACCTTTGCCGAGCTGCAGGCCCGCACCGGCTGCTCGGATTGCTGCGGCTGCTGCGAGCAGGAAGCGCGCGCCACGCTCGGCAAGGCGGTGGAGCAGGTGCTGCTCCAGCTGCCCATCGTCACCGCTTAATACCGTCCCCACGGCTATGTTGGCGCCCGCGGTTCGCCGCGGGCGCTTTCGTGTGAGCGAAGCATTCCTATTTGCGTTCCATCATGGCGCGGCACGGACCCGTATAGTCGCCAGCTGCAGCGATCAGGAGACAACACCATGAAGGGCGACACCAAGGTCATCGAGTTCCTCAACAAGGTGCTCTACAACGAGCTCACCGCGATCAACCAGTACTTCCTGCATTACCGCATGTTCAAGGACTGGGGCTACGGCGAACTCGCCGAGCACGAGTACAAGGAATCGATCGAGGAAATGAAGCACGCCGACCACCTGATCGAGCGCATCCTGTTC